>Ga0302140_10009328_pt1 | contig 12187 bp, 10 predicted proteins | sample I_Bog_E1_1_FD_202095 | JGI IMG/M metagenome (GOLD analysis project Ga0302140, IMG submission 202095) | Peat permafrost microbial communities from Stordalen Mire near Abisko, Sweden - I_Bog_E1_1 | ecosystem: Environmental > Terrestrial > Soil > Wetlands > Peat | place: Sweden: Abisko, Stordalen...
TTCCGAATTTCCAGTCAGGTATGCTGGAGGACTGGCTGGAACATTCTCGTAAAGAGGGGGCTGTTCCTCATCCCAGGAAATTCCAAGACCCGAGCGCTCGGTGACAGTGATGTTGAAATGCATTCTCAAGACCCTCGCAGCACCAGTTGGGGTGACCTGCGTGGGCTTCTTGATAGGCGCAAACTCTTCTGCAACGATCATTTCAACAATCAAGACGTGCGACACCTCAGAGCCATCTTCTGACTTCATGTCGCAGATTGGCTTCGAGTCGGATCGGATGCCGAAAGGAAATTCCAGTTCAATCATTCCATCGGGAGAACTGTAGTCTGCTTTCCACCCCAACTTCATCTCGTCTGTACCAATTGTACGCGTATCCTGGTGGGCCATTCCCTTCTTGCCATCATCTACATTGCCCATCTTCGCTGCGTGCTTCGCACATGCTGGCGAGATGGTCTTCTGTGTCTCGTCCAATCTCCATGTCAATCGCTTCAGCTTCCACTGTGTTTGTGTCTTCGTCTCGGAGTTTCTCTTGACCACCCCATCAATCCTCATCGAGATATTGGTTTCCCCAATTGGGTGGATGACAGCTGGAAGCTCGCAATTCGCTGTGAGATTCGTGGGAGGGAAGATGCGTATCGAGTGGCGGGGTTGGTCGGAGGGGTAAATCGCGCGCTTGATGTCGAGATTCTGCGCCAGCTTGATGGGCTCGCCGATTTTTGGGGTAATAACCCCTCGCAGAACGTAGTCAATCGCGGAAAGGCCTCCCTTCATTGTGGCAGGAAGGTGGCCAGGGAGAAGAAAGCTGAACGGGAAGGTATGTTCACCTGCGCGAGATCATTAGCACCAGCCAGCAGAATTAACTCGTTTGAGTGTGAACGTACCTCGTCGCAAAGTGGCGGGGCCTTGCAAAAATGTCCAGGTTGTCAGATCCGTACATTGCTTGAGACACTCCGGGCAGTGAGCGTGGAAGGGCTTTTTTCTCATCACTTCCAAAGCTAACCTCATCTTGAACGACTCGATGGCCATAAAATCTTCATGGATGTTCAGCACAAGTTGACCCGACAGTAACGCGCCAGAGCTCGAAGCTGCTGGCCCGTAGAAAACCAGAGGTGGGGACTCAATTTTGACATCGAGGCTTGCAAGTTGTGGAATTTTGCTGGCGGATGATTTGGGGGAGTGCAGTCCCACCAGCGACAGGCGTTTGTGCGATGATTCGGGCATCTTGACACTGCGGTCTTCTGATGCGAGGGAAGAGCCAGATGAGGAGGGCGATCGGTCGAAATAAGCTGGCCGTTTGGTGCTTGATGAGCGTCGTTTGCTCTTCTTTAGGTGGTCAGTTGTGATGTCGAAAGAGCTGTTGTGATTTCGAAAGAATCGCGGCATCCCTATGGCATGAGGCATGGCTGCTGCTCATATATACCGGGGTATCGAGTAGCGAGCCTTCTGTAGCCGGTAGCCGGTGACGACTTTTTTCTTCTTCTAGAACACCCCGCGAATTCTTGGCAGGAGCAAGCTTGGAGCAATGGAGCAAGTGCTGGCGACGGGTTCGAATTTTTTCTCAAAGAGTCAACAAGGAGAGCAAGTGTTCGTGGTGACTTGGGACGGCAATATATGAGGGGAGGAATTTCTTTGTTGGCGACTAGATGCGTTCAACCTTTATGACCCAGCGCAAGACAGTCTCCTGTGCGGGGCTTATAGGACTTATATCTCGTACAAGGCAACCCATGAATCGATGTGTCAGGGTGCCGTAGTCTCTAACCACGGAACCATGGCCAAAGGCCAAGGCCCAAGCCGCTGGTGCGCGGTGTACCTGAGAGCGTGTTGATTGTTCGAATTGGGTTGCTGGTTCTATTCTGGTGTAAGCTGGGTGCTCGGCGGTCGCAAGCTGATCCTTGGATCTGCGATGCCACAACTCACTGGCCCGCAGCTCCAAGGCTAGCGACAAGTCGTACCAATTTGCCAGACAGAGCTAATCTGAACCAGAGCGCGCACAGTCAGAAGGCCAAGAGAGAATTCTGGCGGGGCAGTCGGGCCTCTCGCGGCACGCTGGATCCCTGAAAGCCAGACGTAATAGGACTCTGTGCCTGATTCTCGACGGACGCCGTGGCTTTGCGACCCATGACCAAGGAGAAGCGAGCAGAGCGAGCATTTGCTCGCGCCACATCTTCCTCGAGGCACCTGATGGAGACCCCAATTTCGAACACTCCGGCCCTTGGGTCGGATGGTGCAGCAGTACGCAGTCGACAGCCAGCGTGGTAGCCATACACAAGTACCATCGCTATCGCAATTCAGCTGCTGTGGGCGGAGCCTGCACAGATTGGCGTCAGAGGCTCTTCGTAGGGTAAGAGATCGCAAGGATGGCGCAGACGCCGCAGCCCGGGGAAGGCAGCGGTGGCTGTGGAGAATGAGGCTGGACGCGGCCCCTTTGGGAGTCGGAGATTCGAAGCAGCCTCCTGTTTGGCCCCCTCGAAAGCACATGCCAGCAGCTGTGTGCCAGCGAACCACACAAGCAAAAGGCTCTATGTCGGCAGCATTGGGAGAGGCCTAGAAACGATGGGAGATGAGAGCTTCACCGCGACTCTGCACATTAGCCCAACTCGTCACCTGCCAGCTCACCTCCAGAAAGGGACTTTGCAAAGCATTGGCGTGTGTACCATCTCTAGCCGCTGCAAAGCCCGCCCGGTCATCGCATGAGCTGTGGAGCTCACGATGAGTCAAGAGACCTCAAATTTTCCTCAAAGGGAACCCCAGGATAAATCACCGTGTGCTACCGGCAACTTTCCCGACGGATACCCATTAGCCGTTGCTCTGAAATTCTAAAGCAATTTTTCTATGGTCCGGAAGGCGGGGCAGAGAGTACATTTCTCGGGCGATCTCGAAGGTCCCCTCAACATGATCACGCCATGAATTGGTGTGGTTTGAGGGCACACCATGTGTTGGATGTGGAACCTATCAATCGTGCACCGTTTTCCACATCTGGATCCCCTGGACATCCTTTGGGTGAGAGGCATACACGCATTCGGCGACTACTCTCTACCTTCAGTCACCGCGTTGGTCGGCTCAGTGCTGGTTGTGGCTGAGACGTGAATTGCCGGCGTCCCCAGCTTTCAGTTTTTCTGTGGCTGCATCTCGCTCACCTCCGGATTCGGTGAAACATCTCGAGGCTGAGCCTTTCATTTCACAATCGCCTCAATGCCACTCGCAACCGCCGACGGAAAACATCGCCAATCATGCTTGCATGCTATCTTCCCAATCTGATTGCACATGCAACGAATCAAGGTCTGGCACGATGTCGAAAAGATCCGGCGACGTCAACACTCTTAGAATGCGGGGAAGCACACCATCAACACAGCACTGACGCGACGATGTTGAGACGACACGCAGACTTGGAAAACCGGCTCTGCGCACCCCGCAAATTGGCCTGCAACTTTTGATATTGCGAGCTTCACATCTCCTCGGAGAGGGTCATGTGAGCACGCCTTCCCGCAATACCCGTGGTCAGGGGCGTAAAATGCGCTCTTTTTACAGGCAAGAAAGTCGCGCCTGTGCGACCCTGATGAAGTAACAGAAACTCGCTACTCGATGGCCTCCCAGCATGGTGACGACGAGGCCGTCGGGCACGTTGCCTGTCGAACTCGTGTTTGCATCAGGAGTATGAAAAAATGCGTGCTTTCTTTGTTCCTTTGCCCAGACTCCCCAGCCAGAAGGGGTATGCCATTACCTAATTCTTCACCTCGTTTTTCACGAACGCGTGCATCACCTCATCCCCACCACACACCTTGAACCAGGAATTCTTCCATGCCCTCCCATCTCGCAACATGCCCCTTTCCTCTTACTTGACCATTACTCGACAAGATCCACTTGTGATCCGCAACAAGCATGCGCAAATCTCGCAAAGCTCAAAACCTAAAAATTCAAACGTTCGTGATCTTGGATGCCCCCTTCCGCTGCTGCCCCACTTGCGCCGCCTGAGAAAATTCCAAGCCATGCACGCAATAGTGTTCCAACTTCGCGCTATCCCGAGCCTGCACCGGCCCACTGCTCCCTGCCCTCCGAAGAGAAAATCTCCGATTGGCACGCTACACTGCTCGCGTAATGGCAACTGCAACTGTATTACTCGATAAATGGAAAATTATTTCTTCTAGAATAAATAATCAAGCACTAAGTGGGACGGAAGGTGACAGCACTATGGCCGCGGGAAGCAGCTTAAGGTTTAGGTGGTATAGCGTCTAGCGATGGTGGCCGATCTGGGTGGTGCAGAAGACTCGATGAGGGAAAGGAGGCCAAGAGTTGGCCGGTTTTCCGGAGGCTTGCCCGAAGGATGAGGGGTCGGGCGTCTCCGATGGGTAATGAGTCCAGGAGGATCGTAAACTTACGATGGGAGCTAGAAGTTGAAAGTCGTAGTGCACTTGCTTGGAGTTTCCCTTTTTGAGGCTGGTTTCGCGCCTAGATTCGGTCCCAAGATCGTTGTTCCCCAGGTTATTTTAGTCTTTGTTCTAGAACGGAAGCAGCGGCGCCAGGAATGGCCAGCAGGGAGTCGAGAATGTCGTAGGACAAAGAAGGAAACAAAGCGCTGCTTGTTATCAACGATGCTACTTGCATTTCATTGAAGCTGAAAGCTTATGAGACCTGCAAATTAGAAGAAGAATTAAAAGAGGACGAGTTGGGGATTCGCAACCTCGATTTCTGGCTCGTCATGAAGCGTAATGTTGTTCGACAAACCAGTGACCTCAGCACTATCAAGAGAAACCTCTCAAGCCCCTTTCCTTTTAGGAATTGTTAATAGGGGTCCACTATCCGAAGAATAGCCTGTAGGAGTCATGATAAAGGGGCTTTGTGTAAACCTAGCCCCTTTTTAACCGATCACATGCTCACTTCGTAGTGGGAGGCTCGAGCGCCCGTAGCGAGCCTTACCGCCAACGTCGTTCGTTGAACAAAGACTGGAACCTTCTTTGTATCTGCCTTCTTTGCCCTGAAGATGGTATAACAGTATCCCAAGTGCGTTATTCCTCGAGCGAGGATATAAATTATCGATTGGCATTGATTCACGTGCAAGCGGATCTCGAAGTCGAGATGTTTGCCTGAGATACGCATTCGGAATTCTCTTGCTCAATGTTACCATATTTTTTGGCCCTTCTTGTGCAACATAGTAAGTAGTATTCAGCTCTATTGTAAGACTTTTGAAAAGGCGTTCAATGAGCTTGATGAGATCTGGGGTTGAGAATACATGTGAGATTTATAGTTTGAATGCTTTTTCGCGAATGGCTATTATCAAGAAGGGATAAGAGTATGTTCTACTTCAACGTTACAAGTAGTAACGTTGATTTTAAGAAGAAATCATGTATTGATTGACGAGGAATTCTCCAAACCCGCGATGACTCACCGGCAAAGACGAGTTGGAAAGGCAATGAGGTGCCGCTACTGTTGTACTTCAAGACACTAAGCAAAGTTGTATATTGTTTGGTACACCTTTCCTCCTGAAAAGTGGAACCCTGGCAAGGCTGAAAGGTTATAAGCCTGCAAGTGAGCGCTTCTGACGCGTTAACATAGCGAGAATAGTCTGAAAAGGGTTTAGAGCTGGTCGGTGTCACGGCAGACACTGGAAAAGTGGCTTGTTTACCTGCATTGATGGCGCTATTGACTTGAGCTTGATTGCGGATGGCTATGTGAAATTTAAGCTCCAGAGAGCCCGTGCACTCTTCTGAATGTATACTTAAGCTTCGATTTTTCTCGCTCTGTTTGGAACCTCCCCATTAACTCAACATTTTCCTACATTTGCCCCGCCCACTTGGGTTACCCCTTCAATCTTTCCACTTCTTACTCGGTGCTCCTCTACGTACTGCGACAGATCTCCGCCAACATGTCGGATATCGATGATCTCGACAAGGACTTAGAGTATCCTGCACAGGTTGATAACAACTCTCGCGAAGTTTTCGACCATGGCGGACCTCACGCTTCATTGGCACGAATTGGGTATCTACTGAACTTCTTTCCCCATGATGAAGAGAAAATGAAAAATGCCGTTAACGATTTCTATGCCGAAAGCAATCGCAATGGTGTTCTTCTACAAGGCTATGAAACTCGTGTTCCTCTCTCGGCCGATAGGTAAGTTCTACCATTCTATGCTTGAAGCAATACTTACAATTTATTTTCTTAGACTGGATCATCCACCTTCTACTACTACTCAATCTCACAACGGTAACAGCCAACTGTCTAGTACTGTTGCAAACAGTGTCGACAATAATTGTTCGGTTTCAACAGGACACCACCATAATTGTCAGCCGGGGCTGCCGGAAATGAATGCTCTACCTATACCCGTTCCCCACTATCAACATGGTTCCATTGCGCCTTTCGATCGTACACAATGGGTCACTCCTTACCCAGCGCACGTCAACGCATGGCCTCCGGGCTTTCCTGCTCTGTTGGATCATCTCCTCCAACAAGCACAATATCCAATGGGCGACCACTTTGAAGCGAGTATTCAGCAAGCATATATCATGGTCGGACGGGAAGTTGGCAATTTAATCCATACCAGAAACTATGAACGCATTGTACAACAGTCGAGAAACGTGTTCATTCAGTTTATTGAACTTGCAACTCAACAGTGGAAGGCATACGCCCACTTTTTTGTCATTAACATCTGCCACAATCGAGAAGGTGCCCGTTTTGGAAAAGCTTGGCAGGACGAAGCTGAAATCCGAGGTATCCGATTCTTTCAAGATACGGCAGACCGCGAATACAATAGAGCTTTGCGGAAGTTCGATGTTGAGATTGGTATCTTTGTAACGAGGAAGCTTGTTGATTTACAAGCAGCTATTGCTCGAGCTGAAGCATACGCTACTCGACCTCCTCAAAAGCGTCAAGCTAGAGGCTTCCAAAACCCTCCAGCCTATGCTTCTCAAGACGTTACTTCTACTGTCACTGTTCCCACTCCTACGAATTCTCAAAACACCACCTCTACTACCTCTGCTGCGAATCCTCAATACTCCCGAGTCCAGGCTCTCCCTCTTCCTCTAGAACTTCAATTGATGGTTCTGAAAGAGGCTACACCTTCTCGTCTTGTGCTTTGGAATGCCGGAGATCTTCCACCAATTGTGGAAGCACTTCCTCTATGCCGTCGACTTCATTTGGAGAAGAATCCGCCCAAGATATTCATGAATCATGATGGTACATATACCAAAATCCATGCAACTGGCGAAGACTTGGTGTACATCACGGGAAAATTCCTAGCCCTTAAGAGATCTTTCGCCGATGTCGCTGTGGTTGCTCCGACACAGATTATTTCGCGTTACACTCCCAGCATCAATGGTACGCCTGCAGGTAAGTACCCAATGTTTATTTTCCTGCACTATTTCAAGTACTAACGAAGGGATGTTACAGGCCCGATTTGTATCTCTCCACTCTTGACTATCATTGCCTTTCCGGTTCACGACGCATACCATTATTTCCGCCATGGTGGTCGTCAAAAGGCCGACTTTAATTGGCGCGTTATTCGCAAGATATTCCCGATTCTGGTGAAGATGGTCTTCATCTGTGGCTGGAACATCCCTTCCCAGGGAACTCCGTTGTCAGATATGGAGACAAAACCACTCAACCAGCTTGGTGCCATTGAGCAAGACTCTGTCAATAAGATCATCTTTGGCTACGATCGAGCTCATGGAAGCGGCTTCATCCAAGACCTCGTTTTCGAACAAGTTGTCTTCAAGGGAAACGGAAATTAGGAAGCTTGAGTGGCAACAATAGCGCAACACTTCATTGCTGGTCATATTCAAGGAGATGAAGGGTTATTTGGTAGAGAAAATGGGGAGGTATTTGGGAGCTTTGTTTCGTTGCTTGGATTCTTTCTTTGGAATTTCGCATTTGTCACTTTTGGACGTGACCGGAAATCACTGGGACCTCATACTTGGATTGGTTTAGACACCCTTCTGTGATGTAATATTAAAGGCGCCGAGCTCGTGCCCTAAGCCGATTTTTCTATCTTCGTCTAATCCACAGAAACTTTCGCCTCAAAATAGCCAATTCAATACCCTACTTAATGACAGTACTCCTACCACAAGACCGTTGGTACGCAAGCTGTTGAACTCGCCGTCCAGATGATTTAGAGAATCTCGCTGACATATGCTTATCCTGTAGGGTTGGAATTTCGAGCAGTGGGCAGGAATCACATTGCGTCAACACCACCTTCCACAGAACCTCGAGATGCCTCGAGATACGAGTTCGTTTGGCCTGGTTGAAAGAGAGACAAGAATTCATTTGCTTGGAGATTTTGTGGATGGCGAGTGAGTTGAAATTAGGATATCAATCTCAATCTTGGACGCTAACACGAAGATAGAAGATCGAGTCCTGTATCAATCGCAGAGGTGGGAGAGCGGGCTAACCTGACACAACGAGTTCTGCTTGTTGTAGGAGGCTGCTCAACCTTACTATTCCATCCTCCCCGAGGTGTCATGTCTGAGACAACTGGTTCTGCAGGAGCAGAGTCGTACGGACATGGAGGTTTACAACGCTTCTATTCCACAGAGTCGAACTCCCATTGCTCAGCCGGAGATCGGTTGTTTTGGTGGTGGCGCGACCACAGATCGATATAACCCGTCAAGAGCACCACCACCAGCTCCCCGGGCGGCACCCCAACCTCAAGCAGCATCTTCTCTCCGCACTCAACGTCAAGCTCCATCTACACCCACCACAAGCAATGGCACTCGACCTCCACTAGTTAGCCAACAGCGCTCCTCTTCTATTCCTCAACAAAACGGTGGAACTTGGCCTCCTGCTAGGATTGAGCAAAGCACTCTGGAATGATATGAGAGGTTTCCAAGTATACAACTGCATCAGAACCTTCAAGAAGTCATAGTGATACTGGGTACGCAAGGTTTGTGCACAGACTCTCAATAATCTCGTCAGGGTAACTGGTTGTTAGGATTGGCGATTTGAGAGAAATCCGCTCGTGCTCGGTGGGTTAGGGATTTACTTCTTCGCAAGGAGAAGGTGGCGTGTGTTTCGATGGGAAGGATACAACAACAATAATTCTTAGAAAGGAGCATAGATAGTAGAAAAGGATTCGAAAGATACGAAATTGTTGATATTAGCCCAGGGCTTGTTGTAGGATTATTCGAAGATTGAAATTGAAGGCTTAAATATACATATTTACAAGGGTGTCAAGCTTTCTGCGTTGATGTTTGTGACCTGTATTAAGCCCACGACACAATCAAAAGTTGGAGTGTATTAAGCACTGGAGCACTGCTTCCTGATATCTCTGCTTGTGTCGGGAGGAACTCTTAACTAAACTATGCACATAGGCTCAGAGTCAAAGGTTGTCCATGCTGCATCTTAGGGCTAACTCTCTTTTGTTTAACACTCGCTTCGGTAGAGCCCCTTACCCCTAGTGCAAGGGCCATTATATCTTGATTGGATGGTTGGTCCGAGGTTAACCCAGGCGAAGAGCAGGTGGAAATTCCATGGACTCCTGTTATGGTCGGACTTTGTCGAATGGGAGGATATGCAACCAGGCGATTCTTTATCGTCGCCCCATTATTGTGAACGATGTTTTTGTCTAGTGTATTGGGACCCATCGCAAGTGTAGCACTGGTTGTATTAATTTCCTCCCTATAAATGTCGAAAAGCTCACAGTTCAGAGAGTGATTATAAAGCTTCAGAATAGTTTTTCTGCTAAACGCTGACAACTAAGGCATTTCTGATCTTTTCTGCCAACATCTCGATGTATTGCCGGGCTTGAGGAAGGGCTGAAAAGTCTTGTTAGCATGGAGTGCATTCATAATTGAGATGGTCCCAAACATACCGGCATCCATATGCATGAAGGGATGAGGAACACCCTCGAATCTCTTCATTGTAACCTCATTCCCGGCCTCCACCAGTTTCCTGCCATATGCTTCTCCCTCGTCCCTCAAAGGATCGCACCCAGCCGTATATATAACAGTCTTTCCCAGGTTCTTAAAACTCGGTGCTGTCATCAGATCCGCAAACCACTTCACATCCTCCATCTGTTTCTTCCTCAATTCTGGGGCGTTGCTGAGACTGCTCCATTTCAGGTTATCGAACCATTTCAGCCTCGCCCAATTCAGCGTAGGTGCAAATTCCATCTCTTGCATGCTTTTATATGGGCTGCCTTGTGCGTTCTCGTATCTGCTTAAATCGTCGACAGTCGGGGTTCCCACGGCTACCATACAAAGTGGTATTGCTGCATCTCGAGCCAAATGGGCAAGTATCAACGCAATGTTTCCTCCTGCTGAAACTCCTCCAATTGACATCCTCGTGGGGTTGATGTTGAATTGTTCTACGCCGTAAGGCGAGGCTATGTATTGTAAAGCTGCAAAGGAGTCGAGAATTCCAGTAGGGTAGAGATGCTCGGGCACGAGTCGATATGCTACATCAATGACAGCCACGTTCGCTAGAGCGACGATATGCTTGCAGATATGAGATTCAGTGTCAAGATCACCTAGTCCCCATCCTGTTCTGAATCAGCTGTCCGTAGAAATGGACGGAAAATTCGGCGTCTTACCTCCGCCATGGAAGTCGATATGTACAGGCCAAGGTCCAGAGCCTGCTGGCTCATACATCCGGACTGATATTTCTGCCCCTTGGTACCCTGGAATCTTGGCATCCCATGTGTTCGCAGCTTCTGGAGCTGGAGCCGTGCCATATGAGTAGAGAACGGAGTATTTGCTTCGGAGGAAATTGAGGTCTATCGGCTTGTTCGGAAGATTGGCTACATGTTCGTTGTAGAGCTTGACAAAGGTCGGATCAAGGGACGAGAGAACTGAAGGGTTTATCGGGTTGAGTGCTTCGTGATGCTGCGCCATGCTACTGGTTTAGGTTGAGGTAAAGACGAACGGTGGGAAAGTGGTATGATGAGGGTGACGGCAGAGAAAGACTTTGATGTTTGAAAATGTCCCTACCTCGTAGCACTTCTTCTTACTGCAATTGCCGTCGCAATTGGCTGTGAATAATCCCAACTTGCCAGAGAATCAGATGTCATGTAATGTCAGCAGAACTTGATGGATTGGGAGGTAGATAGCGGTTGATAGCGGTCCGACGGGCGCATATTGTATGCGGGGCTTCGTTTTGCAGCCCCTGAATCCTGGCATTGATCACTAACCCGATTTGGCGGGGCAACTCAAGGGTACTCCCCCCTTTGCGACGTATCTGCGGAGCTATTCAGCGAAAACTCGAAGTGAGATAGCAGTTCTCCGGGTGGTAGGGGCCTCTCTTGATATTATGACTAAAAATATGCATCGAACAATATTCCCTGGCGGCCGGGTCACGCTTCTGGCCTTTGGAAAGGCTACCTTCACTGCTGCTCGTTCTTCTATACTAATCTATTTCAATACTCTTTCTGTCAAACATGCCCTCAATATCAAGAGGAACAGTCCTAGTGACAGAAGCCAACGGTTTTATCGCCGCCCACTGCGTTTCACAGCTCCTCTCCTCCGGATTCAAGGTCGTTGGCACAGTCCGTTCAGAATCCAAAGCCAAATCAGTTTCCAAATCGCATTCTTCCCATCTAAATCTTTCTGTCCAAATTGTTTCCGATGTCACAACGCCCGGATGTTTTGATACAGCCATCAAAGGATGCGATGCAGTCCTTCATTTGGCAGCACCATTCGGATACGCCTACCAAGATTTCGAATCCGAGCTACTCATTCCTTCAATCAATGGCACTTTGAGAGTCTGTGAAGCTGCACAGAACGAGCTTTGTGTCAAGAGGGTGGTGCTGACAAGCAGTTTTGCGAGTGTCTATGACGCGAGCAAAGGGCTTGATCCTGGGAAGAGGTATACTGAAGCTGATTGGTGCCCTCTGACTTATGAGGATGGGAAGAATGCAGCTGCAACTCCTGTAGCGTATCGAGCAAGTAAGGTGCTTGCTGAGAAGACTGCTTGGGAATTCATTGAGAAGAATGAAGTGAAGTGGGACCTGGTTACCCTGTGCCCAGGGATGGTCTTTGGTCCGCTGTTCCCTGGCACAATTTCCAGCTTGAAGGAGTTGAATACCAGCAATGGTATAGTATGGAGCCTTTTTGATGCGAAAGATATTCCTGACACCAAAGCGCCGGGTAAGCTTTACTGCCTCGTTTGAAATGATACATGCTGAGAGAACAGTTTGGACATCCGTTATTGCACTTGCAGCTACCCACGTCAAGGCTCTCACCACCTCAGAAGCATCAAACGAACG
>Ga0302140_10009330_pt1 | contig 12185 bp, 8 predicted proteins | sample I_Bog_E1_1_FD_202095 | JGI IMG/M metagenome (GOLD analysis project Ga0302140, IMG submission 202095) | Peat permafrost microbial communities from Stordalen Mire near Abisko, Sweden - I_Bog_E1_1 | ecosystem: Environmental > Terrestrial > Soil > Wetlands > Peat | place: Sweden: Abisko, Stordalen...
GCCGGAAACTTCTGTCCCTCTAGCGTGCCGAGGGTTCCCTGCTTCAGGAAGAAGTTGGCAAGGCGGAATCCCTGTTGCGGGTCGTCGCCCGAAGAGTCGCGCAGGTCAAGGAGGACCTTGCGGGTTTTGCCAGCGGATTTGATTTTGGCGGCAATCTCATCGACGCGGGCCGACGTGAGCTCGCCGGGCTTGAGATAGAGAATGCTGGACCCCTCATATTGCTGCTCGGCCATCGGCGCCGGAAGCGTGATGGTGCGGGTGAGGGTGATCTTGTCCGGATCCGGTTTGCGGGGGCGGACCACCGAGAGGGTGACCGAGCTTCCCGGCTTGCCCTCAAGCATCAGCCGAATGACAGCTAGCGACAGCTCGCGGGTGGACTGGTCGCCAATGGATTCAATGACGTCGCCGTCGGCAAAGTGTTCGTGGTCGGCCGGTGAACCGGGAACGATACTCACCACCGTAGCGTAGCCGTAGCGCTTGGAGACGTTTATACCGAGCTGAGCGACACCGGTCGCGGGACGTTGCTTGAAGATTTTGTACTCAGTGGGGGTCAGGTAGCTGGAGTCGGCGTCGAGCGATTCAAGCAGGCCATGCAGCGCGCCCGTGGTGACGTCATTGATGTTAGGATCCGTGACGTAGTCGGTCTGGACCTTCTTCAGGACCTCAGAATAGACTCGCATCTGGCGATATGCGCCGTCCTGCGAACCGGCGTGTACACCGAACCGGCCAAACTCGCCCATGGCGAAGCCGAAGCCAAGCGCGGCAAAAATGGCGACCGAAAGCACGAAGATAAAACGCTGGAAGAATCGAGACACGCACACCACCGGGGGCTGGCCCTCGGGGAACCGGGCCGCTCACTTATATAGACGCAAGGATAGGGTATCAGGGATCACGGATTGGGACTAGAGAATAGGGATTCGGGACTGCGGATCAGGCGTTTGTGCGCTTCAGGAGGTAGTCGAAGCCGCCGACCCGGAACTGCCGATAGCCGCACGGTTCCATCAGAACGCCGTGACGGTGACCCTCGTCGGGGCGGCTATGTGCTGCACTCAAGAGGTGGATCAGCGTGAACGGCTCTTTGCTTTCTGTCGAGATCGAAAATCGGACTTCGCGCCGCTCAGCATTGAAATAAAGCACCATAGGACAGTATTGCCGCGCCAATCGTAACGGATCCCAAGCACTTCAGGGCTTCCGATGGCTACAAATGAATAGTCGCCCAGCCGATCTCGGACGCTGGAAACACTGCGCTGGAATCGGCACTCTTTGGCATCTTCTGTGACCCGACATACCAGGAGCTCACCACTTAGCAATTACGCCGAAAATGAATTCGTGGTTGCCGACTTATGATTTCCCCGCTCTAAATTCAAGGATTTTGAGCGCCACGGCTTATCATCTCTCGGGAGATGAGTATGCTCAGAATCTAACAGCAGAGAGATTATGGCAGGCGTAGACTGTTATGAGAAGGCTGTGTGAGTCTCTGCAAACATACTAGCAGGGCTAACCCCACAAGTGGGTGCCCAAGATGGTGTGGAACCGAGTCGAGGATTACGGCGGAGCTGATGGCGCCAGAATCGACGCTGGGATTATTACAGAGCAGATTCGTCTGCTCGTTCAAAAGCGCCTCGATTTACCCATCAATCTGCTCAACGCTGTCATTGTCAGTTACACGCTGTGGCGACTCTTTCCGGCTTGGCTGGTGGCGTCGTGGCTGGGCGTATTTACTGCCGTCATTCTGGCCCGGATTCTAATAAGGCATCTTTATCGACGGGCGGAACCAGGCCCGGAATCGGCGCGGCGCTGGGGAAGCATCTTCGCGGTCAACGCGCTCGCGACAGGTTGCATGTGGGGGCTCACCGGCTCAGTTATCTTCGTGACACCCAATCCCCTCTATCACCTGTTCATCATCTTTGTCCTCGGTGGCATGATGGCGGGCGGCATTGTCAGCAACGCCGCATATAAGCCGGCAATGCTCGCTTTCATGCTGCCGACTATTCTGCCTGCAATCGCAATCTTGGTTAGCCGCCGCGACCTTATTCACGGCGTGATGGGCATGCTGCTCGGAGCTTTCACGGCCGTGCTCTTAGTTACGGGCCGCAACATCAACCGATCGATTGTCGAGAACTTCCGCCTGCGCATCGCGCAAGATATCTTATTGGCCAAACTCGTGGTCAGCGAGGGGATGATGGCCGAGGCCCAGGAAATGGCCCATATTGGAAGCTGGGAGATCGACCTCGCTGCCAGGAGCTACGTCTGCTCAGTCGAGGCAAACCGCATTTTCGGCGTCGATCTGGCAGGTCCCAAGCCCTCGTACGACAAGATGCTGGCTCGGATTCACCCCGATGACCAGAGTGCCGTCGGCAATGATATCGCTGAGACGGTCGCAGTGCGGAAAGGGCGCGGCATCGATCATCGGCTCGTGATGGACGACGGCACGATCAAATATGTCCACGAGCTCGGCCAGGTCACCTGCGATGCTGAGGGTCGCCCTTTGCGCATGACTGGAACGGTGGAGGATATTACCAGTCGCAGAATTGAGGAGGATAAACTCAAGCTCGCCAACATCCTTCTGAAAACGGAAATGGAGGCATCTCCCGACGGCATTCTGGTGGTGGATGCGAATCGGAAGATCATCTCTTTCAACCAGAGATTTGCCGAAATCTGGAGTGTTCCCTTGAGCGACCTGTTGGCGGGAAATGACATCGTCGTGTTGACAAAGGTAGCCTCTTCAGTAAAGGAGCCTGAAGAATTCAAGGCGCGGGTGAATTATCTCTTTGCCCATCCGGGCGAAGGAAGTCACGATGAGTACGAAACCACGGACGGGCGATTTATCGATCGTTACAGCGCGACGCTGACCACGCCTGCCGGGGCGAATTTGGGGCGCGTCTGGTTTTTTCGCGATATCACTGAACGCAAGCTGGCCGCCAGCGAGTTGGCCTATCGCGACCGCTTGCTCCATGCGGCGACCGTCGGCACGGGCATCCTGATCAAGGCAGAATCGCTCGATCAGGGAATGGTTGAAGCTCTGCGAGTTGTGGGCGAAAGCATGCGCGTAGATCGCGTCATCGTAATGCAGGAAGGGCCGAATGGGATGCCACGTCCGGTGCTGCGCCACGTTTGGCAGATACCGGGCATTTCTTTACCTTTTAATCTCTCGACATTCTCCGCTTCAGACGCCGACATGGAAGCATTGAGCGCTTGGCGAGCACAGCTGAATGAAGGCAAGCCGCTGATCGCCCAGCTCGCGACCAGCGAGGGTCCGGTCCGCGCCATGCTCGAGTCGTTTCAAAACCAGTCCACGATTGTTGTGCCTATCTTCGTGCGAGGTAAATTGTGGGGAAGTCTTGCCATCGATTCCTGCCGGGTAGCAAGAGAATGGGCGACCAGCGAAATCGACCTGATGAAGACTTTCGGCGATATCGCCGGATCGCTGGTTGTTCACCATGCAACACGACTCTCGCTCGAGACGAGTGAGGAGCGATTCCGCGTGCTGGGTGCCACGGCGGCCGATGCCATCATCATGATCGACGGGACAGGCCACATCAGCTATTGGAATCAAGCAGCGGAACGCATCCTGGGATACGGTGCGGAAGAAGCGGTGGGCAAAATGATCCATGAGTTTATGGTTCCGGCGCGCTTCCAGCAGAATGCCTCCCAAGGCCTGAAGACCTTCCTCCTGACAGGCCAGGGAGCTGCGCTTGGCAAAACTACCGAATTGGCTGCGCTCAGAAAAGACGGGGCTGAGATTGCCGTCCAACTCTCGCTGAGCGGTGCGCGCATCGGCGGTGAATGGCAAGCAATCGGGATCCTCCGTGATATTACCAAGAGCAAGCAGGCCGCGGCGCACGCTCTCCGGATGGCGCACTTTGACGAACTGACCGGGCTCCCCAATCGCAGCGTTTTTGTAGATGCGCTGCAACACGCGATTGCAAGGGCAAAGCGCGGTGAAGTGGGTTTTGCCGTCCTTTATCTCGACCTTGACCGTTTCAAGGATGTGAACGATACGCTGGGCCACCCGGTGGGAGACACTCTTCTGCAGGAGGTTGCCGAGCGGTTGCAACTGAATACAAGAGAGGCCGATACCGTCGCCCGCTTCGGCGGAGACGAGTTTGCGGTGGTTGTAGCAGATGTTGCGGAACCGGCCGATGCGGCAATTCTTGCGGAAAAGCTGATCGGCGAACTTGCCAAACCCTATTCAATCCGGGGGAACAAAATTTATAGCGGCGCCAGTATGGGCATCGATCTCTACGGGCCTGACGCCTGCGACGCGGAGACTCTCTTGTCCCACGCCGACATCGCGTTGTACCGAGCCAAGTCGGAAGAAAGGGGCGGCTATCGATTCTTCACTGACGCCATGGATGCGGAAGTAAGGATTCAAGTCTCGTTGGGAACCGAGCTTCATCAAGCGCTAGATTTTGGCCAGTTCTATCTTGAATATCAACCCCAGGTAGCAATCGATGACGCGCGGGTTATCGGGGTTGAAGCGCTGGTCCGTTGGCGCCATCCTCAACGAGGTATTCTCGGCTCGGAGCGATTTGTTCCAGTGGCTGAAAAGAATGGAACCATTGTGAAGCTGGGTCATTGGGTCTTGTTGACGGCTTGCCGGCAAGGCAAGGCATGGCTCGACGCCGGCTTCACGCCAGGCAGGATTGCGGTGAATCTGTCGGCGGTGCAATTCCAATCGTCGATCGCTTTAGAAGCCGATATAGCCGGCGTCCTTGCGGAGACAGGGCTGCCGCCTCAACTGCTTGAACTGGAGCTCACCGAAACTGTCCTCATGAGTGCCTCGCGTGAACACGGCGACATTATTCTGCGCCTCCGCGAACTTGGGGTAACCATCGCCATCGATGATTTCGGAACCGGCTACTCTTCCCTTGACTATCTCCGGCGATTCCCAGCCGATCGCATCAAGATCGCTCAGAATTTCGTTCAGCACCTCGAAAGCATGCCAAGCGATGTGTCGATTGTGAGGGCGACCATAAGCCTGGCGCGCGAGCTGGGTATCAACGTTATCGCTGAAGGCGTTGAAACCCGGGAGCAGCTTGAGCTTCTGAAGGAATGGGGCTGCAAAGAGGCCCAGGGCTTTTACTACGCCAAACCGCTTGCTGAGAAAGATGCCACACTCTTACTGCGCAATGGGGGCATTCTCCAGCCAGGAACTGACTCAAGCCGGTGAAGAAGCGTGAATCATTCCTCTCCTCATCATTGGTCTTATGTCGACCGACCGAGAAAGCCGCGCGAGCCGCTCATTACTCATCAACCTTGCGCTTTAGCTCCCCGCAACGTGTCTTCTATACTCACCGATTGCCCAGATCATCTCATGGCGTGTTTCGCGGAAGAGTGAGCAATCAGGGACAGCCCGGCAGAAGAAAGCATGGATAAACTTCGAACTAAAGGTACTATCGGCCGCATATGTCTTCAGGGGGAAAAGGAAATTGCTCCAAACTCCGGAGGTATTTATGTCACTAACCGTTGTACTTGCTGTTTGCATGGATCCCTCCATACTCGCGATTCACAACTCCGTCTGGAAGTCTGCAGGGTTCATCGTCACATCAGTAGTATCGATAAGAGAGGCGATCGAGCGTTTTAAGGCCGGTGATTTCGATCTGGTGCTTCTGGGGCATTCCATACCTCAAGAAAACAGGGAGAGACTCACTTTCTTGATTCGAGCCTCTGGGTCTCATATTCCCGTGGCATCCATCGGTGAGTCCTTTGGCGATTGCGACAGCTTTGCCGATGCTACGTTCGGGAACGAGCCGACCGAATTGCTCCGGGGCTTGGGCGAATTGGTCACTAAGAGCGCGAAAATGCTTTCGATGCTGAAGACCCAGTATGGATTGCCGGCGTAACAGTTGAGTGGGGCGCTTGGGAAGAGGTGCACTATGCGGTCTCCTTCTCTTCGGAATCGACTACTAATGAGCGGATGCAGGGGGGCGGATTGTGGAATTTATCAGCGACCAGGTTGTGACAGAGTTTGAGTCCGACGACTACGAGATTAAATCTCCGGGCAGAGCAACCGAGGAGAGCCTTGCAGGGAACTCATATCGAACCGCGATGAAATTGGGTTCCCGAACAGACTGGAAAGATGCCGCCGCGCCTTGGAGAAGAGGAGAGTTCTACAGATACCTTCCGGCGGAGGCAATGAGCGAGTTTGAATCTTCGGGAGCGCAGTTCTGCTGCCCGGAGACTACCGTGCTGTTCACTGAAGAGCAACAGCCCTGCTGCGTATTGTTCCTGCTCGAGGGCAGAGTCAAACTCTCCATGAACTCGATCGGGGGCAGACGGCTCATACTCGGAATCTACCGGCCCGGAGATATCCTGGGACTTACTTCTGCGGTTTCCGGCCTCCCCTACGAGATGACGGCGGAAGCACAATACCCGTGCCGGCTCAAATCGCTTGAACGCCAGAGCTTCTTAGACTTCGTCCTGCGTTACCCTGTCGCATGTCAGAACGTGGCGCGAGAATTAAGCCTGGAGTATAAGCAAACCTACGCGCAGTTACGCCTGCTCGGCCTCACATCGAGCGCGCCAGGGAAGCTTGCGCGGCTATTGATCGAATGGTGCTCTTCGGGTCAGCAAACTGAGCACGGCATTCGTATCCAGTGCTCACTTACACACGGAGAGATAGGCGAGCATATTGGCGTTTCCCGCGAAACAATCTCTCGAACGTTAAACGACTTCAAGAACCATCGGTTTGTCGAGCAGCGCGGTTCGATCATGTACGTGTCCAACCTCCGGGGCTTGGAGGTCTACGCCGGTTCAGATTGTTGACGGCTTGGATTGCGCCCTGAGACTTTCTGCCATCTAGTTTCAAATAAAGGAAACGGCCTCCTTAAGATGAGAACAGGTAACCCGGCTTAAGCGCAGGAGCCTTCCCCATTGGGCAAGACATCCATATTGCCGTCGCCCGCAAACGGTCGAGAGTGTCTCTGGAATGGGTATTCCTGCAAACTCTTTCCGAGGGCAAGCAAACTGCGCTCAAGGAGCCGGAAGAGGTCACGAAAGACGACGTTCAGAACCTGCGCAACGCACGGAGACAATCTATGCCAGCAAGAAAAAATTAGTTGATTTCTATCCGGTTTCTCACGGATCGCCGCGTGCCCAAAAATCAGAAGTTGGCGAAACTGACTATGACCTCTCGTTGTTCGGCAATAGGTTGGCCCTTCTTGGTGGCTGGTAGAAACTTGTAACGCCAGACAGCGGCTTCCGCTTTCTTGTCCAGCCCAAACCCGAGACCGCGCTTCACCCTGACATCTTTCGGCAACCCGTCGACTCCCACCAACACCGTGACGACAGCAGCCTGCTCATAAGGGTGCGTGACGAACGGATCGACGAAGTCCGCATCGACCGTGTGAATCGGAATGGGTTCTGTATACGAAAGCGGGTTGCGATGCTTGTCTTCAAACTGTGCCTCATCTGGAGGCGGCAGATCTCTTTCCGTTATCAGAACTTGAGGTGTTGCCAGGGACCGGTTTGCGCGGAACACAACGCGCACGTCTATCCAGACAGGAACCGGCTTATCTCCCAGTCTTCCCGGCGCGAAGGTGGACTGTTTCACGGCGGCAATGGCCAGCCGATCGAACGCGTCTCCATGACTGTGCAGCACTTGGATCGGTGCTGGAATTCCGTCGGCTTGGATGATCATGGCCAACACTGTCATCCCTTGAACGCTCTTGCTGGAAAGGCCGTCAGGGTATGGCACGTATACAGTGCGAACCAGCCTGGGTGAAGTAACCTCTGGACCCACATAGTAGACGCCATCCTGGTCCGGCACCTGATGGACCTGCCAAAGCGGTGACGCAGCGCTGTGCGTCCAAGCCCCGATGGCCACCAACGCCGTGAGCGCGCATTTATCTCTAGCCTGCCGCAAGCACTCCTCCAATCCTGCGAATCGTCACGTCCTGAGTCTGTGCCAGGGGAATCCGGCTCCCTTGGTTCGAGCGCCGACCTGTCCTAAATTCGAGTACCATCAGTCGGAATACTAGCCCGAAGATCGTAAAGATTAAATCAAGGGATTTCAGGACTAAGTCTTCTATCCATGACAGGCGGCTAAGGATCGCGGTCCGACGCGATGATGCGCGGCGTTTCAATACCTATGACTTACTCATCGAAAACTTATGCAACGTTCATAACTTTCTTTAAGTTACATACGCAATCTTTACGCCCACACCATTATTGATTAAAACTGTCTCCGCTTCATGCGTCCATGGTGGAGTGGGAGATGCGGGGTGATGGGCTCTTGATTTCCCAATGTGCCGGCAAGAGTTTCGAGGATATTCACTATGCAATTTTGTGTGACTCTTCATGCGGCACTCATGCGTATCAATGAATACTCGGAGGATCGTTGGTCAATCTGAAACACAACTTGCCGCTTTCTCCGAGCGAGTAAGTGGCCCTAGGTGCACTTTACTCCGTGAGGCGCCATGCCCTGCGGCCCTATCGAAATCACTGCATTTTCCTTGCGGATCCTTTACACCGCTCGCATAAGACTTTGGATGAGGGAGCTGAATCGCTAGGCTAGTTATCCCTCAAAGAGAGCCACGTTGTTCTAGCCCGCCGACGCCAAGCGTCGTGGAGGTCAGATACCGATGACGAATCACATAAGGATGGCCATTTCGACAGGAATCATATTTTGCGGAATAACTGCGCAGGTTGCTTGTCAGGCTCAAAGCACGCCGGCGCCACCGGGTAAGGTCGACTTCGCTTCGCTTGCGAACTCGACGAAGAAGACGGGGGGCTCCGCGGAACTGATCGCCGCGGCGAAGGATGAGAACTCAGCGACCGCGCCTGCTCACACGGCAAATGTCACCTCCCCTGCCCCAGCTGCGACGTCCGCCTCGCCGGCAACGCCAGCTTCGGTGGCAGCGCCGTTCAATAACGAAGAGGTTATTGAAGAGCTTGCAGCGATGAAGGCTCGCATTGCTCAGCTTGAAGCCGAACTCAAGGCGCGCAGCGGCTCAGATGACGCCGCCAGTGCAGAGCGAGACGTAAATGCACTTCGCTCGGCGGAGGGGACAACCTCGGGGGTGCCAGAAATGCAGGCGGCGCCTCCGCCTCCTGCCGCCGCTGCTCCCGCCACACCCGAGATCGATGCGCAGGTCACGAAGAAGGGCGAACCATTCCCCGGTGACTGGACCTGGCTGAACAGCAATGGTCATGCCGTTGACAGCCCCATGAGCACTAAGTACTTCACGCCAGAGTTCCGCGCGGATGCGAATTACATTCTCGACTACAACCACCCTAAAGACGACACCATGGGCGGCGCGACGGAAAGCTTCCGCTCGGATGAATGGCAGCTGGAACAAATCAGCATTGGCGGGGATATTCGGATTCAGAATGTGCGCGGTCGCATCCTCACGATGAACGGATTGTTTGCCACGACCACACCACGTAACGACGCCAGCCCGAACCGCGGTGCATGGGATCTTGTCGGCGCCTACAAATATGTCTCAGAAGCCTGGGGCGGCTATCACTGGGATGTAGCCCATGGGCTAAATGTTGATGCCGGTATCTTTGTTTCCTACATCGGTCTGTTCAGCTACTATAACTTCGACAACTGGACGTATCAACCTTCGTTTGTTTCGTCGAACACTCCATGGTTCTTCAATGGCCTTCGAATCCAATATTTCCCATCCGCCAAGTTGAAGATCGAGCCTTGGATCATCAACGGCTGGCAGTCATATGCGCGCTACAACGGCAAGCCCGGCCTGGGCGGCCAGATCCTGTGGCGTCCAACGCCTTACCTTGACTTCGTGTGGAACAACTACGGCCTGGGCGAAGATGATGCCGGATTCCCCGGCCGATCGCGTATTCACGCTGACTACAGCGCGCAAGTCAAGTTTTACGACAAGCCCAAAAATCTGATTGACAAGATGGCCTTCACGCTTACCGGCGACGCGGGTTGCGAGTACGGCGGCGGTCCGGCAGTCGGTTATTACGATCCCCATGGATTGTCCCCGGAGATGGGCACGGCCGATTCCTATGCGGGCGGCGTAAACTGCCACAACAGCCACAACGGCAAGCCGAAGCAGATGTTCATTGGCACAATGGCTTATCTCCGCGTGTGGGCTAAGAAGGATCTCTACGCGGTCACGCTGGGCGGCGGCCTGATGAACAACCCGGGACGTTACCTGACGTTGCTGCCCCCCATCAATGGCGCCACGGCGATTACGGGCACTCCTTACTTTACAGAGAACGCCGGTGATCGCTCACAGATGCACGACGGCACCATCACCTTCGATTACATGCCGAGCCAGTTCATCACGTTCACATTGGAAGAGGGCTATCGCTATTCCGACGTGCCCTATTGGACTGGACGGGGCGGCATTACGCCTCCCGGAGGAATCAACGGAAACGCCGCACACTACCAATGCGCTAGCGGCGGCGATTCTGGCTTTGGCTATGGAAGCCTGACCTCGGCAGAGATCGCCTGCGGTGGCGAAGGTGCGACATCCAGTTCCATCTGGTGGCCTGACCTGCGCACGAATCAGACGAACACAACGCTGGCCATCAAGGTCAGGTTCTAGCTACGCAAAATCTCTCCACATGCAGCACCGGATGGCTAACCCTTCCGGTGCTGCTGGAGGGAACGGATGCGACCGGGGTCGCAACAGCCCTGTCCGTGCCGGCGGGTCGGAACGTCGCGCCCGGACTCAACTGGGAAACCAAGAACCATGCAGGATCTCCTATGAAGAACAAGGCATTTGGATTTGGTGTGCTGCTGATTGCCGTCACAGCAAGCCTGGACCTCACCGGTTGCAAGAGCGATAAAGTAAGTGCGGACTCTGAGGCGCCGCCGCCGGCCAAAGTGGTTTCCGGAGTGGATGTCTCCTTTTTCGCGGTCGAGCATCCACAGTTGTATCCGATCGTAGCTGCGACGGAGTACCAGGCCCCGTCGCAATTAGCCGTGACCGGCACTGTGTTTCCGGACATCGCTCGAACGGTTCCGGTGATCTCGCTTGCCTCCGGCCGCATCGTGGACATCCGCGCTCGCCTCGGCGACGCAGTGAAGAAGGGCCAGCTCTTGCTGAGGGTTCGCAGCGACGACATTTCGGGAGGCTTTGACGCCTACCGCAAGGCCATCTCCGATGAACTCCTTGCGCGCAAGCAATTGGATCGAGCGAAGCAGCTGTTCGAGCACGGGGCCATAGCGCTGGGAGACCTTGAGGTCGCGCAAGACAGCGAGGATGATGCCAAGACCACCCTCGACACCGCCACTGAGCATCTTCGCCTGCTCGGCAGCGATCCCGATAACCCGAAAGGAATTGTCGATATCCAAGCGCCGGTTTCCGGTGTGATCACCGATCAGGAAGTGACGAGCGGGGCAGCCGTGCAGGCCTACTCTGCGCCGAACCCATTCACTATTTCAGATCTAACCACCGTGTGGATCGTCTGTGACGTCTACGAAAGCGACATGGCCAGCGTGCGCGTCGGGCAATCCGCCGACATCAAGTTGAACGCCTATCCGAACAAAGTTCTCAAGGGCAAGATCAGCAACATCGGCTCGATACTCGATCCAAATATCCGCACAGCGAAGGTTCGCATTGAAGTGGCCAATCCGGGCGAGATGATGCGGCCAGGCATGTTCGCAACGGTCACTTTGTTCGGCAAGGAGAAGCAGACCTACACCGCCGTTCCGGCGTCCGCGATCGTACATCTGCACGACCGCGATTGGGTTTTCGTCCCTGTGCAAGAGAAGTTCAAGCGGATCCAGGTCGTCAGTGGCGAACAGTTGCCGAACGCGATGCAGGAGATTCTATCCGGGCTGCAGCCGGGTCAGCAGGTCGTGACCAACGCGATCAATCTCCAAAATGTGATCGACAATGAATGACGCCACGCCCCGGAGACCAAGGAAGAAACCATGATTCGCAATCTCGTAGATTTTGCCCTCAATAACCGGTATGTGGTGCTGGCGATTGGGGTGCTATTGCTGGCCTGGGGAGCGGTGTCGTTTCACAACATGCCCGTCGAGGTCTATCCGGACATCGCCGATAATTACGTGAACATCATCAGCCAGTGGCCCGGGCATTCCGCCGAAGAGATGGAACAGCAAGTATCGGTTCCAGTCGAAATTCAGGTGTTTGGTATTCCGCATCTGACGACGGTGCGGTCGGAATCGATTTTTGGTCTTTCCCTGATTACGTTGATCTTCGACGACCAATCGGTCGACGACTGGAACCGCGCGAAGG
>Ga0302140_10009335_pt1 | contig 12180 bp, 16 predicted proteins | sample I_Bog_E1_1_FD_202095 | JGI IMG/M metagenome (GOLD analysis project Ga0302140, IMG submission 202095) | Peat permafrost microbial communities from Stordalen Mire near Abisko, Sweden - I_Bog_E1_1 | ecosystem: Environmental > Terrestrial > Soil > Wetlands > Peat | place: Sweden: Abisko, Stordalen...
GAAACGTGACTGTGTACCAGCCTCCCACTGTTCAGAACACTTCTCTTCCCGGCAATTGGAGCTACGTTGGATGTCTAACGTGAGTCCCTAATATCCCATGTGTTCGGCATTGCTAATACAGAAAACAGGGACAACGCCGATTCAAGAACTTTCCCCTACAGAATTGTCAATATGGTTAACAATAATACTGCAACGAACTGTCTCAGTTTATGTTCTCAATTCGGTTATCCAGCTGGAGGAATGGAGTACAGCTCTGAGTGCTGTAAGTCTCTCTTATTCATATGTTTATTTTGCAAACGCTAAATTTATTCAGACTGTGGAGACTTTTCAAACATCATCAATGCGGGAGCGACCATGGCCCCAGAAACGGATTGTAACATGGCCTGTTCGGGAGATCCAAATTCCATTTGTGGAGCCGGCTCCAGAATCTCCTATTACGCATGGACCGGTACTCCTCTCTATTCCTGGAACCGACCAACCGGAACTGCGGCAGGCGAATACCAATTCCTCATTGGGGGCGTGGTTATTCCACTAGTCACGAGTCAAACGATCAAGGGGAAAGTAACGTTCCTCGAAAAGTTTGGCACCGGAGCTCCAAACACAACCGGTGCCTACGAACTGGATCTAGCCGAGATTAACAACTTCACAGCTGCGTGGAGACCTATGCATGTCAAGACAGATATCTTCTGCTCTGCAAGTCTGACCTTGCCGGACAAGGCCGGAAGACAAATCAACGTCGGTGGCTGGGCTAATGATGCTACATATGGGATCAGATTCTACTCCCCTGATGGTTCTCCTGGTGTTGCTGGTGTCAATGACTGGCAGGAGAATGTCAATGAGGTAGCATTACAGAATGGTAGATGGTATCCAAGTGCCATGATTATGGTAAGCCATTGAGAGGATACGAAAATTTGAGTTGGATGCTAACAAGACATAGGCCAATGGGTCAATCCTGGTAGTCGGAGGCGAGGAAGGCTCTAATGGAGCCCCAGTCCCAACACTAGAGCTACTTCCCCCATCAGGAGGAGTTCTCTATTGCGATTGGCTAGACAGAACTGACCCTTACAACCTCTATCCATTCCTGGCTGTCCTTCCTTCAGGAGGCATATTCGTTGCTTATTACAATGAAGCACGAATTCTTGATGAGGGTACGCTTCAAACATCAAGAACATTGCCAAATATGCCCGGAGCAGTCAACGACTTTTTGGCTGGACGAACGTATCCGTTCGAAGGAACTTCGGTCATAATGCCTCAACACGCACCTTATGGAGACCCATTGACTGTTATGATTTGTGGTGGTTCCACGCCTGTAAGTTCCTCGAATCACAAAGGGAATCCAGAAGCTAACCATGTCAGGGCCCTGAAATCGCGCTTGACAATTGCGTATCCATCCAGCCTGAGGTTGCAGGTGCAAACTGGGCTATTGAACGCATGGTAAGTGCATGATTCTGTTTTACGGCTATGCAAAGCAGTGTTTGGGAAAGCACGCTTTGCTAACAGTAACACAGCCCTCACAACGAGTCATTTCCTGCATGACAGCTCTCCCAGATGGAACTTATCTCATACTCAATGGAGGCCAACAAGGCCGTGCGGGCTTTGGTCTTGCCACAAACCCCAACCTCAACGCCGTACTTTACGACCCCTCTCAACCCGTCAACACCAGGATGAGCGTCATGGCTAACACCACCATCGACCGCCTCTACCACTCTGAAGCCATTCTCCTACAAGATGGCCGCGTGCTAGTCTCCGGCTCAGACCCTGAGGATACCCGATTCCCGCAAGAATACCGAGTTGAGGTATTCGTCCCACCTTACCTCCTGTCCGGCGACGCACGACCTACCTTCAACGTCACGAACACCGACTGGGCATACGGACAATCGATCACCATCGCCGTCACGTCCGGCAACACAGCAAACATGCGAGCCTCACTACTCGGTGCTGAAGCTTCAACGCACGGCAACAGCATGGGCCAGCGAACGATCTTCCCCGCATTCTCGTGTTCCGGGAGTACGTGCACGATCACGGCGCCGCCAAACTCGCACGTCTGTCCACCCGGCTGGTTCCAGTTGTTCTTGCTCGATGGACCAACGCCGTCCATATCGACGTATGTGAGAATTGGTGGTGACCCGGGCAGTCTTGGGAACTGGCCTAACTTTTCTGATTTCTATCCTTTGCCTGGAGTTTGAGAAAAGTCTTGGTGGAGTCTTGCGTTGGTTGGATTCTTGAATATACTTGAGATATCGTTGATATATTGATGTTTATATATTATTTTTGTAAATTGATATCTAATAATGATAACTTTGCCACTGAATGTTGTCCTCTTGTATTCGTTAATACCTGCTACTCCGTTTTTGCTGGAAGAAGCACCGTAGTTTCAGAGATCAAATTGGAAAGCCTTCCTTTTTGAATTGTGTGTAATCTCTTAGTCGCACTGGGTTTTGGATTGAACTTGTGCCTGCATATACGTTGCGATCTCTGTCTTGAAATCAGCATTGTTTTGGAGACAGAGCCAGAGCTTGAATGTGTCTCACAGGCCGTGGTGACAGCTCGCTTATGTAGCCCCTTTTCTAGCGAGGCCGTCCAAAACCACTCCTAGGGCTCTACATAACGGACAAGTGAATAGCCATCAGCAAGGTCAAGAGACTAAAGTGAAAAAGGCAAGAGAGGGGTTGACACGGAGACGCTTTCATCTTATCTGTTGTCGATACATATTCAATAACCTGTCTATAGACGCGCCGACCCAGAGAAAGCTGCGACATCGAAGCAAGTCTTCAATACGCAAGCACTTAAATGATTACGATCTCTTTTCTCGTTGCAGCCGGTAACATGTCCGCCAAATTTGAATAATCAGATATTCTGCTCCACCCAATTCCAATTCTCGAAAAGACCGGAACATACACATACTTCCGAGACCTTGTACTTCGCAAAACCATAAAATAAATGTTATCTGTTGTCGCATACCCTCCAATGTTACGAGGATCTGGTATTCCGTGAAGAATGAGAAAATGAGGTTTTGACCCGTCTTCAATAAAATCTGGCCCTGCGATATCGATACGAGTGTCTGGTATGAATGAGAAGGCTTGACCACCATACCGACTGGTTCTTCCGGACAATGCGTATGGAGATTCATGCAGCCATGGGTATCCATAGTGATAGTAGACCTGCATAACGTACCCGGACACATGAATATAGCCGCCATGGACTCCACCAGTGGTATCCACCTCGCCGATGTTGCAGTGGGTGTGGAGGATGTCGATCCCAGTGGGTTGTGATTGGAGTTTCCACTCAACTTGCCCTTCGACTGAAGCCCATGACCAACTTGGCGCGCGATACTGCAGTGGTCTTCGAGCTGTTGGAACTCGAGGACAATTTGTGGTCAAACAAGCATTCCACACAAGGCCCCTGGCAAGATCCTCCTCCCACAAACCTGCCAAGTATTCCGAGTTGAGCTTGATTTGGGCCTTCTTGGCGATGCCAGAGAGAGCTACAAGCCGATCACTCTCTCTAGTCAAATTTTTAGTCGTATAACAGGTCACTATTTGATACCAAAGTGTGAATAGATCTTGTTCCGAGGTGAGTGGTGAATTGCCAGCCTGAATGCCGAGAAGAGACGAGACTTGCTTTTGAAGACCAGGTCCGATTGTATTCGCAGGCGTACAGCAACAAGACATTGTTTGGGAGCACTCCCAAACAAGCTCGCGAGCTGTGAAGTGTACAATTCTCGGACTGAGGAGGTGTTCCTGGTATGCCCACGCACGTCTGAGAAGTGGGAATGCACGTTCCTGTTTGGTGCTAACTTGGTCGTCCATGCAGTTTTGAAGTTCTTCATGAGAAATAGCGGAACGGTAGTACAGTGGAGGAGCATTCGGGGGCAAGACTGAGGGAGAGATTGCTCGATCAAGGGAGTCCGGCAGTATCTGGAATAAGCCGGCGTTAGGGCTCGATGACTGTGTTGCCGCAATGGTAAGCGTTGATCTGCCATATATGTTTGCCATCTGAGCGGCTTCTGATTCCCAGTCTTGCGCATCGTCCTGTATGATACATAAAGAGTCGATCCATAAATACGAGATACCCAAGAAACGGGCCACAGAAACTGCGTCCTGGAAGCTCTGAGGAAGCTGATTCCAAGATATTCTCTCGCGGAAGCCTGCAATTGTTTCTCGGGTCGTTCTTATGGGCAGTGAATCTCCCCAGCAATAGCTGAGGCACATGAAAGGAGCCTGTTGGCCATTTGAGATATGTAAGGACGGGTCCATGCCATTGGACGTCGGCCTCACATCGAGAACCCTGGATGGCAGCGTTGGATGTCCTCCGGAGCTAAAATTATAGCATTCTGGATGATTCTTGTCACAGGATTCCATCCACAACCTGATTTTACGTAGATACTCGGTAAAGCCGGTTGACGTATTCGAAACGCACTTGGGAAGAGGGCTTCGATGCGATATTGAGTCCCAAGGGTAACAATTTACTTGACAATTAGCTCTGGTTAGCTTCTAGCAGCACGGGGGTGGTCGACTATGGTACTCACATACGGGACTAAACATCTGCAGTGAGACTTTATTTTGTACCTCCGCTCCATTTTCGAGAGAGCTGAGATCGAGTAGCAGCGTGACAGGGGAGTCTGATTTCTCGGATAATTCAAAATCCGAGTCAAATCTCATGGAGCTGATCACGGTGCCAGGTTTTCTGGTTCCGGACACGAAATCAGATGCGATCCAGCAAAGTACCAGACACCCTTGACAAGCAGACTCTACGGCACCTTGCTTAACCTGTTCCAACGTCCGTGGAGGACGCCATTCTCCAAGATTTTCTCGTGATAGGTTGCCGCAGAAATAGCACACCTTCGGTCTCGTCAACCGTCCATTAGGCTCTTGCGGCATACTTCTATTCAACTCTTCTGTCAGGTATCATCATTTGGTTTGAGTCCAGAGAAAGTGTGCTCAGTACCCTTTCCAGCTGAGAAAGCGAGGATATGAAGTATACAGCCTTAGCTTCGCAAGCACTTGGCAGCTAAACAACCATAAGAGTCCCAGCTGCTCCGGAGCCTCATTGCGGATCTATCTGGGAGAAATCCTGCGGAAAACTTCCTGAGGTTCAATATTCACATCCAAACAACCATAAAGTAATTCTGTTTGTTCCTCATAATGCTCCAATTAGGAGTATGGAAGACTGTTAACAACAAGTTCCTGCATTTGCATGTGATGCTCTGAGCGCGGCAAAACAGAACAAGGCTTTAAGGTCGTGAGCTCCGACAGCGGCCTTGCCGCAGGGCATTTCTTCCAGTGTCCTTGAGAAAACTATCAATGCCTCCGTATTGGCCAGAAAATATTACGGACAACCGCTTGCGTGAAGTGGTATCCGCGAGGCTGGTGGCGGGAAGGAGGCTTTTGCCGAGGCAGCCCGGGCTCGGCTTTTCGAGGTCTAAGTAAAATGTCAGCTGCTGCTACAAGCACCGTCTTAGTGCATCTTTAACTCTTAAACCTCTAAATCTTTTGCCCTTCCTGCGACTGTGCGAATCTCCTTCCCTTTCATCCTCCTCTGCTTAAAATACATCACCATGGCTTCAATTGCCAAGATATTACGCCCTGCCGTCCAAAGGGCAACATCAACAGCTCGCCCAGCTGTCAGATCAGCCAGACCGAGCAGAATATACCAACAGTATGCAATGACCAATTGCCATCCATGAAGGATTTACTGACAAGATCACAGTGCTAGACCTCTATCTGCAACCGCACGAAGACGCAATGACACGGTCGTCATCACCGACATTCCTCCTACGCCCATTACCCACATGTCCGAAATAGAAGCCGCAATGGCAGACTCGGTTTCCAAGTTCGCAAACGACGTAATTGCACCAAAGGTCCGCGAGATGGACGAGAAGGAAGCTATGGACCCGTCGATAGTAGAGCAACTGTTCGAGCAGGGACTAATGGGCGTCGAGATCCCGGAGGAGTACGGTGGCGCGGGCATGAACTTCACAGCGGCTATTGTGGGAATTGAAGAGTTGGCTAGGGTCGATCCGAGTGTCAGTGTTATGGTTGATGTGCACAATACTTTGGTCAATACGGCGATAATTAAGTATGCGAGTACGGAGCTGAAGAAGAAGTGGCTGCCGAAATTGGCTACAAACACAGTTGGTATGGCGCCTTATTGTATGTTTGAAGATTACTTTCTGACTATTTAGGCTCTTTCTGTTTGTCTGAACCAATTTCGGGATCAGATGCCTTTGCCCTTGCGACCAAGGCCACAAAGACGGACTCTGGGTATAAGATCTCAGGAAGCAAGATGTGGATCACCAATTCAATGGAGGCCGACTTTTTTATTGTATTCGCAAACCTCGATCATAGTAAAGGCTACAAGGGAATCACGGCATTTATTGTCGAGAAAGGAATGAAGGGATTCTCAATAGCCAAAAAGGAGAAGAAGCTCGGTATCAAGGCTAGCAGCACGTGCGTGCTCAACTTCGACGATGTCGAGATTCCCAAAGAGAATCTGCTCGGGAAAGAAGGAGATGGCTACAAATACGCTATTGGACTTTTGAACGAAGGACGAATCGGCATCGCCGCTCAAATGACTGGTCTAGCCCTTGGGGCTTTTGAGAATGCCGCTAAGTATGTTTGATCAGAAATCAGTAATTCGCCTGCTAATGAGATTTAGGTATGTATGGAATGATCGAAAGCAATTTGGTCAGCTGGTAGGCGACTTCCAGGGTATGCAACATCAGATTGCACAATCATATACTGAGATTGCGGCGGCGAGAGCTCTGGTTTTCAACGCAGCCCGAAAGAAGGAGGCCGGAGAGAACTTCGTCCAAGATGCTGCTATGGCGAAGCTATATGCATCACAGGTGGCGCAGAGAGTCAGCGGACTTGCTATCGAGTGGATGGGGGGGATGGGATTCGTGAGGGAGGGTATTGCAGAGAAGATGTGGAGAGACAGCAAGATAGGGGCTATCTATGAGGGAACGAGCAACATCCAGCTGACGACAATTGCGAAGCTGCTCAAGAGCCAGTACTCGACCTCATAGGGCTGGAGCAACCAGAATGAGAGAAAATGGTTGATGACGAGTTGTCTTGTGCGACAGAGAGTTTTATCTTTGACGTCGGAGATTTTCTTGTTCTGACTGTATTAGACCCTGCGGCCAACTGCCGGGGTCAACGGGGTTGTAATCAGGCTCGACAGGTGGATGGAAGTCGATGATTGGATCTCCCCAAGCTGTAGGTTTCTTGGTTGAGTTGTGTGTTACCCAAAAACCACGTAGGCGTGGCAAATGCATGTAGTACGGACATATCTCCTTCGTGATATAGTAAAGGGGGGAGGTCTAGGGAGGGGCCGTCGATGACGATTATTGTTTTTGTGAGCACAGACGAGCGGAGGCCCGCCTTGTGTGCCAGAATGTGCGGGCAGCTCTACAACCGCACCACTCGTGGGCAGTTCTGCAGTCCTGCAGTCCTGGAACCCACATAACATGGCCGTGCAGCGCAGTCAATAAAGTGTGGAATCACTTCGGGTCCTGTGCCCAACCTACTCAGCCTCATCCCACCAGGGCTCCGTGACTCTTTGTCTGCGCGCCTGCCTGAGAAGACCATTTGTCACGGTTCTTCTTCCAAACTCTTCTCGCGCTCTCTGTCCACTATTGCCCGACTTCCAGCATCGCCCCTCCGTGCATCTGCCGCCTTCACTCCCTACATCCGCCTAATAAGGCCCAGCTGGCTAGGCGTGGCTGAGTCTTGAGTCGCACCCCTACGTAGCCGCTCTGCACGTGTGGAGAGAGCACGGCGAGAAATATTTCGATACTTCACACGAACACGAGCTCATCGCACACCCCGAGCACAGCTAGCACTGCACACATCGTCGTAGTATCTTCATGTGTTGATCGCATGCGAGCAGAAGCCGTTGCCCCCTCGCCAAGTTCTCCATCTCCAAAATCCCACCAACCCCACTTCGCAAGCATCCAACCTTAAATCAACAAGCACCACGCAGCCTTCGACCAGCCCCGAGTACCGCAAACACATACCAGACGCACCCCGCGGCGTGGAGAGACGCGCCGGCCACGGCCATCATGAACAGCGACGATGACGCTCTCAGCTCGGTCTACAAGAAGATCGAGCGTGAGCGGGCTCTGCTCAATGCTGCGAACCAGATGCGGCAGCAGACTCAGAATGAGCAGGTGAGGGCCCGGATAGACACGCAGATGCGCGAGGGCCGTCGGAACATCCAGTATTTGGAAGAGCGAATGCAGGAACTGCAGATGCGGCGGATGGGCCAAGGCGTCAACGACATGAGCCTGAACCCAGGCAGTGCTGGAGCACCTGGCAGACCTCACAGTTCCGGACTTCGCAATGATAGAGATGGCCCTCCTACCCCGCCCCCGAAAGATTCTAGAGGAGGTTATAACGAAGCCGGGTCAGATAGAGGGGGTTATGGCACCGCAGACTATAGTCAGATTGGTGGGCACGGGGACATGATGCCGCCGAGACACCCATACGCTCCCCCAGGACCTGGGCAGGGCATGCCCCGAAGCCGTCCAAATTACACGAAGCTTGGTATGTGCTCAAACTTAGGGGTTATGATATTCTAATCGTATGACAGATCTAATCAAGTACGACACTCCATATCTCGGCCCCCGGATCCAGCTCATGCTGTCGCAACTAGAATTCAAGCTCAATGTCGAGAAGCAATACCTCAAGGGAATTGAGAAAATGGTTCAGTTGTATAATATGGAGGGCGACCGAAAGAGCAAAGCAGATGCCGCTGGGCGGAAAGTGGAAAGCACGCAGAAAATCCAGCTGCTGAAGCAAGCTCTGAAGAGATATGAGGATCTGCACATTGATATGGAAAGCACAGCAGATGCTCCAGACGGCGAGTTCGTTCTTATGCTCAAAATATTTGCTCTAACATTCCCACAGATGACAGTATAAACACGCCAAATATGCGAAAACCTCTTACCGGTCAACTATCGATTCGAATACAAGCCGTGAAAGACGTCGATCATGCAACCACAAGCCGATTTGCTCGCGGACCTGAGACATTTGTAGCGGTCAAGGTTGAAGACAATATAGTAGCCCGGACGAAGGCTTCACGGACCGATAGATGGGAAGCGGAGTACCACAACTTGAATGTGGAAAAAGCGAACGAGATCGAGCTGACGGTCTATGACAAACCCAGCGATCACCCTTTGCCGATTGGTCTTCTGTGGATTCGAATATCTGATATTGTTGAAGAAATGCGGCGAAAGAAGATTGAGGCTGAGATCAACAGTTCTGGATGGGTTTCTGCAGATAGAATGGCAAACGGCGGTGGTCCCCCACCACAGTTTCCCATGAACCCCGCGACCCCTCAATTTGGCCCACCTCCTGGGAGTGCCGGGATGCCACCCCAACCACAAGGAAATAATCAACTGGGAGGTGCTGGTATTGTTCCCCCTCAGCCAATCGATGCATGGTTTGCCCTCGAGCCTACCGGTGCGGTACATCTTACAATAAGTTTCACCAAGCAGACCAAGGACCGCAGGCCCTTCGATGTTGGTCTCAACCGTAAAGGTGCTATTCGACAACGTAAGGAGGAAGTGCACGAGATGTACGGTCACAAGTTCGTGTCACAGCAGTTCTACAACATTATGCGTTGTGCTTTATGTGGGGATTTTCTCAAGTACTCTGCTGGCATGCAGTGCGAGGATTGCAAGTATACTTGCCACACGAAATGCTACACCAGCGTCGTTACCAAGTGTATAAGCAAATCTAATGCAGAAACTGATCCGGACGAGGAGAAGATCAACCATCGTATTCCTCACCGCTTCGAAAAATTCTCAAACATGAGCGCAAACTGGTGTTGTCACTGCGGTTATATTCTGCCTTTTGGAAAGAAGAATTGTAGGAAATGCTCTGGTAAGTTACTAAAGTGTAGTCTGGGGTTTTACTAACATATACAGAATGCGGTCTTACTTGTCATGCTCAATGTGTGCACCTGGTTCCAGATTTCTGTGGAATGTCAATGGCTGTTGCTAATGTGATTTTGGACGGAATTCGGAATCAAAAGCGTCGTCAGACTACACAGACATCGATGACTGGAAGAACGCTGAGACCACAATCTACTAAGCCGACTTCGGCGATAGAACAGGGACAGTCTCCTTATAGTAATGCCCCTGATGCATCTCGACCTCCAAGAAGTCAATCTTATGGACCCACTACGCCTTCTTCCGAGGCGACTGAAGCTGCCAAGATGATGTATGCCGCCCAAGGCCAAGTATCACCTCAGCGCCCAGGTGGACCTGATCGAACATCTTCTTCTTCAGCGGCGGCGGCAGCAGCTGCGTCTGCCATGGCGGGGCCTCGAAGTCCGTCACAGAGAGATCAGTATGGGCGAACTCCTGCTGATTACGGTGGTGGTCGTGGTGCTCCAGGCTATGGCCGAGATCGTCCCGACGACGTTAACTATGGTTCACCCCCCAAGCCCCAAGCTCCTACTCAACCGAGTTACAATCCTGCAGCTTATGCTCAGGTCAGTGGCTACCCAGCAACTCAGCCAATGTCGCAACCTCAACAAGTGCAGCCGCCTCAGCCATCTCCAACTAATGCAATGTACGGTAATCAAATGTCTACTCCTGCACCAGAGCCGCAGACTCCTTCTTCGACAGTTGTTGTTCCCCGAAAGACAGCACCTCCAGCGAACGAGGCTGGCACTGGTCGTCGCATCGGTCTAGACCACTTTAACTTCCTCGCTGTTCTTGGCAAGGGTAACTTTGGTAAAGTCATGCTTGCGGAGACTAAACAGACGAAGCAGCTGTACGCTATCAAGGTGCTGAAGAAGGAATTCATTATCGAGAACGATGAAGTGGAGAGTGTGAGATCAGAAAAGAGAGTCCTCTTGATTGCAAACAAGGAGCGCCACCCTTTCTTGATCAATCTTCACGCCTGCTTCCAGACCGAGACGAGAGTGTACTTTGTTATGGAGTACATCAGCGGTGGTGATCTGATGCTGCACATTCAGCGTGGCCAATTTGGAACCAAGCGAGCACAGTAAGTCTTCTTATGTCATCTCAAATTCTGTGGCTAAACAACGCAGATTTTATGCCGCCGAAGTTTGCCTGGCACTGAAATACTTCCACGAGAATGGAGTTATCTACCGTGATTTGAAGCTGGACAATATTATGCTGACATTGGATGGGCATATTAAAGTTGCTGATTATGGTCTCTGCAAAGAAGATATGTGGTACGGTTCAACAACGAGTACTTTCTGTGGTACTCCTGAATTCATGGCTCCAGAGGTAAGCCGGTCTTCGTGATAAAGATGACCTAAACTGACTTTCGCAGATTTTACTTGACAAGAAGTACGGCCGAGCTGTGGATTGGTGGGCTTTCGGTGTTCTCATCTATCAAATGCTTCTCCAACAGTCACCATTCCGAGGCGAGGACGAAGACGAAATCTACGACGCTATTCTAGCTGATGAACCATTATACCCAATCCACATGCCACGAGACTCGGTCGCAATCCTCCAGAAGCTCTTGACCAGAGAACCTGACCAACGACTGGGTAGCGGGCCTACGGATGCTCAAGAAATCATGAGCCAGCCCTTCTTCAGAAACATCAACTGGGATGATATCTATCACAAGAGAGTGCAACCTCCATTCCAGCCTCAGATCACGAGTGCCACCGACACGAGTAATTTCGACTCGGAATTCACCAGCGTGACTCCTGTTTTGACTCCTGTACAATCTGGTAAGTCTTCTATTACTTGCTCAGAGTGATCTGGCTAACATGCTCTGCAGTACTTTCTCAGGCTATGCAAGAAGAATTCCGTGGCTTCTCATACTCTGCAGACTTCGTTTGAGCGGCTACAAACGCACCTTCCATCAATTATAGGACTACCCTTGCATCCGGCAATCAAAAGCATACGTTCAATGCATGGACTCGGAGTTCTCGTCTCTCGTTAATTTCGATTTGTGGAGTTGGGGATTTACTGGAGGAGAGCAGGCAAGGGGGACGATGAGCGACTTTATTTTCACGGAAATGATTGATGGGGGGATTGATTGATGAGCGATCAAACGTCATGAGATGAACGTGTAGGGTTCTCTTTTCTCCTCCAAGATGGATGGGATGGCATCGGGAAAGGGTGGTGTCTTCCTTCTTATTAGCCTCTGGCCTTCTTAATAGATCACTTGATACTTTCACGCATGGTAG
>Ga0302140_10009336_pt1 | contig 12178 bp, 22 predicted proteins | sample I_Bog_E1_1_FD_202095 | JGI IMG/M metagenome (GOLD analysis project Ga0302140, IMG submission 202095) | Peat permafrost microbial communities from Stordalen Mire near Abisko, Sweden - I_Bog_E1_1 | ecosystem: Environmental > Terrestrial > Soil > Wetlands > Peat | place: Sweden: Abisko, Stordalen...
TTCATTTTTATATATAAATGTTATTTTAAGGTTATTATTTGATTAATTGCCACTGTAATTATATTGAATAATATAAGTTATTCACCAAATAGGCATACTTAATCCAAATAACTGTCCGTAAGTCAGAGTAGGAGATATTTATGGATAAATTTTTTACACAAAGAACTTGTGACAGATGCGGTGGTTCTTTAGAGAAAGGCAGAATAAGGTCAATGTTTAACACAGATTGCATTTGCATGGCCTGCTTTGAAAAAGAAAAGAAGGATAAGGATTATGAGAAGGCTGTAAAGGCTGACCATGAAGAAATCAAGAAAGGTAATTATAATTACAAAGGCATAAGAGGCTAATTAAAAAGAAAATTAGAGGAAGGGCTTACTAAAAAAGTAGGCTCTTTTCTTATGATAAATTTTAAAAATTGGAGGTGATACCTATGGCACAAAGGGGAAGGAAACCAAAACCAACAGCGGTAAAAGAACTTGAGGGCAATCCAGGAAAAAGACCGCTTAATGAATTGGAACCAAAGCCTCAAAAGAAAGCACCAAAATGTCCGAGCTGGCTTGATGCAGAAGCTAAAAAAGAATGGAGAAGGATTGCAAAACAGCTTGAGGAACTTGGTATATTAACAGAAGTTGATATGGCAGCTTTTGCAGGATATTGTGAAGCTTATGCACGTTGGAAAGAAGCAGAAGAATTTATATCAAAGCATGGAACAATTGTAAAAACACCAAGTGGTTATTGGCAGCAAGTGCCACAGGTATCTATTGCCCAAACTTATCTTAAAATTATGATTAAATTCTGTGAACAGTTTGTACTTACACCGTCTTCAAGAAGTAGAATTGTTGCAGATAAAGGTACTAACGAAGTTTGTGATCCTATGGAAATGATGCTAAGGGGTGAGGTGAAATAATGTATGATGAAGCAAAAGCAAAGCGAGCTATTAATTTTATCAACTGCTTAAAACATACAAAAGGTCAATGGAGAGGTGTTCCTTTCGATTTACTTCCTTGGCAAGATAAAATTATTAAAGACATATTTGGCAATGTAAAGGAAAATGGATATCGTAAGTATAATACAGCTTATGTGGAAATTCCAAAGAAGAACGGTAAGAGTGAACTTGCAGCAGCAATAGCACTTTTAATGACTTGTGGAGATAATGAATGGGGAGCGGAAGTTTATGGCTGTGCTTCTGATAGGCAACAAGCTTCTATTGTTTTTGATGTTGCAGTTGAAATGGTGGAGCAATGCCCAGCACTAAAGAAAAGAATTAAACCTATAATGTCAATGAAAAGATTGGTGTATAAACCTACCAATAGTTTTTAGCAAGTGTTATTAGCTGAAGCATATACAAAGCATGGACTTAATGTTCATGCAGTTGTTTTTGATGAACTTCATGCTCAACCTAATAGAGATTTATTTGATGTAATGACTAAAGGTTCGGGTGATGCAAGATTGCAACCATTATTTTTTCTTATAACTACAGCTGGAACAGATAGGAATTCAATATGTTTTGAGCAGCACCAAAAGGCAATGGATATAATTGAAGGTAGAAAAATAGACCCAATATTTTATCCAGTTATTTATGGAATAGATGATAATGCTGATTGGGGGTTAGAAGCGAACTGGTATAAAGCAAATCCATCTTTAGGACACACTATTGATATAGAAAAAGTTAGAAATGCTTATAATAGCGCAAGAGAAAATCCTGCTGAAGAAAATATCTTCAGACAACTGAGATTAAATCAATGGGTAAAAACAATCCACTCGCTGGATGCAAATGCATATCTGGGATGAGTGTGATTTTAATATAGATATAGATTCATTACGCGGTAGAGAATGTTATGGAGGACTTGACCTTTCAAGTACTACAGATATTACTGCTTTTGTTTTAGTTTTTCCACCAAGAACATCTGAAGAAAAATATATAATATTGCCTTACTTTTGGATACCAGATGACAATTTAAAGCTTAGGGTAAGAAGAGATCATGTTCCTTATGATATGTGGGAGAAACAAGGTTTTATAAAAACTACAGAAGGTAATGTGGTTCACTATGGATTCATAGAAACTTTTATAGAAGAACTTTACACAAAATATAACATTAAAGAAATTGCATTTGATAGATGGGGAGCTGTGCAAATGGTACAGAATCTAGAGGGGATGGGATTTACAGTAGTTCCTTTTGGACAAGGATATAAAGATATGTCACCATCTTCAAAAGAATTGATGAAGTTAACTCTTGAGAAGAAAATGGCACATGGAGGAAATCCAGTGCTTAGATGGATGATGGATAATATTTTTATTAAGCAAGATCCAGCTGGGAATATTAAACCTGATAAGGAGAAGAGCACAGAAAAAATTGATGGAGCTGTTGCTTTAATAATGGCACTGGATAGATCTATAAGAAATCAAGGAAGTTGTGGAAGTGTTTATGATGATAGAGGAATACTTGTATTGTAGCTAAATATTATCATGTGAAATATTTATAACATTATACTTGAAAAATTAGAATCTATGTTATATAATTCTATCATAAGTTATATATTTATAACTTATGATAGAATTGTATAACATGGGGGATAATATGAATAAGATAATGAATTTAAGACAAAAGTAATTGTTAAAAAGTGGATTTGTAGGCGTAGTTTGGATTATAGTCGGACTTATGCAAGTTTTTGAATTCAATAAAATTATTAAAGTAATGGTAGTAATTGTTTTAGTAGTCGCTTTGATTTCTAATTTCATTCCATACTTCGTAAAAACAGAGGTGAAAGATGAGATGGCACAACTTAATGAGAAAAAATCAAAATCTGGTGTATATGATTTTTTAATTTTAGGAATTATGATTTGTGCATTAATAAGTATTTTTAAAGATACAGGGATAGTTGATTTAAAATTGATAATGCCATTTTTAGTAGGTGGAATTACTTTCTTGAAATATATATTTTTTGTTATTTGTGAAAAGGTAGGTGACTAAATTGCCTCAACTAAAGACTAAAATTCATGAACTTCGCAGAGAGTTTAATATGAAACAAGAAGAATTAGCAAGATTGGTAGGAGTCAGAAGAGAGACAATAGGGCATTTAGAGAATGAGAGATACAATCCATCTTTGAAATTAGCTATGGATATTGCTAAAGTGTTCGGAAAATCAGTAGAAGAAGTATTTGAATTTATAGATGATGATGAATAAAATTTATAGTAGAACATGTAAAATATATTCAGGAATGAAAATATTAATTACTTTGAAAAAGGTGACTTATTTATGAAGAATTATTTTAAATATCATTGTCCTTGCTGTGGATATTATACATTTAAAGAGCCTGTTGAGGGAAACTACGATGTTTGTGATGTTTGCTTTTGGCAAGATGATTTAGAACAGAAAAAAGATCTTTCGCTTGTCATAGGTGCAAATGATATGTGCCTAAATACTGCACTAAAGAATTATCTTAGTATTGGAGCTGTAGATGCAGAAAAAGTTAAATATATTAGGGGAGCATTTGAAGAGGAAATTCCTGAAGGGATTATTGTAATAGACAAAAGTCATTATGATATTTTTGTAAAGCACGTAGATCAAGAAGAAATGGAGTTTCTATTAACTAATAACATTTTTAAATTTGATGATAAAGGGAATTTGCTACTTGATCCGAGAAATGATGGAGACTTAATAACCTATGATTTAGTTTGTGACCTTTACACAAAAGTAGGAATTGATAAAAATGGAGAACCTACAATGTTAGGATATAAAATTGAAGCAGTAAGCGATTATATTTATTCTTGTATGGATAATTCAAAAAATTCTGATGAAGTTGCAATTATTCCTAATTATGAGAAATGGGAATTGTTTCAAGAAAAACGTCTTTAAAGACAGCATAAAATAGCACAAGTAATATGGAATAATAAATGAGGTGAAGTTATGCTAAGAACCCCTTTAGGAAATTTAATAATGCATAAGAATGATGTAGAGATAGATTATAGGGCAATACCACAATCATTAAAAGTTATTGATAAATGTAATTATTATGTTGATGAAAGATATTTAATACTTGTGGATACAACAACTATAAAAGCGGGTGACACAATTAAATGTTTCATTGATTGTGGAAATGTTGAAACAGATATTAATGGTGGAGAGTGTTTGACACTTTTAGATTTTACAAAAGATAATATATTAACGAGTTTAGGTGGATATGAAATATTATATCATTATGATGATGATAAAACCTTTGCATTTGACATGTATTATATTAAAAATGGATTAGAGGTATATTTTATTGATACGCAATATGTTGAAAAATTCAGATTAGCAATATCTTGGATGGAATTAAAAGAGGGACGAAATCAGATGTCAACATGGTATGCGTCAGATCCGTTCTTATGTTATGAAAATTATGAGTAATAAATATTATACAAGATTCGGAATAGAGGCAAGTGGTGCTTTGAACTTTTTAATTCGTTGTAATTTGAGTATGAAAGAGCTATCGTATACGTTTAAAAGTGGGAGAGGAAAAGAGCTAGATTATATTGCAATACAATTAACAAATGACGATATAGAATCTATGAAGCCATATATTATTGTAAAGAATTTTGAAGAGTATAGGCATAAGTCAAGAGAAGGAAAGATGCTGTCATATTTAGATGGTTGGACAATAGAGTTTGAGGGGGTTACAGATTCAGAGATACCAATAATTCAACTTTCAAGTGATAATTATAATTACGATATTCAGCTTCCGGTGGAAAAACTATATTTGTTTTTAGAAAACAAGTGTTTTTGTAAGAATAATAAATACAAAAATTATTACGGAAAATAAGCAGTATGCATGTAAGATGAAGTACAATTAATAAAATAAAGCTTATTTAGAATATAGCATCTTTTAATGAGGTGCCTTTTTTATATCCATTTTTTGGAGGTGAACACAATGAAAATACCAATAATATCAAAACTTTGGGAGCCTAGAGCAGGTCCTAAAAATAGTTTTTTAGGAAGCAGATATAGTTTCTTCTTTGGAAGCACTACAAGTGGTAAAACAGTAAATGAAAGAACTGCGATGCAAACTACTGCAGTTTATGCTTGTGTTAGAATACTTGCTGAAACAATAGCTTCACTTCCACTTCATACGTATAAATACACAGAAACAGGCAAGGAAAAAGCTATAGAACATCCAATATATAATCTTCTTGCAGATGAACCAAATTCAGAGATGACTTCATTTGTGTTTAGGGAAACACTTATGAGTCATCTTTTATTATGGGGAAATGCATATGCACAGATAATTAGAGATGGAAGAGGAAATGTTATAGCATTATATCCTTTGTTACCTAATAAAATGAAAGTTGATAGAGCAAGTAATGGAGAAATATATTATATTTATTCAAGATATTCAGATGAAAATCCTAATATAGAGGGTTATGGTGAAGTATATCTACAAAATCATGAAGTACTTCATATTCCAGGGTTAGGGTTTGATGGTTTAGTTGGGTATTCACCAATAGCTATGGCAAAGAATGCAGTTGGGATGTCTATTGCTTGTGAAGAATATGGAGCTAGTTTTTTTGCTAATGGAGCTAATCCAGGTGGAGTATTAGAACATCCAGGAGTAGTTAAAGACCCTGCAAGAGTTAGAGATAGTTGGAACTCAGTATATCAAGGGACAAGTAATGCACACAAAGTTGCAGTTCTTGAAGAAGGCATGAAATTTCAAAGTATAGGAATACCACCAGAACAAGCACAATTTTTAGAGACGAGAAAATTTCAGATTAATGAAATTGCTCGTCTTTTTCGTATACCTCCACATATGGTTGGAGATTTGGAAAAATCCAGTTTTTCTAATATAGAGCAACAAAGTCTTGAATTTGTTAAGTATACGTTAGATCCGTGGGTGATTAGATGGGAACAAGCAATGAAAAAAGCTTTATTACTACCTAGTGAAAAGAAAGATTATTTTATTAAGTTTAATGTAGATGGATTACTTAGAGGGGACTATCAAAGTAGAATGAATGGTTATTCTATTGGAAGACAAAATGGATGGTTATCCAGTAATGATATTAGAGAACTTGAAAATTTAAATAAAATACCAGATGAGCTAGGTGGAGATTTGTATTTAATCAATGGAAACATGACAAAGCTTGCTGATGCAGGTGCATTTGCGAATAAAAATAATACAGGATTGGAGGAAAAGATGTGAGCAAGAAGTTTTGGAACTGGATAAAGAATGAAGGAAGTAGGACACTTTATTTTGATGGATACATTGCACAGGATAGTTGGTTTGATGATGATATTACTCCTAAGCAATTCAAGGCAGAACTTACAGATTCAGAAGGAGATATAGCAGTGTGGCTTAATTCACCAGGTGGAGATGTGTTTGCAGCAAGTCAGATTTATACAATGTTAAAGGAATATAAAGGAAAAGTAACAGTAAAGATTGATGGCATAGCAGCTAGTGCAGCATCAGTTATTGCTATGGCTGGAAGCGAAATATTAATGTCACCGGTTGCAATGATGATGATTCATAATCCATCTACAGTTATTTTTGGCGAGGCTGCAGATTTACAAAGTGGTATTGATATGCTCTCCGAGGTAAAAGAAAGTATAGTTAATGCATATGAGCAAAAGACTGGGCTTGCAAGAAATAAGATATCAAAAATGATGGATGCTGAAACTTGGTTTAGCGCTAATAAAGCCGTAGAACTTGGTTTTGCAGATAAAGTTTTATATGAGGATAATAGAGAAAAAAGAGCAAAACTATGGGACAGTACAAAGGCTTTCTTAGATAGTAAAAGAAATGATAATGGATTGTTATCAGTTGAGGATACTTCAACTTATGAAAAGATGGAAGCTGATGTAGTAAATTTAGGAAAGGAAGTAGACAGATTAGAACGTCAAGCGGCACTTGACTTAGAGTTTTCAAAGGCAACTTCTAGTGCAATTAGAAATGATCCTAATAATAACATTGACGGAGAAAAAATAGGTAGAGCATCAAACGAGTATAAAAGTGCATTCTGGAAGACTATGAGAAATAAGAATAGCTTTGATGTGCAAAATGCTCTGCAAATTGGTACTGATAGCGAGGGAGGATTCCTTGCACCGGATGAGTTTGAAAAAACACTAATTGAAAGTTTAGGAGAACAAAATATATTTAGACAACTTGCCAATATAATTACCACATCTTCAGGTGATAAGAAAATTCCTGTAGCTGCTTCAAAAGGCACAGCATCATGGGTTGAGGAAGAAGGACCTATTTTAGAATCAGACGATTCATTTGGGCAAGTATCAATTGGAGCATATAAATTAGCCACTATGATTAAGGTTTCTGAGGAACTTCTTAATGATAGTGTTTTTAATTTGGAGAATTATATAGCAAAAGAGTTTGCTAGAAGAATTGGTGCAAAAGAAGAAGAAGCCTTTTTTATAGGTGATGGTACTGGAAAGCCTACAGGAATATTTAATACTACTGGTGGGGCAACACTTGGGATTACAGCGGCAAGTGCTACGGCTATAACTATTGATGAGATTATGGATTTATTCTATTCTCTAAAATCACCATACAGAAAGAACTCTATATTTACTATGAATGATGCCACTGTTAAGGCTATTAGAAAGCTTAAAGATGGTAATGGACAGTATATTTGGCAACCATCAATTACAGCAGGTGAGCCAGACACTATTTTAAGTAGACCTGTAAAAACTTCTGCCTATTACCAATATTAGGATCTGGAAATAAAACTATTGCATTTGGTGATTTTAGTTACTATTGGGTAGCTGATAGACAAGGTAGATCATTCCAAAGACTAAATGAACTTTATGCAGCAACAGGATAAGTAGGCTTTAAAGCCACACAAAGAATTGATGGTAAACTAATACTTCCTAAAGCTATTAAAGTTTAGGTGATGAAATACAAATTATAAGTAAATTTGGAGGTTTAAATCTAGTAGATATAATAATTATTATGTAAAGTAAAGTAATACAAAAACGTAATCCGAAGTATAGTAATACCTATTAGACATGAAAAAACATATAATATGTATTAATTATTGATAGAAAGCAATTTTAATGCATACTATACACTAAAACAATAGGACAAAATTTTATGAGTAATGAATTGAGGTGAGTATATGATTCTTTCGCTTGAAGAAGTTAAATTGTATTTAAGAGTTGATGGTGATGTTGTGGCCATAGCAGATTTAAGGCATAGAATAATACTTCAAAAATTCACTACAGTAATAAATGAAAATGGATTTGAGAATGAAGCTTGGCAGGATTATAAAGCAGTATGGGCATCAATTTCTAATTTGTCTGGCAGAGAATATTATCAAGCTGCAGCAATCCAAGCAGAGAAAACTATAAAATTTTTAATAAGATACACAGATGGAATTGATACAGACATGAGAATTTTATTTAAGGATAAGCAGTATAATATAACTTCAATTGATAATATGAAATATGCAAATAAGTACATTGAAATAAAAGCATTGGAGGTGTATATTAGTGGCTGATATAGAGCTTAAAGGTGTTGATGGGATATTAAATAAGCTTCAGCAAATTGGTACAAATATCAGTAGATTAGAAAACAAAGCGCTAAAAAATGCAGCAGAACCTGTACTTGAAGATGCAAAAGCAACGAATGCATTCAATGATAGAAGTGGTAAGCTCAGAAAAGGGCTTAAGATAAGCAATATAAAAAGCATAGAAGGAACTAAATATATTCAAGTAGATGTGTGGAGCAAAAGTGATTATACAGAGGTTGTAGAAAAAGTAGAAAATTATATGAAGGTCGCAGAGTTTACAAGAACTTCTGCGGCTGATTTATTTGAGGAAGATACTAAAATATATCACAAAGTAATGAGATTTTTTATTCAAATTGAAGGGAGGCAATAATGTATGTCAGAAATAGTTAGTAGTGCTCCTGTAGGAGTAGAGAATTTAGTATATGCAATATTAACAGAAGAAGAAACTCCAACTTATGGTACGCCAGCATTAATTTCACCAGCAATAAATGTAAAAATAAATTCCAAGAGCAATTCAGAGACATTGTATGCTGATAATAGAGCAGTGGAAACAGTATTAAATTTAGGCGAAGTAGATGTAGAAATTGAAACTCAAGATTTACCATTAGAAGTTCAAACAGCACTTCTTGGGCATAAATTGGATGCAACAACTAAAGTTATGAGGCTAATGATATGGCTTCTTATGTAGCTATAGGATTTAAGGTGAAAAAAGCCAATGGTAAACATAGATATGTTTGGCTACTTAAAGGGAAATTCAGTGAACCAGAGGAAGAGCATTCAACTCAAGAAAATAAAACGAAATTCCAAACACCAAAACTTAAAGGTACTTTTCTAACAAGAGAAGATGGTAAGTGGAAGTACACTGCCGATGAAGATAGTGGCTTTACAGGTGGCCCTACTTGGTTTACTAATGTATATGCTCCGGTGGTTTAGTTACAAATTTTTAATGTGATGGGAGGAATAAACTTTGGAAATATTACTTAATAATAAAACCTATGTTATGCCTAAGGCAAAAACAAGAATGCTTAGAAAGGCTATTGAAATAAATGAAAATATAAATTTTAATAACCTAAAAACTAAGAATCTAGATGAACTTGTTGATTTTGTAGTTGAACTTTATGGAAATAAATTAAATGAGTTCCTCAGGACTTTTAGAGCAAGGATGGACTTTAAACGATATTGATGAAATGGATATATTTTATTACTTTGATATCTTAATTTATAGAGCTAATAAGGAATATAAGCAGACTTTAAATATATTGTAAAGATATTATCATAATGGCTAAAGATAAAAAGATTAAAGAACTTGAAGAAGAAAATAATAAGCTCAAAGAACAACTTGAGTTTCGTAGAGGAAAGTTATATTAAAAGATGCAACATGCACATTTTGTGAATATTACAAAATAGTGGTGTAAGAAATTTTAAAAGTAAGAGAATAGATATAACCTTAATATAGTGTTTAGAATTGCACTAAACACTACATTAGTAAACTGTCAAAGAGGAGAAAAAGATATTTCTCCAGTACCAACCAGTGCTAGAATATCCCCTTCTTGAACAGGACCCAGTTTTACAATTTCATTTGGGGTATTAAACCTTAAGAATGTTTTTTGATTACCATTAGAATCAATTACTATTACAGTAAGAGGCTTGTCGGGAGTTATCAGTTTACCTGTAATATAATTTCCAGTATATTGAGTCATATTATAGATACCTTGTGTATAAGTAGTTGCAATAGGGAGTGGTTGTGCTTGCGGGATTTCAACAAATGTAAATATAGATATTAAAAAAAATATTAAAAACTTCTTTATTTTCATAACACCACCTCCATTTTATTAGTATTTTGTTTTTAAAATTAGAATATGCACTCTATTGATAATTAAAGTGTCAATAATCTTTTATTTCACAATACTAATTCAGAACTAACTCGCTAAAAGCGACGGCTGTTTTTTCTCATAATACTAATTTGAAATTCATAGTTTCATATTACAATAAAATATAGCAAAATAAAAAGATGTTTTTGACAGCAACATCTTTTTATTTTGTAACACATCCTGTTTATATACTTCGAAAGGAGTGTTAATGAAAATGACTGAATTACAAGTCAATTTTCATAAAGATTTAGTAATACGTGGATTTACAGAATCCACTATTGAAAATTACCTACTAGTTGTAGGTAAATTTTCTATATGATTGTATCACAAATAGAAAGTTAAAAGAAGATACTGTTAACTATAAAAATTCAATAATAAAATTCCTTTTTGTTGTTACATTAAATAAAGAATGGAATGATTTAAAAGTCCCACGAATGAAAAAGAGAAAAACTCTTCCGATAGTACTTTCTAAAAGTGAGGTTAAAGAGTTTCTTGATTCTATTGATAATCTGCGCTATAAAACAATTTTCTCAGTAATTTATTCTGGCGGTCTAAGATTAAGTGAAGTTGCGAAATTAAAAGTTACGGATATTGATAGTAACGACATGAAAATAATTGTTAGAGATGGTAAAGGAAAAAAGGATCGACATACTTTATTAGCACAAAGCACTCTTATACTTTTAAGAGAATATCGGAAAATGTACAAGCCTAATAATTATTTATTTCTTGGAAAAGATGGTGTAAATGACTTAAAAAATAGAGCAATTCAACTTGCTTTTACAAAATATCTAAATAAAACTAATATTAAGAAGAAGGCTCATATTCATACTTTACGCCATTCTTTCGCCACGCATCTTTTAGATGCGGGTACGGATATAATTTATATTCAAAGATTAATGGGACATTCTAGCATAACTACAACAACAGTATATCTTCATTTAAGAGATTATAGAGTCTTAAAAATACAAAGTCCGGCTGATTAGATGAATAGAAAAAATCAACTACAAAATATATTTAAACTTTATGGTGAAGAATATTTTAAAAAACATAATATTCCTAGCTATATTAGAAAAACGTTAGTTGATATAGAATCTTGTAGAGCATCACAATTAGGAGGGCACATAGACCAATGTGATGACTGTGGTGATATTAGAATATCTTATAATTCTTGTAGAAACAGGCACTGTCCTAATTGCCAAACACTAGCAAAAGAAAAATGGATTTTTAATCAAGAAAAACATCTTCTTCCGGTTGGGTATTTTCATATGGTTTTTACGATTCCAAACGAATTCAATACTTTAATGCTACTAAATCAAAAAGTTATGTATAATGTACTATTTAAAGCTGTTTCTGAAACTTTGCTAGAGTTAGCAATGGATAAAAAATATTTAGATGCTGATATAGGAATAACAACTATTTTACATACATGGGGACAGAATCTAATGTATCATCCACATATTCATTGTATAGTTCCTTCGGGCGGTTTAAGTAACTTAGGAAATAAGTGGAATAGCTGTAAGGATAAATTTTTTATTCCAGTAAAAGTTTTATCTAGAAAATTTAGAGGAAAAATTTTATTCTATTTAAAAAAAGAATTTAAACATAAACAATTTAAGTTGAATAAAAATACAATGGAATTTAACAATAATCTGCTATATAAAGATTTTATAAATGAAATGTATTTCCCGAAAACTGCGTGGCAGTTTTCGAAACAAAACAAAGAATAAATTAGCATTGAAAATGTAAATTATAGCCTTTATTTTCACATTTAATTTATACTTTTTCTAAACATAGATTTTTATGCACAAA
>Ga0302140_10009339_pt1 | contig 12176 bp, 9 predicted proteins | sample I_Bog_E1_1_FD_202095 | JGI IMG/M metagenome (GOLD analysis project Ga0302140, IMG submission 202095) | Peat permafrost microbial communities from Stordalen Mire near Abisko, Sweden - I_Bog_E1_1 | ecosystem: Environmental > Terrestrial > Soil > Wetlands > Peat | place: Sweden: Abisko, Stordalen...
GATTTCATCTTCAAAGGACTGCTTTCCTGTAAAAATTGTGGTTGCACTATGACGGCTGAACTTAAGACCAAAAAAAGTGGACTAACCTTTATCTATTATTCCTGCACGAACGCCAAAGGAATATGCCAACGCCAATATGTGCCTGAAAAGACGCTCCTGAAGCCTGTTTACGAGGTTTTAGAGCGTTTTGAGGGCATAACAGAGGCAACACAGAACACGCTCGTCAAAGAGCTTAGAGATACCACTGAACACGAGGTAGTTTTTCATAAAGCACAAATAAACCGCATCAGAAGCCAGTATGACCAACTTAAGAAGAAAGACGATAGGTTACTTGAAATGTACCTTGAAGCCGACATGAGTATTACTAAGGACAACTATGACAAAAAGCATCAAGAATATCACGACAAGATACAACTCTTGAACATTGAACTTGAAGAACACACAAAAGCAGACTATGACTATCAAACCACTGTGGCATCAGTGCTTTCTGTCGCTCGCCGTGCCAAGTCTATCTTTGATAGTTCTGAACCGAACGAAAAAAGAGCATTTTTGAACTACTTACTTCAGAACCCGACTGTAAACGGAAAAAAGCTAGAGTTTACAATGCGTTCTCCATTTAACTTGGTACTAGAATTAGCTTCTAGTCCTAACTGGCTCCGGGAGCAGGGATCGAACCTGCGACCAATCGCTTAACAGGCGACTGCTCTACCGCTGAGCTATCCCGGAATGTTTTTGTATATCTGACTATACGCACGATATGGTACAGTAAAATTATACAAAAATCAATTTATTCAATCTAATCTATTCTGTTTATTCTTTCTCTCAAATCGTCAACAGCACCGGTATGACAATCGGTCGCTTTGCCGTCTTTTGCAGGAGGAATTTACTGACCTCGTCGGAGACGTTGGTTTTGACGTAGTCAATGTTGATCGGGTTCATGCCGTGGGTGGAATGTTCAATGGTGTTTTTTATAACCAGTCGCGCCTGGTGGAGAAGTTCCTGCGACTCACGCAGATAAACAAAACCGCGGCTGATAATGTCGGGTGATTTCTTCAGGCGTCCGTTCTGAGCGTTGATGATGGCAAAAACGATAAAGATACCGTCCTGAGCGAGCATTTGTCGGTCGCGGATGACCACATCCTGAATGTCGCCGACGGAAAATCCATCTACCATGACGATGCCGGAAGGGGCTTTCTGCTCCAGCTTGACAATTCTTGCTCTGGGGCTTTTCAAGTTTTTATTTTTTTCATTTGCAGAACTTGTGCCACTTTCGGCGCCACTCGTTGTTGGAGCCAGATTTTGGATTTCTACAATCGAGCCATTATCGGGAATGATAATACCTTCCTCGGGAATATTGTTGGCTTCGCGGGCGATTTCGCCGTGAACACGCAACATATAATGATAGCCGTGGACGGGCATGAAGAAACGCGGATGGATTTTGCGATGGATCCATGCTGTCTCATCGCGGTTGGCATGACCGGATGAATGGACATCGGCGATGCGATAATGGATGATGGATGCGCCTTGGCGGGAAAGATTGTCTTTCAGTTTTTGCACGGCACGTTCATTGCCGGGGACGATAGATGATGACAGGAGCACCGTGTCGCGTTTGGTTATTTTAATATATTTATGTGTCTTGTTCGACATGCGCATCATAGCGGCAAATTCGTCGCCTTGGGCGCCAGTGGCGAGGATAATGATGCGCTCGGGAGGGAACATATCGAGCTGTTCGACAGTAATGAGGGTGTCTTTTTTCGGTTTCAAAAGTTCAAGCTTCATAGCGATCTCGATGTTCGTCTTCATCGAACGGCCTTCAACGCAAACTTTCTTGCCGTACTTTTCGGCGTATTCGATGATTTTCATCATACGCTCGAGAAGCGAAGCGAAGGTGGCGATGATAAGGCGCCCTTTAGTATTTTTTATAATTTCCTCGATGTTCTTCCAAACCTGCTTTTCGGGAATGGAAAAGCCCGGATTCTCGACGTTGGTCGAGTCAGCCATGAGCATGAGGACATTGCGTCCGACGAATTTTTTATCATATTCTTCTTCTTCTTTTTCCGTTGGCACACCATCAACGTGGTCGAGCTTGAGATCGCCGGTATGGACAATGTCGCCATACGGAGTCTCGACAATAACACCCATGGCATCGGGAATAGTATGAGTGACAGCAAAGAATTTAACTTTAAGTCCGCCAAGGGTTAGGCTTTCGTCCTTCTCGACGATCTTGATATCGAGCGGCTGTTCAAAAGGGAATTCCTCCTGGCGCTTTTTGATGAGGACGGATGTGAGTAGACGAGTGTAGAGCGGTGGATTGCCGATGCGTGGCATGATATAGGGAATGCCGCCGATATGATCGAGGTGACCGTGGGTGATGATGACGGCGCGGATTTTCGACTTGCGCTCTTCGAGGTATTTCGTATTCGGCAAAATATAATCAATACCCGGCGTATTCTCATCCTTAAATTGGAAGCCAATGTCAATAATGATAATGTCATTGCCGAATTCTACCGCTGTCATATTTTTGCCGATTTCCTCGACACCGCCGAGCGGTATGATACGAATGGAATCAGCCCCGAGAGCCGGCACGGTATCCTCGACCGATTTGTGCATCTGGGTCATGACGGGACGAACTGGGTCACGACCGCGTCCACCACGCGAACCACCACCGCGACTTCCGCCACGCATTCTACCGCCCTGTTGGCCGCCCCGACTTCCTGTTTTTGGTCCAGGTTTTCCTCCCATCGGTCGCAGAGTAAGCGGAGCAGATGGTACTGGTGTGGAAGTATCTTTGCGTGTATTAGTATTGTCGATTGGGTTCATAGTAAGTGTGATTATTTTAATTATTTTATAATCTTAGTGTGTAAATATTTTCCAAATGTTATCCGTGGCGATGTACCATTTTGAGACGCCATTCCATCGGTCGGAAGTGCTATCTATAGGATTGTCATTCTCAACCCCTTTGACATTATTTGGCAGTATGTAAACAAAATCTGGAGAATATATGAAAGCGGTAGGGACGTCATCTTGGATAATAGTATCGAAAGCGGCATAATCCTGGGCTCGAACATTCGGATCGAGATTTGACCTGGCGTCAGTAAGAAGTTGGTCGGCTTTGGCATTGACGTACATAGCGATATTGAAGCCTGGGGCATTTCTTTGCGAAGAATGCCAGAACGGATACAGATCGAGATCCCAGCCGACTGATTCACCGAAGAGCAGGGCATCGTATTTTCTTGGCACAATGATGCTTTGATTAAGATCACCCGGTTCGAAAACATTCACCGTCACTTTGACGCCGATAGCCGCCCATTGATCACGGATCATATCAGCCACTTGTTTCAAGTCGGGAGAATCGGCAGTGGAAATGGAAAAAGCCAACGTTGTGGTGCCGGTCATCTTGGTATATTTATAGAAAACATCCTGAGCATTCAATGTCCAGCCGTCTTGGATAAGAATAGATTTGGCCAAAGCGATGTTGCCGTTTGGATTGAAAGATATTGACGATGGCAGAGCAGGCGTGCTTGGCGGTGCAACGACAGTAGGTTGTTTCGACCCTGATTTTTTTGTTGGTGTTACGGTGGTTTTTGTAGTTGTCGAATTTATCATCGTTGAACTTGCGGGACTTGAAATTGTGGAACTTAAACTTGTCGTACTGATTTCATTATTTGTCCGCAAAGCGTCAACAGGAATTGGACTATCAATAGCTACGCCGTAGTTGCCGAGAACTTGATTGACAATGGCATTTTTATTGAGAGCGATATTTAAAGCTTCTCGAACAGTCACATCGGCGAGAATAGGCTGTTGATTTTGGTTGAAAAAGACGCCAAAAATGCGCGGCAGAGTAGAAACGATTAGTCGTGCCGAAGGAGTGGTCGAAGCGATGTGTGCTACATCGGTCGGATTGATGCTGGCAATACTGTCTATCATGCCGCTTTTATACGCAGAAACAGCCGTCGGTTCATCGGCATAAAAATGAATGACAATTTTTGAAATATATGCCTCACCACCTTCGTAGTCAGAAAAAGGCACGAGAGTATAAGCCGTCGGTATGCCACCAGAATCACGAGTGATACTGCCGAGTTTATATGGACCGGAGCCGACGGGCTGTATATTATACTGACTGAATATGAATTCGTCAGTGCTGACATTGTTCCAAATATGTTTCGGTAAGATGCCGATGGTCGTATTGGAAAGAAACGGCGCGTATGGTTGTTTCAAAGTGAATTGCACTTGATTGGCAGAAAGATCTGTAGCGGTGATGCCAGCCCAGTTGGCGCTTTGGGGACTTTTGAGTTCGACATTTTGGATTTCACCGATGGTAAAAATGACATCGGCGGCGGTGACTGGCGTACCGTCGGAAAAACGGGCATCAGGCTTGATAGTAAATGTATAGGTCAGGCCGTCGGATGAAACAGTATAACTTTCGGCGAGGTCGGGTACGAGCACACCATTTTCGTATTTCATCAAGCCGGAATACATGAGGGCGGTGAGATCTTGATCGGTGTCGCTGAAAGCCAGGACGGGATTGATCAGTCTCGGTAAACCAACGACACCCTCATCAATCTGGCCGCCTTGGGTCGGCACTGGTACAAGGAAAAGCTCATTGACCATAGTAACGAGGGCGATCGCGGAGACGAGCAGGACGATACACAGTGCGCCAAAAATGACTTTTTCGGTAGCAGAAAAACGCTTTACCAGGGCGAGGATTTTTTCACTGCCTTTGATACGGAATTCTTTTTCTTTTTTTTCTGGATGTGAATTGGTCACGATAATTACGTCAAAAGATACGCTGAATTAAAAATCAAGGAATAATCAAAAATAAAAACTAGTAGATCAGATTGATCAGAGCCGAGAGAGCAAAAAGGATGCCCACGACGATAGTGACGATGAAGAGCGTTTTCTCGAAGCCACGGCGAGTATGATGTGCCGAGCTAAATGCATCGTTTCCCCCGAATGCTCCACCCATGGCGGCGCCTGTCTGTTGCAGTAAAATAGCCGCAATTAAGACGATTGAGAGGAAAATCTGCACATACGGCAGAACAGAGGAAATTGCCTTCATGGGACTCAGTATAGCATGCTTTCGGGTATGTGCAAGCTGATGAATAAGGTCACCCACTAATGATATACTATGATCTATGACCATTAAAACTTTCATCACCGATGTCGTCTTCCAAAATCTCTATGCCAAGCTCAACGCCGCCCAGCGTTCCGCCGTGGACGCTATTGACGGACCTGTCATGGTTATCGCCGGCCCCGGCACGGGCAAGACGACTATTCTCACCCTTCGTATCGCCAACATCCTGCGTCAGACTGATACGCCGGCAAACGGCATCCTCGCTATCACCTATACCGACGCTGGCGTCAAGGCCATGCGTACCAAGCTCGAGAATATCATCGGCACGCGGGCGCATGATGTGCGCATCACCACGTTCCATGGCTTTGCTTCGGTAGTCATCGCGGAGTACCCGGATCATTTTTTGCATTTGAGCGATTTGAAACAGATGACAGATATTGAGCAGGAGACGCTGATTCGACACATTCTTGCGGATACTGCCGATTTTTCCGACCTGCGGCCTGCGGGCAAGCCCGACTATTATGTCAGCGGCATTTTGCGCGCCATTGATGACGCCAAGCGGGAAGAATTTACACCGGACATGGTGCGTGCCTACGCCTGCGATGAAATTAAACGCATCGAGAACGACGACGCTTCTATCTCCACCCGCGGTGTGACGAAAGGCCAGCTCAAAGCCGACGCCCGCGAGCATATAGAAAAGTGCAAGCGCACCCTTCTTTTTGCCGATGTCTATGCCCGCTACGAGAGCGGCAAGCGCCAGGCCAAGAAAATGGATTTCAACGATCTCATTCTTGAGCTCCTCGCGGCTTTGAGGCATGACGAGCTTCTCCTGCGGCTCATTCAGGAACGTTATCTCTATATTCTCGTTGACGAACATCAAGACACCAATGACGCCCAGAATTCTATCATTCATCTCATCGCCGAATTTTTCGATACGCCGAATGTCTTTATTGTCGGCGACGAGAAGCAGGCAATTTACCGTTTCCAAGGCGCTTCAGTGGAAAATTTTCTGCTTCTGCAGAAGCATTGGCCAGCTATGCAGGTCATTCGTCTTGATACGAATTATCGCTCGCATCAGAGTATTCTTGATGCCAGTTTCAGTATGATTGAAAAAAATTATGAAGATGGCGAGCACACTGACCTGCGCGTGCGTCTCACATCCGGCAGTCAAGACAAAGCACAGCCCGTAGATGTTGTCATTGGTGAGAACATCACCGCGATGGAGGCGTATCTCGTGAAAAAGTTAAAACAACTGTCCGAAAAGTTCGGAGGTACCTCTTCAGAGGGATTGGGTCAAGGGTCGGTAAAAATCGGACAGTTGAAATCAGCTGGAACAGCTCCTACCGCCGCCATCATTGTCCGCCGCAATCGCGACCTCGACCGCGTCATCCGGCTCCTCGAGTCGAACAATATCGCTGTTTCCTCCGAGCGAAGCGTGGACATTTTCAGTCATCCGGTCGGGCGACTTTTCTTTGATCTTATCGAATACCTCACTGACCCATCAAAGACCGACGCTTTGGCTAAGACAGTCATTACTGGTATGTGGAATCTTTCTTTTGATGATGCCACACTTCTCGTACGTGCGCTTTCGAGCGGAACCGGCGTCGCTCATTCCGCAAGCGAAATAAAAATTGAAAACAAACTCCCCGCCCTTTCCCGCATCAAAGCCGAGCTTCTCGCTGATGGGGCAGTCGGCTTTCTCATTCACACCGCACAGTATTCCGGCTTCACGGATCTCATTGCCAAAGATCCTTCGTATGTCCATGTGTGGCGCGGCATCGTGGCACTTGCCGAGTCGCTCACCCGCGAAGGTGACCTCCGCAACCCGAGCGAGCTTATGCAGAGCATGTTAGCCTATCGCACTTCCGCCGAGACTCGCAAAGTCAAAGTAGCCGTCGGTGCTCCCGATGTGCCTCTGCGCGCAATGACTGCGCACGGCAGTAAAGGTCTCGAGTTCGATTATGTTTTCATCCCGTACGCCACCGATGAAGCTTGGATCGGTCGGACACGCGGTGCTTCTTTTGTTTTGCCAAAAAAGCGCACATCTGACAGCGACGTGAGCGACATCCGCAGGCTTTTCTATGTGGCTTTGACTCGCGCAAGGAAGCACGTCACGGTACTGACCGCTCTCGAAGAATCCGACGGCAAACAGCTGACGCCTTTGCGTTTTATTTCGGAACTCGACAGCAAGCACGTCGCGCAGACGTCACTGCCGCGAATGGGAGCGGAAACTATGTATGAGACGGAAGTGGGGAATGCGGCAAAAGTAGCTGGGCATGGAAAGACCGGAACAGGAACGAGTAAAACCATCGCGGCGAACGCCTTCGCTTTTTCTCCCATCCAAACCAAGCTCATTGCTATCGCCAAGCACGTCCTTCTCGAAAAAGGCCTTTCGGTCACCGCTCTCAACCATTTCATGGAATGTCCGAGCAAATTCATCTATCAAAGCATTTTGAAAATGCCGCAGGCGCCAGCTGTGCCGTCCGAGAAGGGTAATGCCATGCACGAAGCTTTGGCCAAAGTCTGGCGGTCGGAAAGGCGCGGAGCAAATGGCACAAACGGCACAAGTAGTATATCGGCGAAAGACATCCAAGCTATTCTCAAAGAAAGTCTCGAAGACTATTTCAAAAAATCTTTCCTACCGACCAATGAGAAAAAATCAGCAGAAAAAGAACTCATCGAGGACGTTCCGGCTGTGGCCAAAGCTCTCGAGCCGCATTTCAAAACTCCGCCGAATACCGCCGTTTTTACCGAATCATGGGCGGAGACGGAATTTTTGGGTGAATACATGGAAAATAAAAACGGTCAAAAAAGCCAACCTATTTCCGTCCGCATCCCCATCCACGGCAAGCTTGACGCCGTCCTCGATACCGGCAATGAACTTTTTATTTTTGATTACAAGACCCGCAAGGCCATGTCCGAAAACGCCATCAAAGGCGAGACGAAAAACGACGATGGCAACTATTTCCGTCAGCTCATTTTCTATAAAATCCTGGCCGAAAGCGAGCCGCGCTGGCGAGGCCGCCGTATTACTCCCTCACTCGTCTTCGTTTCTCCCGACGATAAAGGCCGCTGTCCCACCGTCACTTTGCCTATCGAAACTGCCGACATCACTCGCGTCAAAAGCGAAATCCAATCGCTCATTGATAGCGTCTGGAGCGGCAAGATTGCGCTCGATTATTGTACTGATCCGGAATGCGAGTGGTGCGGGATGAAGAGGGTGGGGAATTAGTCCGCGCTCGTCGTGCTCCCCACCAATATCTCAATAGCATTCTTGATCGTGGCATACGGTTCGACGCCGGGCAGGGGAATAAGCGTTCCCGACGGTGTGATGATGAAGCTGTACGGCGTACCCGCGACGCCAGCGGCGAGGCCATCTTGATATTGGGCTTCGACGGTAGCGGCTTCTTGGCCGCTGGCGAGACAGGTGTTGAAAGCGGAGACATTGAGGCCGACATCCTTGGCGATGACGGGAAGCTGACTTTGGTCGAGACCCTTCGGCGTCTGTGGTGTGACGGATGGCGTCACAGTATAGAGCTCCTTTTCATAAGCCCAGAAGGTATTGTTGCTACCGAGAGTAGCGGCGCATTCGAGAGCTTGGGCTTCGTGGCCAGCATTCGGATGGAGGATATTTCCGTTGGCGTCAGGCTTGTCGAGCGGGAATGAACGATAGACCCAGGCGACCTGGCCGCTCGAGCCGTAATCGTTCATGATTTGCAACATGGTGGGATTGAACATTTTGCAATACGGACAGGATGGATCGGAGAATTCGACGATTTTGACCGGAGCATTCGGGTTGCCGAGGATGTGGTCGGTGGATGAGACGGGCTTCAAGTTCGGATTGGCGGTACCGTTCACCACCGCGGCGGCCGTAGCGGCGTTGGCGGCATTGGAGGAACCTGCGCCACTGCCGCCGTTGCCGTTAGGCCGAAATGTCCAGACGACTGCTCCGCCGATAATAATAGCGGCGATGAGGATGGCCATGGGCACATTGAGCATAGCCTGCCGAGGAGCTTTCTCTTCATATTCATAATCGTGCCTTTGTCTATTGTTTTCTTCCATGTTTTTGATATAGTCAGTATACCATTATGTCCATGTTCGGCAACTCAATGATGAAAGCTCTGCTCAAAAAGCAGATGAAAGACATTCCTCCCGACCAGCAGGAATTCTTTTTGAATTTACTCGAGAAAAATCCGGATTTTTTTATGCAAATCGCCCGCGAAGCCCAAGAGAAAATAAAAGGCGGTATGGCCCAACAAGACGCCATGATGGCGGTGATGAAAGCTCACGAGGCAGAACTCAAGACTATTGTAGGAAAGTGATTTTAAGGTCACTACAAAAATTGCATTATAGCTACATAAAGAGACTTGTGAGCGCGACGGCGCGAGCACGAGGAATTTTTCAGCAGAAAAATATCCGTGCTCTTTATGTAGCTATAATGTAATTTTTGTCGAGTTATCCACACGGAATAAAATTTTGATAAAGTTTTTGTTGTTTTTACTCTTGCATTGGTATTATGTCGCGCGTTAAACTTCTCTCATGCCGACTTCACTGCCAAAAATTCTTGTCAAAAAGAAGATAACTCTCGATGACGTCGCCGCTTTGTGCATGCGGGAATTTACTTTTACTCATGAGAAGATAGCCAAACTTGATGACAAAGTAGATGCTATGGCTACGGCCATCAAGCAAGATATTGCTGATATTAGATCAGATATGTCAGGAATGGCTACTAATATGTCAGGAATGGCTACCAAGCAAGACATTGCTAACGTCATATCAATGATGGCTACAAAAGAAGACTTAGCTGATATTAAGCGTCTTCAGATTGACCACATGTTTCGAATACAACGTCTTGAGCAGGTCGGTGAAGCTGATTGAGACAAATTAAGGAAAAGCTCTGTAACGCGATAGTGCTAAAACGGCAGGGTAAAATTCATGGCATGATCGTGGGTTGTCTGCCATTTCGATGTGTCGATTTTTATATCACGAACAGTGCCGCCGGCGCCGAGATCTTTATATTTGAGATGACTATTTTTCAAAGCGTAATCATACAGCTCGCGGGTTATTTTGACATCCTCGATACAGTATTTAATGATTTTTTCTATTTCACCTTTTTGCCACCAGACGATGGCGTCGAGGCCGTGGCCTGATTTTTTTCTGCCGAGAGTAGCTTCGGCCAAAGTATCGAGCTTGATTCGCCGACCAAGGACTTTTTTCACTTCGGCTAAAAGGTCGAGACTTTTTATTTTGGTCAAGTCTCCGGAATAGTATTTGTTGAGCAGGGGAATGTCGAAGTGGTCGCCGTTGAAGGTCACCAACATGTCCGCCTGTTCGAGGATGGGCCACAGCCTCGGAAAGTCGGTTTCGAGATAACTCGAATAACCGCCGGTATTTACATTACTCTTGTCACCGCTGTCGTGAATGCAGACGACCGATATATCGAGAGCGGCAGGTTCATTCGAGCCGGTATCTTGGAAGGTGTTTTTCGTCTCAACGTCGAAGGTAATGATACGCATGGTTCTTTTCTCTTTTGTCTTATCTCTTATTTTCCTGCGTTGTTATAATGTAATTTCCAATATCATTGAATTCCGCCGCACTGAACAATTTTTCTTCTTTTGTCGCCAGTTTTTTTACGACAATTTGATCACTTTTTACTTCTTCTTCACCAAGAACGATGACGAAGGGAATATGCCGCTTGTCGGCGGAGGCTATTTTATCGCCGGCTTTTTTATGTGAAAAATCAATAGAAATGCGAATGCCTTTTTCGCGAAGCGTTTGAGCGATCTTGAAAGCATAATCATGTACAGATCCGTCATTGGTATCAATCAGACATATGGAAATATCCGCCGGTGTCTGTCCTCTCGTGAACTTCTCCAGTGTGCCGTACGTTTCCATGAGATCGCGTGCTATGACATCACCTGTGCCGAAGCCGACGGCGGTCACTTTCGCAGAGCCGGCATCATTGCCGAAAAGCGACAACAGATCGTCATAACGGCCACCACCGAAAATAGAGCGGCGATTCTTGGGATTGAGGTCAAAAATCTCGAAGACAATGCCCGTATAATAGTCAAAACCACGCATAAGGGTCGGATCGAAACGGACATTGGTCATGCCGAGTTTAGCCAAGCCAGTCATAACGTTCTCGATTTCTGTGATACTGATAAAGTCTTTTTTTATAGCAGGACAGTTTTTCAAAAATTCAGCCACTGTTTTTGATGAAAATATAGCAACAAGCTCGGCGGATTTTTCACCGACGATCTCCCGGACTGCTTCAGCGAATTTCTCTGACGGCATTTTTTCTTTGCGGTCAATGATTTTTGAAAGGGTATGGGTCGCTGTTTCATCAAGGCCATACATATCCTTGAGCAGGTGATTGACGAGCATACGACTATTGAGACGAACTTCAAAATCCGTATCAGTGAGACCATATGCGTGAGTGATATCGCTCGCCATGGAGATGATTTCAATTTCTGCGGCGTCACCCGTCGCTTCTCCCGCCCTATCCGCCCCAAAAATATCCACATTGAGTTGCCAATGCTCGCGCAAGCGTCCGCGTTGCGGCTGTTCGTAGCGAAAAAGGTTTGGAATGGAATACCAACGTAGAGGGAAAGCCAAACCACGTCGGCGGCCCGCCACCATTCGAGCTACCGTTGGAGTCATTTCGGGACGCAAAGTAACTTCACGGTCACCGCGATCGGTGAAGGTATACGTCTGTTCGTTGACGATTTCCTCGCCGCTTTTCGCCCGATAGAGTTCGGCTGGCTCGAGGACGGAAGCGCCATATTCCTCATAACCGTACTTTTCTGCCACATCGCGCCAGATGGCAAAAATAGCTTTCTCCACCGCCATATCTTCGGGGAAAAAGTCGCGGACGCCTTTATAAGCTTCGGTTGACAATGTAGAAATTTTGGCAGGTCTATTCTTGTCGGTCATTGTAAAGGCTATTGTAGCAAAATAGTTTGTAATAAAAAAGCTACAAGAAGATAGACAGAAATGACCTCCTCCCCGCACTCCGCTGAGTACAGCTGCGTACGGGGTTTCCTCCGGGTCTCATGAGAATCCGAAGCGCATGGTGGTACCTCGGTCTTTTTTACCTTGGTTT
>Ga0302140_10009350_pt1 | contig 12168 bp, 18 predicted proteins | sample I_Bog_E1_1_FD_202095 | JGI IMG/M metagenome (GOLD analysis project Ga0302140, IMG submission 202095) | Peat permafrost microbial communities from Stordalen Mire near Abisko, Sweden - I_Bog_E1_1 | ecosystem: Environmental > Terrestrial > Soil > Wetlands > Peat | place: Sweden: Abisko, Stordalen...
TATTATTTTATTAATGGATGAACTAGATTTATGGTGAATGATTATTCAATGGGAAATAATCAATATCAAACAAAATATCGTATATATACATATATTCTGAAATCATAAATTTATATGTACCCATCTCTAGAAAATGGAGTTTATAATAGTTTTGAAGACGAGCATAGAGAGCCTAAAGATCAATTTAAACTTCCTCCAAAATGGATTGATATTTACGATGAAACGAAAGATGAACTTTCAAAAATAAAGGAGATCAGTAATTTAAGAAATCATCTCAAAATCCTTAAGATAAATAGGCAGAACAATAAGTCAAAAATCAATACAAAGATTAAAAGAATACACAGATAATAAAGCTGTTCAATTGGATTTGGAAATCCAGAAATTATTGGATGAAGCTATGATGGTAAAAAATAATGAAAAACTTGGATTTTTTGATTTTTCATAGAAAATTCGAACATGCGAACAAAATATGGATTTCATTGTTCAAGAGGAAGACGAAACTGATGAAGACTATAAAAGTTAGTTCCAAAATAAAATTTCGAATTTTTGAAATTTTCATAGTTAAAATGAATATGCAAAAAGCCCTTGCACTTCAAATTCAAGAAATCACCCAAGAATTAAGGATGCAGCAAAAAAACATGCTTGATAATTTAAATAAATTTCAAAGTTCAAAGAAAAACGCCTTCGATTTTCAATTCAACGAAAACAATAATGTGAAAACTAGCAATTCAAGGCATTTACAACAATTTGAAACTCAGGTTTTATAAAAATAAACAAATTTTAAAAAGGGAATATAAAGGGATTATTTATACCATAGCTTAAAGTCGAAAATTATGAACTTGAAAACATAGAATCGATTGCTCTCGATAGAAATGAAAAGATTGATCGTTTAGTGAAATCAATAAACCAATTAAACGAGCTCTTCAAACAAATGAACAGATTGGTCATAGAACAGGGAACCATTCTTGATAGAATAGACTTTAATATCGATTGCACATATACAAAAACCGTGAAAGCCAAAGAAGAATTAATTAAAGTAAAATTTTTACTCAATATTTATTTATTTATTTTTGAAAAAAAAAGGCCAGAGATACTCAGAAAAGCACAAGAGCAAACAATTGCATTGCCATTTTGGCTGTTTTAAATATCATTGTTGTTTTTATTTTGGTTCTTAAATTAACAGTCTTTGATTAAGTGGAGCGAATTATAGAAATTTTTCTTTTTAAAAAAATATTAAAACTTTTGATACTATCTCTGAAAAAAATTTGAAAAAATAAAATAAGCTTGAGAAATTAGAAATTATGAGCTCTTACTCCTATTTATTCAAATACATCATCATTGGTGACTCAAGTGAGTTCATTTTATAGTTTATTTTTGTTTAATCATAAATCAGGTGTTGGAAAATCATGTTTATTGTTGCAATTTGTAGATAAAAAATTTCGAGTTGATCATGATGCCACAGTTGGCGTGGAATTTGGAGCGAAAACGATAAATGCTAAATCTAAGAATGTGAAACTTCAAATATGGGATACTGTAAATAAAAATCAAATTTTTATGCAATAAATTAACGAAGGCAGGACAAGAATCATTTAAATCCATCACCAGATCCTATTATAGAGGGTACAAATATTTTAATTTTTTTTTTGTGAAATAATCATTCTTAAGATCGATTTGTGGAATATTGGTTTATGATATAACAAGAAAAGAAACCTTCGAAAATATCACAAAATGGTTAGAAGAAACGAAAAACTACGCAAATGAAAGCATGACTATTGTATTAGTTGGGAATAAAACCGATTTGGCTGCAATGTGAGAATATTTGAAAAAAATAAAAAAAGGAAATTATTTCAGGAGGGAAGTTAAATATGAAGAAGGAGAGAGATTTGCCAAGGAAAATAATTTGCTCTTTTTTGAAGCTTCTGCTAAAACAGCATATAATGTAGACAATGTGAGTTTTCTTTAGAGAAATATTTAAAAAACATTTAAAAAAAGATTTTCTTTGCTTCAGCAGAACAAATTTTAAAGAAGATTGAAAATAAAGAGATAGACCCATCAAATGAAGTGAGTTATTGATTAAGAAAATAATTTTTCGAATTTCTTAGGCCATTGGAGTTAAAATTGGAGGACAAATGACAGAGCCATTTCTGAAAAGCGACAAGCCTGGGAAGCAAAAGGAAACAAATAAGGGTTGTGATTGTTAATTTAAGTATTTGTATCAAAAAACTGAATAATCTTCCTAAAACACCATATTTCTTCTTTATCTGTTTTTGTGAATAATTCTTTAAAAGAAATAAATTATTTTTTTTGTGAATTGTTATTTTATTTATTATTTTTTTAAATTTCTAGGAATCCCCCTGGGATTTATAAAAAAATTTAGAAAGAATACTTGCATTTTTTTCATTTTTTTGTTGTTTTTTGGTTTTTTGTCTTAAATTATTCAATTCCTATATGATTTTGTTTTTCTTTTTAGATTTTTTAATTTTTTAATTTTCATATTGAATATTTTTCGTTTAAGAGGTAAATTTTTTGTATTTCATGTTTCAATGATCATTTAAAGAAATCGTCAAAGGTATAAACGAGCATTTTTACCAAGGCTTGCGATTCTAAAAATTGAATATGTGCAGCTCTTCCAATAAAATTATCCAGATTTCTTTAAAAAGACGAAAAGAAAAAAAATATCAGATGAATTCCAAATTTACTTCTTGTTTATGTTGAAATTCACATCAATTCGATGGATTCTATCAGTTTCCAAATTTCCCAACAAATTTTCTAGCATCTTTTGGTAAATTATCCCCTTGGTGTTGTCTTCAATGGCTTTTTTGCATTGTTGGATTCTAGCTGATTCAAAAGGGGCATAGGCATCTTGATAAGATCCAACCAAAACTATATTTTTAAACCAATTTAGGCCCTACAATTCCAAATGACATATTCTTTAAAACTATAAATTTACTTTTTGTTGAGATAGCTTATACATAAAGGATTCATGAATGTTTTTCTCGTCACTCAAAGATAATTGTTGCAGACTTTTGCTTTTTTTCCATCGTTTTAAAATCCACATTCCTAAATAATTTAACGTTTTTAAAAAAGGTAATTCACAATATTTACCTGCGTCTATTAAACTGCTGGTATTGTAGAGATATCCCATATGAGGAGTAGATAAGGTCAAAAATGTATGCATAGAATCTTTCAAATCTTCTAAATGTGGCAATGCTGCTCTTATTATAACTCCTCCCAAAGAATGACCAATGAAAGTCAATCTACAGATATATTTTTAGCTATTTTATTTTGGTATGTTTATTCAAACTTTTTGGGCTCATTTTTATCGCACCATTCAGTTACAAAATTTTTGACTTCAATGGATAAATTTTTTCCAAGTTCAGTAATATCCTGCTCAGTATTGTCTTCGTTGGATGTGGAAGATAAAAATAAAGCTTCTGGATATAAAATGTTGAGAGTATTTTTGAAAAGTCTCATATCGAAGGAATTTCCTTGAAAACCATGAACAAAAATAAAAACATGATTTCCGTTCCTTTTAAATTTTAATCAGACAAAAAAAATTTAATAAAATACCTGCTGGCAATAGATTTTGAGTAGTCGAAGCTTTTCTTTTGTTTTTTTTGAGGTGGGGAACTCTTTATATTGTTGACTATCTTTTCATTTTTTCGTTCCAAGATATAAACTTCATCGAAAACAATTGGATGAATATCTGCCTTTGGAAACATTTGAAGATCTTCAACCTTTTTAAAAATATGTCTTTAAAATTAACCAAAATGATTTGCAAACATTCAAAGATTCTAAATTCTGATAATAAACTTTCTTTCTTAAAATTTTCGCCATATTTTTATGATTTTCTCCAATTTTAGCTTCATGAAAGGCTGTCAAATCATGGGTTTTTATTTTATCTCTAAATATGCTTTCACCCCATCTTAAATCATGGATTAAAATTTATTAAGGAGTAAATATCAACCTTTCTTTTATTTTGATGTTATAGGTTTCTCTTAAATTTTGAAGTATGAAATGAGATTCAATGTTCAATAAATCCAAAAATTTAAACCAAATTAGATACATAAAAGAGGAAATCGAATTGAATTCCTTGTAAATAAAATAAATTTATTTATAAAATATTTTCAAATTACAGTCAAAATCGCAGTTGAAAGTTTTTCTTGTTCCTTTTTGTTCTTTAAATTAAACTTTTCTGAAATTTTTATAAAATTTGGATTTTCTTCTTGAAGTAGGAACCGAATAAAATCTTAAAAATTCAAAAAAAATGTAAACTTTTGGATTTGAAAGAGTCCTCCGTATTGATTGAGCCAATTTCATTAATGTCTGAACTTTTGGACTCCTCAGATACATTTTCTACTTTTTCTTTTGGGGAAAAATTTTAATTTTAAAAACCATCATTTTTATACTTTCATTATTTTCATTTAATGATGAAAATGGAGATGGTGGTAAAGGATCGACAATTGGTTTTTGCTGTAAATTAAGTTATAAATTTAATTTTTTGTTGTTGTGATTTACAAAAATTTGAGAAAGTTTTTTGTTTTTTTCAGGGGACAGATTTTGCAAGAAAGTTTCAATATGTTTTCCAACATTTTCATAGGAACTCTTCAAAGTTTTGATGTAAAGATTATAAAATCTATTGACTTCTTCATTTTTAACTTTTCATATTTTATGGTTATTTATGAGTAATTTATCTTTTTAATATTTACATCCTGTTATTTTTTCCAGAAGTTCTGTAAAATTTTTTGGAGGGATTTGAAAAATTTTTATTGGAGGAGTGACTTGCAGTTGATTTTCTTTCGCCTTATTATCCAAGTTCTCTAAATCAATGGTTTGGACTGTTTTTTTTTCTATGGGACTGGTTTTGAATTGGAAGTCTTGAAATAATTTTTAATTAATTAATTTGTAATATTTCCTACCAAATAATAGCGTGTGAAATGTTGTATTCACCAAGCAATAATGTTCTTCGTCAAAAACAATGGGCACATATTCGCTTATTCCAATGTGCACATTATTTACTTTGCTTTTGAACGAACAAACAACTTTAAAAAGTTCAAATTCTGGAAGTTCTTCCATCTATGACATGTTTTAGAAAAGCCTAAAAACAAAATTAAAAAATAACCAAATTATATTTCTTTGTCGAGTTCACAGTATCATAAAACAACAAATCGCAGTCATAGTAGAGATTGGCTTCATTGAGGGTTGGGTAGGCGTCAATTTCTGTTCTGAATTGGCAAATTTCATTTATTTCAGAAGTTTCCTCACAAAATCTTATCAAAAAAGTTTTGGTGAGGTAACAAAGATTTTCCGTGATTTCACAAGGATAAAATTTCAAATTGTTTTTATTCTTGTTCTGTTTGACGTTGTCAATCACATTATAAGGCATGGCTTTCGTTTTCTTAAAATTAAAAAATATTTGTTGAATATAACTTTTCTTTTTACTTCATTGTTGGTTTCATGATATATGCTGAATTGAAGACGATAGACACCTTGATTGAATAAATCAACGTTTCTAAAGGACTCTATATGGACAAAAAATTCGATTGTCGCTTTTAAACTCATCTTGATATATTTTATTTGAAAATTTAATAAAGGATCCTAACAATTATGAAATATATATAATTTTTTTAATAAAATCTTATCCCTTTTGTTTTAAAAAAAAAACTATTTTTAAGCATTTTTTTATTAAAAAGGGAAATTTATTTTTATTTGTTATTTTATATAATTATTAATAAAACTGCAAAGTTGGATGTCTCACGAGTTTCTTCAAGAAATATATGAAAAAGAAAAAAAAAACTACCAAACATTTCCTGTAATTTTCTCCAAATCGGGGGTTAGTTCCACTTACATGTCAAAAAGGAAACTTACCCAGAAAACTGACAAGTTTGTTAAATCCATTAGTTTCTCAAACAGAAAACCAGCAGAAATTCATGAAACAGAACTCTTATCGATTAAAAGCACTACCACAAAGGGTAGAGCCGTGGCTGATGAGGAAAAAAAAATGATAAGAATGCGAAAAATTCGATACATAAACCATAGAAGTCAACATAATGAGACGAAACAAATGGAAACAAAAATGCTTAATCCATTTCAAACATCTTATGAAGATCATTATACCAATCAACCCAAAATAAAATGGATTCCGAAAAGGTATGGCTCAAATAAAATAGAACGAAACTTTTCACAAAATGTTTATAACCAAGAAGGAAATGCAACTATTTATGAGGCAAATCTCACAAAGCCTGAGATTCAAGAGACAAATAAGAAAAAATTAAAGCCTGAAGAATCATCTATCTTATCACCAAATGATTTGAACAAAGAAAGTAACAATTGTGAACCTATTGAAAAGTTGAATGAGAAAATCGAACAAGACGATAGAAACAAAATCAATGATGAGGTGATAGATGGGGAAAATAACTGCATATATAATGAAATCAAACCCCTAATGAAAATCGGAATAAGTGAAAAGGAAGGTGAAGCAAAAATTTTGAAACCACTATTGTCGAAAACAGAATATTTCAAAATATTAAACATCGGATTCCAGCACCTAAAAAATTACAAGCTCCCCTTAGAAAAATTAAATGAAATCATCAAAGAAAATGAAGATTATTTTAGACATTTAGGAGGTATATTAAAAAAGATGTTTTTTTAACTTTTTGAAATGAATTTGAAGGCCTTTGCAAATGTTATAAATGCATTTGTGGATTACATAAATGTGATTTAAGACTGTTGAAATTCACATATAGTCTTCCTTCTCAAACATCATATCAAGAAAATTTCTCCCAAAAGTCAATTAATCAATATTCTTCCCCATCAATGAAGCATGATTTCGCGAAAAACACACTTTCCGATTTGAAAGTTCAAAGAGATTTTATTACAGAATCCATTACCAAAGTAATTTTTTTTCATAAAACCAATTTAAGTTCAAATTAGAGCGATTTTACTGATCCTCATGCCACTTACAAGAAACCAATTGTCGATTATAAAACAATTGAAGATAGTCCTATGATGTTCAAGCAATCACAGTATCAGGTTAGAAAGAGAAAATAGATAATTTCTTATCAAATATATTAAGAGGGAATTTTTGAATTATGGAGCTAATTCCTTTCTTCCATTAAAAGTTCAACAACAAAAAACTGTTATCAACGAACTTCCTTTTTATGGAGAAACCACTTATAATCAAAATTTCATTAATTTTTCAGGGAAAAATTGCAAAATTGACATTAGTCTTCCAGTCATTCCCAATCCCTTGTTTTTATATTTTAATTATGTCCGAGTAAAAATCTTCTTTTTTTTTTTAATAGGAAAAATAATTCAAGCCAAATTGGGATAAGCACAACCAATCAAAGAGAATTTAGGCAATATCCTATTAGCAATGAAAACTCTATTTTCAAATCAAATGACGAAGTAATAAAAATTAAATTTTATAATTATTCTTTTAATTTTCGAAATTTATTTTCAAAGAACATCATGGAGAAATTAACTTTTCCAGGTCAATATAAATCAACTACAAGTAGGGACTTTTTTTTAATGAAAAAAACTGAATGTCCATTTGCAAAAATTAACAAATAAACATAAATCTATTAAATATATTATTCTTTAATTTATCTTTGGACATTTAAAAAAAATTTATTATTTTAACGAACAAATTTCTCGTCATGAATAATAAACCGAGCAATTCTACATATACCGAAATTTATGCTTGGGGCAACGACAGTCATGGCCAATTAGGAATATCAACTACCCAAGGTTTTCTTGTTATTCCATATTAGTCTAAAAAAATTTCAGGAAACCGATATAATTCTCCCAAATTTTGCAGTTTCAATATTGTCATTAATTATCTCTCATGTGGTCTCTCTCACACAGCATTCATAGCCTCAAACGGTTGCATATATACAATGGGATCGAATGAAGATGGGAAATTGGGAATTGGTCCGAATGAAGTGCAAAATAGTTTCTCTCCTTGTTTAATTGAAACTTTATCGAAGTAATATTTTTTTATTTAAACTAAATCAAATGGAAAAAGAAACAAAGCAATTCAAGTGTCATGTGGCTCAAGACATACCGCAGCTTTATTTGGTACTCAAGATAAAAATATCAGTTTTTTAATTATTCGATTTTACAAGAAAATGGCAAGGCATATTTTTGGGGATTTGGTGGAGATGGGCAATTAGGTACTGACGACTTGCAATCTTATAACACCCCTCAACAATTGAACTTAAACCATCTTAAAAATAACCTGAAAAGCCTTTCAATTAAATATTTATCTTGCGGAAACAGTCATTCCATGGTTATCACAGGTTTTAATAATTTATTTTTAATTTAAATTTAAATTTCTTCAGAGGAAGGTGAAGTTTGTGGCTTTGGCACTTCCGCACAAGGACAATTGGGAACAGGACAAAGAAAAATTGAGAAAATTCCTGTGATTATCTCTTGTTTCATTGAAAAGGTCAAAACAGTGGCCTGTGGAACAGAACATACATTATTTCTGACAAATTCTAAAAAGGTCTATGCCTGTGGTGAAAATTCTCATGGACAATTGGGGATAGGAAACAAAAAAAATTCCTTTTTACCTGTGAAAATCATGCTTTTGGAAAACATCACCATTCAAAAAATATGCGCGAAAGACTTTTCAGCAGCTTTAACAGAATTCGGTGAATTATACCAATGGGGCAACCCTAAGAAAGGTCAATTATTCCCAGAACTCGTAAAAATCTCTAATTCCAAAATAGAAAATATCGATATTGGGCTAAATTTCGGAGTTTGTGTTGATTTTGATGGGAATGTTTATAGTTGGGGTAATAATACGAATGGAGAGCTAGGAATGGGTGATTTTGAAAGTAAGGACACTTTAAACCCCATCCCAAATTTGAAGGGAAGAAAAATTAAAGGAATATATTGTGGAGGGAGTTATGTGATGGTTTTAGGAAATGTCACTAGTTTTGATGAGAATAAAGGTGTGAATCCACCTATTAATGAAGATATTGAACGGATAAAGGAAAGTGTCTTTTTGAAAAATAAACATAATGGTATTATTTCTCATACTGATAATGGATATATTTCCAAAAGAAATAAACAATATATGAAAAGCACTGAAAATTTCTTAGTTGGAAATCTTAACATCAATAATTGTAATAATGATGTTACAAATAAAAATGAGAAGAATTGTCTAAATGATATGACGAATTGCGAAGGGAAATTATTAAGAGTCGGAAAAAACTTAACCCCAATTAGACATCTCACAAGTGAAGAGATAAAATCAAGACAACAAAAGAGCTTTCATAATCAAACAAAAAACAATGAAATGCCAGATGTTATGAAAGGAGTTGAAAATGAGATTCCCGATGAAAACTATATGATTAACAACAAAGATGCAGAAAAACTTAAAAATCTGTTAAGAAATAATGAAGGAAAAGCGAATGAAGTCAATAAAAATTTCAGTCAAATAAGCCTCAAGCCATTCAAGATTGAAATTAAAAGTCAGGCTTGTGGTGGGGAAAATGCTTTTTGCAAAAGTCCGCATCAAAATATTGGTGTCAATGAAACAAGCTTCAATTTGAGTTCAAGTAAATTATTTCCCCAAAAATCATTTAATTTTTTTTTTTAGAAAATGATTATAAAAGATATGAAAAATACTCAAAATATACTTCTTTTCATGAGAATGCGTCCTCTGACACCAAGCCCAAAATTGAGTCACATTTCAAAGCCAATTCAATCCATTTTACTTCGAGATACGCAAATGAAAGGAAAGATTCAATTGACGCAGCTATAGAGAAGAAAGAGACCATTAATAAACCATTTCTAATTGAAAATAAAGGAACTGAAACTAAAGAAATGACAGATATTTCATTGAGAGAATATGATTGCTTAAAATCTCAAATGAATGATATGTTAAATAAAATCACAATTTTCGAAGAAGATCAGAAGGAAATAGAAATTCTGAAGATGGACCAAAACGAATTGAAAGAAAATTATCTGAAATTAGAAGAAAAATACCTGAAACTCGAAGAGGTAAATAACAAATTATCTTTTGCCAATCTCTTCAATTTTTATATTTTATAGAAATTCAAAAACGAATGTCTTAAAAACCAAAGTTTGAATTCTGATTTAAACACAGAAAAAAAGAAAATTCAAGAACAAAAAAATTCATATGAAGAAAAATTAAGCTCATTGAATGAGAAATTAAATGAACGTGATCAAGATATCAAATATTTGAAAAACGAAAATCTCAAGAGTCAAAATTATTATGATGATAATTTAAAAGGGTTACAGGAACAAGAGGGGAAAAAACTAATGAAATTCGAAGAAAGTATAGAACAATTGACCGAAAATCTAAAGAATTTAGAAGATGAAAATAAAGTAGATTTTGGTGAAATTTGGGAAAATTAAAAAAATATTTGTAGTTTTTGGAAAACAATTTACAAAACAAAGATAGTCTGTTGGAAAAAATCAAGAACGAGAATGAACAGCTTCATAAAAAAATTAAAATAATCGAGTCAGAACAAGCGACTCAGGAGCAAACCTTCCATAAATTCAAATATGATTGTGCTGAAAAAGAAAAAAATCTGAATTATGAAAAATCTTCTTTAATAGAGGAGAATAAAAATCTGAAAAACATGTAATTTTTTTTCAAATCAATTATTTTGTTAATGTAAATGAATTTTTTCTAGTCTTGAAGAAAAAGAGGAAAAGATCCAAAGTCTTTACTTAGAACGGAAGAAATCCCTCAATGATCTCACCGAGAGAGATTACAGAAATAAACAAGAAAAAAACGAATGTTTGAATAGAATCTCCGAATTGGAAAAAAACATTTCTGATAAAATGCTAGAAAACGAATATATTGCAAATGAATTGAAGCAGGAACAATGCAAAACTCGGCAATTGGAAATGGAATTTGAAAAGATTAAAAGTAACTTTTTATAAAGCTTTCCAATTAACATTTCGAAAAAAGAATTGCTTCAAGACAAAACTTCCTTCAGCTTCCAAGGAAATATCCTAAAACCTCCTTTTCATAGACCTGAGTTTGAATCAAATGATTGTAAACTTTCCCCTAGTTTCAAAACATTGAATAAAGAAAATGTCGGCCAGAAAACATTATTAAATGATTCAAATGATGTTTCTGAGAAAAAAAGTTTGTCTAATATGAAAAAATAATTTTATATTTAAGAAATTACAGGTGTGAGGATGAAAACTTTGTGCACACAACCAAAAAATTCTGAGGAATCAAATGGTTCTAATAGTGAATATTTTCAAAATAAACTAAAACGCGAACATCAGAAACAATTAAATATAAAAAATGCCACGAAAATCAATTCTGAAAAATCTTACTCCCTTTCGAGGGAAATAAAATCAAGAAGGGAAGACGATGAGGAAATTTTAACGGAAGCACAAAATGACAAATATGATCAAGAAAATTCCTTGAATAATTCTGTAAAAAATGAAAAAAACAAATCTGATGAATTTTTTTTTTTCTAGTTATTGTTTAATTCAAATATAATTGAGATAAAATCAAAGTTGAGCAATTTACAGAAAAACAAAGCATTTCTCGAAAAAAGAATGAAGGATTTCGAAAAGAAACTCAAGGAGTCAAAGCCATAATCAACAACTAACACTTAACTAAAATATTTTCTTTATTTACCTTAATATAGTATATTTTCAATATATCAGTCATTAAATTATATATAAAGACAATGAATTTTCATTAAATGTACTAAACCTAAAGAAAAAATCAATTAAAAAAAAAATTCTTATTTGTAAACCCAAAAAAACCAAAATTATTAAAACCCATTATGATGTTTTTGAGTCTCTGACCCTTGACTTTAACTTAAAAACACTCAAATAAATTTAGACACTGATTCTTAATCACATATAACGGGTTTGTGGTGTAGTGGTATCACGTTCGCTTTGCAAGCGAAAGGCCCCGAGTTCAATCCTCGGCAAATCCATAATTTTTTCTTTTTTTAATTTTGACTTTAGACTTAATAATAATTGAATTCCGATTTTTAAAGCTATAATTTAAACCAAAAGAGGAATGAATAAGATGGGTTTGTGGTGTAGTGGTATCACATGCGCTTAGCAAGCGCAAGGCCCCGAGTTCAATCCTCGGCAAATCCATAATTTTTTTTTTTTTAATATTTATTTTTTTTTTTTATTTAGGAGATTTAATTT
>Ga0302140_10009351_pt1 | contig 12168 bp, 17 predicted proteins | sample I_Bog_E1_1_FD_202095 | JGI IMG/M metagenome (GOLD analysis project Ga0302140, IMG submission 202095) | Peat permafrost microbial communities from Stordalen Mire near Abisko, Sweden - I_Bog_E1_1 | ecosystem: Environmental > Terrestrial > Soil > Wetlands > Peat | place: Sweden: Abisko, Stordalen...
ATAAATTTCAATAAAAATGAAACCCATAATTTTTCTCTTCATTCTCGAATTTGCTTTACTCGTTTATCCTCTCGAAAATTTCATCTTCAAGCTTCAACAAAGTCAATCCAACCTGGCAATATGGACAACCCTTCCCTCCAAGCATGTTTTAACTTTTGGACCTTTTTATCATTTTCCACAATTATTTTTTTCTTAGGTATTTAAAAATGACCCTGTTCCTTTCTCCCTTGGAGATCACGTCCAAATTTATTTAGCAAGAAATGAATATGAGCCATGTCAAATAGTTCTCAAATCTACAATCAATCAAACTGTTGCAATAAGCTTGGTTTCAAATGATTCCAATCCCAATGGCCTTGCCTCTGAATTCTTTATCGTAGATTATGTTAACATTACCCAGGTCACAGATGATGGAATAGGTGCTAAAATTGGTTGGACACCAGATGTCATCTTTCCAGCAAATTATTCCAGTTTCTCCCTTGTTGAAAATCAGAACTTCCCTTTGTGGATTTTATTCAATGCCAGCAGCAACGCTTCAAATTTCACCTACAACTTCACGCTAAAAGTCGGATCAATCGCACTTCCATTGAAAGTCAAAGTTTTTAACTTCAAAGTTCCAGAAGACCTTCATTTTTACAGCCAAATGAATGTTGACTTCGGTGGAGTTCTAGCAAAGTATGGAGCCAGCCAAGTCTCAGATCCTTATTGGCAAGTTCTTGAGAAATTTAAAGTGTGGCTCATACAACATAGAGTAACTCCAAATGGTCCTTTATGGAGCGGAGGGTTGACAAGTGGTGGATGTCCTTATGTTCCTTATAATTGCACAACAAAAACTTGGAAAGACACTTATGGAATTTGGGGATTTGAAGCCAATGCAATCAAATATGTTCAGGGAAAAGGCTTCAACAATGGGCATGGATGGCCTCATTTCATAGCTCTTGGAATGAAAAATGTAATTAATATTAAATTTCATTTCTTAATTTTTTTTTTTAATAAAGAATGATCCTAGTACTGAGCAACGATGCTCTTCATTATGTTCTTTGTCTCCTCTAGCCACAGATTGGCCAATTAATGATCCCACAACAGCTTACAACAAAATTTGGTTAGATTATCTAGAAAGCACTCAAAACTACTTAGACAAAATGAATCTTCTCAACAACACATATGCTTATCTTTGGAATGAACCTCAAGAGTATTTCTTTTATTTCATTTTTTTTAATTGATTAACAATTTTCTTAAAAGCGATCCAGATTTCAAGGCTGTCGTAAACTTAAAAATATCTTTGATTTTTCTTTTCATTTAAATTAAATTTTTCTCATCAGGCTTGTGCCTCACAAGCAATGAATCAAAGAGCTCCCAAACTCAAAAGAATGGTTTCAAAAGAACCAAGACCAGAAATTTATAACAATCCGACCTGTCCGAAATCTAAAATTGATATTTGGCTCCCAGTGTTCAACAATTATAATCACACAACATCCTGGAAAAGATTTAAGAACAACAGCGAAGAAACATGGATTTATCATCTTTGCCATAACAACAAACCTCCATATTTCAACTTTGTGACTTTAGATCATGATCCAATTGAAAATATGTTTGTCGGCCTTTTTCATTGGAAATATAGAGTTAGAGGATTGGCTTATTATGTCTTCAATAATTGGGGAGCGAACCCTTATACGAATCCTCAACATCCTGAAGGAAATGGAGCTCAATTCATGTTTTATCCACCAGCCAAAAACAATTCAAACATAATTTATGGATCCAATGGCAATAGATTTGTTCCGAGTCAAAGAATGGAAATTTTGAGAGATACTATGGAATTTTATGAATATTTATGGTTGCTGAATAATAATTCTTTGGCGATGCCTTATGAAAAAAATTTCATTGATGATCTGATTACTGACAAGGTGATTTTAGGGGAGAGAAGCTATTTACGGGATGACAATTTTATCTATAATTTAAGGAAGCAGATTGGATTATATCTTGGTGGTGAAGCCAGGAGCATTCCAGACATTTCTCCTGATTGCAACACTGATCGCTGCAGAAAAAACGCTACTAACTATTATATCAATTTCCAAAGCATAAAAGATCCAATTGTCACAGTTAATAACATAACTTACATGGCTGTGGATTGGACTCCTTATAATCAAACTATAGGCTATGGATGGTATCAAATATTAAAAAATACGAAATTTAAGTTAATTTTATTAAATTTAATAGGTGGGGTCTACCAGACCAAAGAAAATACGGATATGCTTCAACAAATGACCCTCGGTTAAACGGTATTCTTTATGATGATTATGGAAGATTCCAGACATTTGAGTTCGATTTGCCAAGAGGATTATATGATGTGACGGTTTCAGTGGGATGGAACGGTAGAACTTATAAAAACAATACAATTAATGTCAATGGAATTGAGTTTTTCAATGTCGAACAAACAAATGCGACTGTTTCTTATCTGAACAGAACCAAACAAGTTTATTGTTATTCCAATAAATTGTTTTTGGAAATGGGTGATTCAAAAGACTATACTATGCTAAATTATATGATTATTAAGTTAAATACCACAAATATCGGCTTTAATTATTTCTCTCAACAAAGCTCAACAGTACCAGTCGCTAATGTGGGCAAAAAATTGTTTGTTGTGGAAAGTGATTCTACTAATAAAGGATCCTATTATGGCAAAAATGAATTGATCAATGAATGGATCAATAAATATAAAATCCATAAAACAGGAAATGACTCAGACAGTCCTTAATTAGATAAGGATCATTACTTAAAAAAACTTTCTGATTGAAATTCAATTGAACAAAAAAATCACAAAAATATGAACTAATAAATATTTTTTCTATTTTTTTTTTTGTGAACAAAATTCGTTCATATCCTCTATGTTTTTAAGTAATTCAATTAATTGCTTTCCCAGCAATGCACAATAATTAGGATGGAGATCTTCATTAGCATTATCTATTTATTAAGATTTTCAATAAAAAAACAAAAACAAAAAATTTCCTTTCCAATTAATTTTTTTTCCAATGGAAAAGGTCAAATTTTTATGAAATATTCATTATTGATGCCGCAAGTAAAATGAAGGCCAGAGCAATCATGTTGATCTTTAAATTTTCCAAGCCACTACTACCTTTTCCAGTCGATGTATTACTTGTATTATTGTTTACTACATTTGATGAATCATCAATCAAAGTTTTATTAATAACATCATTAAAGTAATCAAATCCTATATTCGAATTATTGATCTTAATAATCATATAATTCAACATCGTATAATCTTTTGCATCCCCCATTTCCATGAAAAGTTTTCTAGCATAGCAATAAACTTGCATTGTTCTATTAATATATGACACCGTTGTATTAGTTTCATTATCTAAGAAAAAAGAAACTCCATTCACACTTATTGTGTTATTCTTATAAGTTCGACCATTCCATCCCACTGAAACTGTCACATCATATAATCCTCTTGGCAAATCAAATTCAAATGTGTGAACTCTCCCATAGTCATCATATAAAATTTCTGTTAATCTTGGATCTGTTGAGTCAGCGGTTCCATATTTTCTTTCATCAGGCAGACCCCACCTAATTAAAATTTTAAATTATTTAGATATGTCTATATAAAAATATATAACCATCCATATCCGAGTGTCTTATCATAATCCGACCAGCCCACTGCCATATATGTGATGTTATCAACTGTTACATTTGGATTTGAAATATTTTGGAAGTTTATATAATAATCTGAGGCATTTGCTGAACATCTCGCTGTGTAGCAATCAGGCACTAAATCTGGCATATAATTTATATCTCCACTTAAATACATCCCTGCATATTTCCTGAGATTGTAAATGAAATTATCATCTCGGATATAACTTTTTTCTCCCAGAATCACCTTCCCCGCGATCAAATCATCTATATAACTGGAGACATAGGGTTGAGCTAATGAATTATTGTTCATAAGCCAAAAATATTCATATAATTCGATTGAATCTCTTAAAATTTCCATTCTTTGACTTGGAACGAATCTATTACCGTTTGAACCATAAGGAATATTTGAATTATCCTTTGCAGGAGGATAAAATAAGTAAAGTGCCCCATTCCCTTCAGTATAGTTTGGATATATATAAGGATTATTAGCCCAATTATTATAAGAATAATATGCCAATCCTCTTACTCTATATTGCCAATGAAAAAGACCGACAAACATATCTTCGATTGGATTATGATCAAGAGTTACGAAATTAAAATAAGGAGGCTTATTGTTATGGCACAAATGGTAAATCCAACTATCTTCGTTGTTTTCTTGCATTCTTTGCCATGACATAGTGTGATTAAAATTATTAAAAACAGGAAGCCAGATGTCGATTTTGGAATTGGGACATGAAGGGTTAGCAAAAATCTCAGTTCTTGGCTCCTTAGATACCATTTTTTTCAACTTTGAAGCTCTGTTTTGCATCGCTTGGGAGGCACAAGCCTTTTTGGTTTGATATAAAAAAGATAGGAAAAAAAATTTACCACAGCTTTGAAATCCACATCACTTTCATTAAAATATAATAATTAATTTCAGAAAAAATATTACTCTTGGGGTTCGTTCCACAAATAGGCATAAGTGTTATTCAGTAAATTAAGTCCATCAAGATAGGTCTGCATACTAGCTAAATAATCAAGCCAAAGAGAATTATAAGTAGTGGTTGGATCAATAATGGGCCAATCAGTGGACGATGGTGAAACGGAACACAGATTTGAGCATCTTTGTTCTGTGCTACAGTCATTCTATTCAAAAAAACATTTAAAAAATGATTTCGATAAATTATTATAATTTTCAACATTTAACAATCCCAAAGCTATAAAATGTGGCCATCCATGCCCATTGTTAAATCCAGCTCCTTTAATATACTTTTGGGCGTTTTCTTCAAAACCCCAAATGCCTTCAGTATCACTCCATTTTTTTGTTGTGCAATTATAATCAATATAAGGACATCCACCTGATGTCAGTCCCCCGCTCCATAAAGGCCCTGAGGGTGTGATTCGATGTTGAATCAACCAGTATTTAAAGCGTTCCAAGACTTCCCAATATTGATTGGACACTGCACTAGCGCTATATTTCGCCAACACATCTTCAAAGCTAATTTCCATTTGGCTGTAGAAATGGATATCTTGCGAAAGACTGAAATTAAAGACTTTGACTTTGATGGGAATTTGAATAGATCCAGCTATCAATGTGAAATTATAAACTCCGGCACTTGCGTTTAAACTGGCATTGAACAAAATCCATAGAGGGAAGTTTTGATTTTGTTTTAATGAGAAATTTGAATAGTTTGCAGGATAGATTACATCAGGGGTATCACCAGTTCTTGCCCCAATACCATCATCAGTGACTGTGTAAATTGGAACGTAATCAACATAGAAAAATTCAGCTGTGACCCCCAAATTTGTCTGGTTGTCTAACGATATTAAATTGATGTTGACGGTTTGGTCGCTCGTGGGATTCAACACGATTTGGCAAGGCTCATATTCATTTTTGGCGATGTATACCTGGACATAATCACTTGACACGGAAGGAACACTATCGTTTTTAAAAACCTTTGAAATTACAAAAAATTAAGGTAATAAAAAAAGTTAATAAAATACATGTATCGATGGAAGGGTTGTCCAGATTTGGAGGTCTGATGTAGTTTGCGATAGTTTGAAAGTGAATATTTCCAAAGGCAAGATGGAAACAGGTAAAAAAAGAAGAAGAAAAATAAAATGCATGTTGTACATTTTTTTTTGATAATTTTATTAAGATTATTAAACGAAACAGAATATTTTATTAAATGCTTTTTTTCTTATTTTGGCGTTTATTTTGATGGAATCAAAATTTATACATTTTTTAACAAATTTTAATTTTGTTTTTGGATTTTTTTATTTGAAAAAAAACTATTGAAATAAAAAAAAATGGATTTTAGAGTTGTCGGGGACTGGTTGCATATTATTTCCTTCGTTTCATTGATTCTTCAAATTCAAAAAACCAGACATTTGAAAGGTATGATTGATTTCTCCATTTTATCTTAAAAACATATTTATTATAGGAATTTCATATCGAACACAAGAAATTTACCTTGCAGTTTTTATAACTCGATACTTGGACACTTTTATTGAATGGTATTCATGGTATAATTTGGCTCTCCGAATTATTTTCGTTTTTTTGACTGTTTATCTTATATATCAAATGAAATTCAAGAGACCAATCTGCTTAGTATTTTCTTAATAATGTAGTAAATGATTTTTTTTTTAGAGTTATGAAATCCAGAATGATTCCTTTAATCATTATTTGTATATTTACATTCCTTGTGTAGTGATGGCTTTCTTAGTTCATATTGATTTCAACATTCTTGATTTATTTTATTCTTATTCAATATGGCTAGAAGCATTCGCCATTTTGCCGCAACTTTATATGTTACACCAAAATGCTCATACTCAAGGAAATGTAATTTTTTTTAAAATGATAGTCTTAAATTTGGAAAAAAGGTTGAAAATTTCACAGTATATTATATTTTGACGTTGGGCCTTTACAGGATATTTTATGTGATTCATTGGATGTTTAATTTCGTTTTTTGGACAACTTTTTTGGGAGGGGTGGTTCAGATTTTGCTCTATGGAGATTTCTTCTATTATTATTTTTTGAGGTTTTAACATTACAACTTATTCCTTTATTAATTTTTTTTTTAGTCTGAAAAACAAAACAAGTTTCACATTGTCAGTCTAGGATAATAAACCAAAATAATTTGTTAATTTAAATCCAAATTAAAAAAAAAAAGTTATGCGTGGCATATTATGCAATAATTTCATAGAAAAATGAAATTTTGATCATTTTACGAATACTTTTTACTTAATTTTAGTTCAAATCGACTCTCAACGAATTTGTTAAAATATTGCTTTGATAAAAAACATATATTATTAATTTATTATCTTTTGGTTTAATATCATTATTCGGCTTAATTACAAAATGAAAATTATCGCACTCTTTTTATTTTTTTCCCTCTTCACCCTCAGCACATGCTATCATTACTCTAACCTCTCATACCAAGCCCACGGTTTCAACGACTTAGATTATTTTTTGCAACAATTGATCAAAGGAACGAACTTTTTCAAGTTAGACGTGAGTGAAGCCTCAGCTTCCTCATGCAATTTATATTCCACCTGGAATAATGAAAATGAATGTGAGTATGATGATTCTTTTACAATCTGTTGTTTAGGTTTCAGGGGTGACACTGGTTCACAGCCAATTTTTAGCGAACCTTTTAACACAACATATGAGTTCATCCAGGTTTTAAATAGCACGAAATATGATTTCATTTGGAGAAAAGAAAATCAACTGATGGAATATAATTTCACTAAATACGTAGCTATCAACTTCCAATATGATCATTCCTTATCCAAGATGTCGAAATTTTTCTTATATCAACTATTGAAAACCATCGAACTCAGAGGTCTCAACATTCAAATCATCACAGGAACCAATCATTTTATCACCGATTATGAGGACAAATGCAGCCAAGGACCTTGCGATTTTATGGATCAATATATCGCTGATTCGAATGTGATGTTCCAATCATCAGCTTCCCATGAGACCGATAAAAGAATTCAAAATTTCAATGTGGATTATGAATCAATTGTGGACTTCTGTCAAAATGGATTCCCTGATTGGCCGGATAATTATGGGTTACCATATTTGTTTTGGGAGCCTTCGAGTGAAGATACTATTAAATTTGTGCTTAATACTTTCAAAAATGAGAGTTGTAAAAAAACCCCCACACATCAGAATTTAAGCGATATTAAAATTACAAGCAACCTGGAACCAGAAATGATTGAGGTAAAATTATTAGTTAGTTTTTGTAAATTTGTTTGAAATGTTTAGATTTATTCGAAAGAATTTAACAATACTGAGGATATTGTGAAGATTTTGCTGGAAGGAGGGATTGAGCCTCATATTGAATTTGATGAAGAAACAAACACAATTTATTTATCCAGAATATTGAATGAAAATGAGGTCATTAAAAAAAAAAATTTATAATTTTTTATATTTTTTAAATTTAAGACGCTTTTCCAAATTTTCTCAATTAACGAAAATCCACATCATTTTCCAAATCAAAGTCTGGTTTTGATTTTAATGCAAATTATGCCATTCTACTCCACCAAATTTGAAAAAAAGGAAAAATTCCTGATCTTCTTTACAGAAGAATTGTCCTTCATATATTTTATATATTATGATGACGAATTCACTATCTCTTATATTGATGCTATAAATAATGAAGATGACTTATTGGCTAGCACCCTTTTAGTAAAGCAGCAGCTTCCCTTTATTTTTAGTATTTATTCAGATTCAAATAACAATACAGTGAAATTAACAATCTTGGATTTTTTCAATAATGATACCATTTTAGTAAAATCTCTTGATTTGCCAAATGAACCAATGCTAAATATTGATATGGCTTCATATCTCGAAAATGATGAATTCAAAATAATTATTGTATATAGTAAAAATGTCATGCCACAAAACGCATCAGGCCTTTTTGCTATTATAATTGAAATGTCAGAATCATTTGAAATCAATACAACAATTATATCTGAGTACCCGTTTGATTTTGGAGATTATCCTTCAGTAAAATTGGTCCAACTTGCATTGGGAAATTTAATGATTTTGGAAGTTTGTTTTAGTTTTAACCATACTTATTATGATTTAATTAAAAATTTTAGGTCCATACTGATGGTTTATGTCAATGCGGGATGATGATGAACAATAATGAATTTGGTAAATGTAATTTCGCCAATGATGAAGATCATTATGCATTATTGAATATTCAACATCTAATGAATTCAATATGGGGAACATATGAAGATTTCAAAGCCAGATTACTGCAAAAAAAGGTTATAAATGGATGTGATCAAAGCATTATGCATGCCAAATTCAATAATGGAAGAAAGCCCAAGGCAACTGTTTTTTCTTATGGGAACAAAACACAGGCGTTGATTGCTAATGAATATGTGAGCTATGATGATCTACCTTTGGTTACAAGATTGCTGTGTGGAGGAAATCAAATGAACCTGGAAAATCCGTTAAATTCCACTGAAAATGTTGTAATCCAATCATTCAGTTTGACAAATAGTAAGATTTTCTCACATCTAAAATATTAATTAATTATTTTTTTGGGGAAAATTAATTAATGCAAAAATTAAGAATTTAACAAAAAAAAACTTTGCCGAAATGAATAAAAATAATTTTGTTTAAAAAAATAAATTTCGTTTTCTTTTTAATTTTTTTTTTTTTTTTTTTATAAATATAAAGAACAAATATTTTGTTAAAATAACCATTTTTTTTAAAAAATATCAATTTTAGAATATAGCCTTTTAACTTTATAAATAAATTTTTCTTCCAAATAAAATTATGGATTTTTCATGGGAATATTTTGTAATAACAATTAAATTGAAGACTAATCAAGAAACTACTCGCTTTTATCAGAGATATCATCTGATTCCCGTGAACATTAGATGCAAAAATTGCTCTTTTTCTTTCAGTTTCATTAGCGCAGATAATTTAAAACAGCAATATTGCCCGTTCTGTGAGGAATTCTCCTTTACAAAGCTCGCAATTTTTCCACTTTAAGTTAGAATTGAATATATTTCATTTCATTCTAATATCTTACCTCAATCAACAGCATATCTCAGTTGTGGAGACCATTTTACGGAAAAATTTTCTGAGCGTGAATAGAAAAACTATAGGAAAATATTATTCCAAATTTCGACGATTAATTACTCTTTACATGGAAACCTATATTTCAAATGTCATCTTGGATGGCATTTGCGAAATCGATGAATCAATGCTAACTGCAAAACGATTAGGACCCAATGGACGTATTCCTAGAGGAATTTTTTGGGCTTTTGGTATACTTCAAAGAAATTTGAATCGTGTGGTGATTTATATGGTTTCCAAACAGGCAAAGAGAGACGATATTACCAATCCTTGAACAACACATCGCTGATAGAACTTTGATAATTTCAGACGATTATTCAACATATGTTATTAACAGAGCTACACCAAAAGTTTCAAAAATCGTAAACCTTTTACCTCAAAAACACTTTTTGCATCGTTGGGTAAACCACTCTATCAATTTCGTGGATCCCCTCGATGCTACCATTCATACAAATACTATAGAAAGAATGTGGCAGGATTTACGACCAGGAATTAGAAGTAAAAAACACCTTTATCATATATATGAATACATTAATGAATTTATGTTTTATCGATATTTTGAAGACAGAGAAAGGTTTGAACGCATTATTGAATTATTAAGAAGAGATTTTTTTAATGTCTAACTAATTTTTTTCCATATATATTTTCTTGAATTATTTGTTAATTTATATTCCGATTTTAGAATTAGGTTTACTTTTTTTTAATTCTTTTCTGAGGGAATTTTTCTTCTTCCTTTTTATCCTCGTTATTGCTGCTATCAGAAGCTTTCTTTTTTGTTGCTTTTTTCTTTCCTGATAAAATTTATTACGTTAAAAAAAACAAAATTATAAAATAACCTCTTTCTTTTTTACTGGCATTGTAAAGATCGGCCATATTTTGTTGAATAGTAGTTAATGTGATATTTATGTTCTGAATTTCATTTTTTGAAGTTTCATTCATCGTTTCGATATTTGTTAATTTACAATCAATCTTAAGGTCTAAAGTAATCATTTTTGATTCTAATATTTGATGATTCAGCGTCATTATTTCATATTGACTTTCAAGGCTTTTTAGTCTTTGTTGAAAATCCCTGAGATTAGATTGAGGATATTCATGATCCGATGTGCTTCGAAAATTTTTATCTTTTAAAATGAATAACTTTATGAAATTATAAAATTATGACCTTTTTTTGTAATAAGATCGAAATGATTAGGATTGTTGCCGTTCCCGTCACTTTTAATACTCTCATTCAGTTCACACTCATTTTCATCACATTCTTCGGTATTATTCTGGTCATTTATGTTATTGATGATGCTTTTAGTTAGAAGAGCTAAAAGTTTTCTTCCTAAATTCTTTGAGATCTGCTGAGATTTGCTGGAGCTTTGGACATTTGTTTGAACATCTGGTTGTTGTTTTTTATTTTCAACTATTAAAATTAAAAAAACGTTAAATGCATTTTATAAATGTTATCTACTAGGAATCTTGCAGAAACGACATAGTGGACAATTTTTGTTGGTTCTTTGATTTGAATTGAAAATCATTTTTTTTGTCATTGTTGCTGAAGGCAAACCCATTTCTTCCGTAGCTGGATTTTTGATGTTTTCCTGTACATTCTCTAGATTTTGAGATAACAGGTTTAAAAAAAAAATATAGGGCACATATTTAACCGTAGTGAGATTGATAATCTTGTTCTTTGTTTCCTACTATTAGGTTTGAAGGATCATTCGAGACAACTATTGGTACTTGGGTTGGAATGGGATATTTCCTGACATTGTTCTCGTCCTATGGCAAAAATATATTAACAACATTATTACGACTTTTTCTAACCTTAAACAAGAGAAGTTTTTGACAAAGATCGATGAATTTATCAAGATTTTTCCAATGTGTGGAAGTGATCAAATGGTACCCTTAATTTTCGAACTCTCTCATTTTTCCTTTTGATGTAAAGCACCTAAGAATAAATAGTTTAAACTTTAGTTCATATTTTAAATTTATCATCATTCTTCATACACTAAATAATCTGGATTATTTTTTGCCAAATGTGATCTTTGTTCTAACCTCTTAGCGAATTCCAAGATTACAGGAGAGGTTAGACCTAAGCAATCAGCATGAGTTAAGATTTTTCTATTAACACTGTTATTTGGTGAGAATTTTAGGCTATAATTTTTTTCCTTCTTTGATTCTTCAGAAGAATTCATTATTTAAATATCTGAGAAATTTTTAATTTTTGTTTTTGAAATTTTAAAACATAAAAAAATAAAAAACATATTACGCTTTTTATAAAAAATGGGTTACGTTGAAGAAGCTAATAGTTCTGATAAAAAAAAATATTAATTAATTATTTTTTTGGGGAAAAATTAATTAATGCAAAAATTAAGAATTTAACAAAAAAAAACTTTGCCGAAATGAATAAAAATAATTTTGTTTAAAAAAATAAATTTCGTTTTTATCTTTAT
>Ga0302140_10009356_pt1 | contig 12164 bp, 11 predicted proteins | sample I_Bog_E1_1_FD_202095 | JGI IMG/M metagenome (GOLD analysis project Ga0302140, IMG submission 202095) | Peat permafrost microbial communities from Stordalen Mire near Abisko, Sweden - I_Bog_E1_1 | ecosystem: Environmental > Terrestrial > Soil > Wetlands > Peat | place: Sweden: Abisko, Stordalen...
ACAGCGAGCGGTTTTTCCATCATGATGTCGACGTGTGCCTTGGCGCAGGCTTCGACGGCGTGCAGATGATCGAAGGTGCTGGAATAGCCGACGACGCCTTGCGGCGAGGTGTGCGCCAACATTTCTTCGAGCGAAGCGTAATAAAGGTTAGGGTTAAGGTTGTGTTGTTTGGCGTATTTGTCGAATAATTGATGGTCGGGTTCGGCGATGCCTACGATTTCAATATCAGGGCGTTGCAGCGCCATATGGAAGAAGCCGGCAACGTGGCCGTGGGTGAGTCCGGCGACGGCGATTCTAAAAGGCGGAGCGGCAAACATGGCGGAAGCGGACCCGGCTAATAAAAGCAAGGCCAATAAAAAGAAGACGCGAGCGCGTTGCATTTCCTCCATATTCTACGTCTCATAGACGGGAGATAGTTTGATAATTGCACTTTTGTTCGCACTTTCCGTTACAGCGGGCTTGCCGGCGGCAACCCCAATCCCAGTTGAAGAGACTCAATTGGACGAAGGTTACCGCGCGATGTATAACCTCGATTTTGGCGCGGCGCACAAGGCGTTCGCCGAGTGGGAACGCAGCCATCCGGATGATCCTTTCGGGCCAGCATCGGACGGGGCGGCTTACCTATTTACCGAGTTTGAGCGGCTGCATGTACTGCGGTCCGAATTTCTGACGCAAGATAGCTCGTTTCTGAATTCGCATAAGTTGAAGCCCGACCCGGCGACTAAGGCGGCGTTTGAGAAGGCGTTAAGCCGCAGCCGGGAGCTGGCGGAGCAAATGACGAAGAGCGGTAAGACGCCGGAACGCGCGATGTTCGCACTGGTAGTTTGCACGGCGCTGCACGCCGATTACCTGGCGCTGATCGAAAAAGAGAACTGGCAGGCGCTGAATGAAATCAAGGACGCGACGAGCCAGGCGCAGGCGTTGGTGACGAAGCATCCGGAGTTGAAGGATGGGTATTTGTCGATGGGCGTGGAGAATTACCTATTGAGCCAGAAGGCTGCGCCGGTGCGCATATTCCTGCGATTGACGGGCGCGCAGACGGATAAAGAGGCGGGGTTGCAGAAGCTGCGATTGGTAGCCGACCAAGGACACTATTTCAAGCCGTATGCCAAGATTCTGCTGGCGATTGCGGCGCTGCGCGATAAGAACAAAGCGTTGGCGGCGCAATTGATGGCGGAACTTGCGCGGGAATTTCCGGGGAACGGTTTGTTTAAGGACGAAATGAAGAAGTTGAGTTGTACGGTGAATTGTTAGGTCAACATAAGCGCACGTTGAGCATTAGTGTGCTTGGCGATTGTAACCAGCAGATCATTCTTGCGAAAGGGCTTGGTGAGGTAGTCATCCATGCCGGCCGCCAGGCATCGCTCGCGATAACCGTGCATAGCGTGAGCCGTAAGCGCGATTATCGGAATGTGAGCGTTAGACGCCACTTCAGCGCGCCGGATAGCGAATGTCGTTTGGAAGCCGTCCATCTCCGGCATCTGCATGTCCATGAGGATTAAGTCGAAAGGCGAATCCAGCCACATCGCGAAGGCCTCTTTGCCATTCGATGCAACGGCTACTTCATGTCCCTCCTTCTCGAGCATTCGGGCGGCCAAGCGCTGGTTCACCGGGTTGTCTTCCGCCAGCAGAATGCGCAGCGATTTGGGCGTCGCGCTTTGTGGAACAACGTTGATGGGCGTTTTGTCTGCTTCGCCGGCAGGAGCATTGTGATTCATGTCCGGGCGCTTCAGGCAGGCGTTGAAATGGAAGCTGCTGCCTTGTCCCAACACGCTTTCCACCCAAATTCTTCCCTGCATGGCTTCGACTAAGCGCGCGCAAATAGCCAAGCCGAGTCCGGTTCCTCCAAACTCGCGGGTGTTGGAGTTGTCCGCCTGTGAAAAGGCCTCGAAAATAAGACGTTGTTTGTCTGGGGCTATGCCGATGCCTGTATCATGGACGGCAAAATGTAACATCAGCCGGTTCTGGCTGTCCTCCTCGATCGATGCCTGTAGCGAAACCTTGCCGGCGGCTGTGAACTTGATCGCATTGCCCACCAGGTTCATGAGGATCTGGCGAAGACGTACCGCATCGCCAATCACGAAATCGGGAACCGATGGCGCTATTTGGAGGGCCAGATCTATATTCTTCTGGCGCGCCTTTACTGCCAGGGCCTCCATGGTTTTTTCCAGACTCTCGCGCAAATGAAAACAAACCGGGTCTATCTCAACGTTTCCGGCTTCGATCTTTGAGAAGTCGAGCAGATCGTTGACAACGTTCAACAGGGAATCGGCCGAGGCACGGTTGCCAGGTACTCCCGCTGCTCGCTTGACAACCCGGTGCCGAGAGCCAGCTCCGTCATGCCCATGATGCCGTTAATAGGCGTCCTGATCTCATGACTCATGTTCGTCAAGAATTCGCTTTTGGCCTGGTTGGCCGCTTCCGCCTTGTCCCTGGCGCTCATCAACTCGGCATTGGCTTTCTTCAGTTCCACGATAGACTCAGCGCGCTCACGTTCGATGAGATACTCCTCCCGATAGCGCGTAACAATCGAGAACGAGAAGCCGAAACAAAGATAGCTCAGGCTGAAGGCGACCACCAGAAAACGAAGGTCCAAACTAAAAAAGACCATCATGCGGGGGAAGGTGCCCGCGAGAATCAACAGCGGAACAAAAAGCAGAAGCCTGGCAAGCACGCGGCCAATAGCGGGCGAGTTCACCGTCTTATTGAATACCAGGAGCGGGAAGAACCAAACCAAGTAGACAAAGAGATTCAGGTGGTGTCCGGCGTCGCTCATCGCAATTATCGAACAAGCGCAGAGATGGACTCCGAAGTAGCTCGTAACAACGGTTGCAACGGCTTGCAATTTGACGTTCGGATAAAGCAGCAGAGTAGCTATAGTTCCGCAGGAGACGAGAAATCCGGAGAAGATGAGCAGGGCTTCGAAGCCCGCTACGGTCCCCATGACCATGGCCATCACTCCGAGCAGCTCGCCGGCCAGGGCGAGGCTGGCCGCTATTAGCAGTGCCCGGCGGACCAGCGTGCTGGAGGAACGATCAGTCTCCCTTATTCCGAACATAGGTAGGGGGCGCGATCAGTCCGGCGAAGTCATGACGCGGGCTCCTTGAAGCTTTCTATAGTCCAGATATCGGCAAAAGCACGGGTGGTAGAACGTTTTATTTCGGCGTTGGGAAGTCCTGAGGAGAACACCCGGAGTAGGGTGGCGGCCCGCCTGAAATCCTGCCGCAGCGGCTTGAAGGAAGCGAGTTCGAGATAATAAATGACGAGCAGTTCATGCCACGTAGCGCCAATTTTTCCAACGCCAGCCCGCGTCAGGTGGCGGCGGCCATTTCGCGGAGCCGGCGCGATTTTCTTCGCCAAGCAACGGGTGCGGCTTTGTTCGCGCCGTCGGCGTTGCGTGCCATCGCCGCACCGAGCGCCAAGAAGGCCGTGGTGGTCACGTTCGGCGGCGGCGCGCGCGACGACGAAACCTTCAATGCCGACGGCCAGGACAATATTCCGCGCATGCTGGCCGAACTTGCGCCACGCTCCACTTTCTTTACGCAGGTTGTTAATCGCGGCATTCTCGGTCATTATGTAGCGACGGCGAGTTTGGCGACGGGCGTTTACGAGACCTTCAATAATTTCGCGGCCGTTTCGCCCGACAATCCGACGGTGTTTGAATACTTCCGCAAAGACTTGAAGAGGCCTTCTACAGACGCATGGGTGATTGCGCCGAGTAATGGCTTCAATCGAATTGGCGAAAGCGAACATAAGGGGTACGGCAAAGGTTTGGGCGCGGGAGTGATTCTGCCGAAGCGCCTGCTGGCGGCGGCGTTGGCGCACGGCGGCGCCGCCGACTTCAATCATCTGTTGCGCGACAATTACGAATCGACCTCGTTCAGCCCGGTGATTGGCGGCAACGACGTTGAGCTGCAGCAACTGGCGGATATCTTCAAGGTTTCGATAGACGATTTCATCAGCCATGCAAAAAGCCTGGCGAGCCCGGACGAATTGTCGGTGTACATTGCGCGGCAATTGATGAAGCGGCTGGCGCCGAGCTTGCTGTGGATCACGCTGCATGATATAGACGTGGCGCACTCGGGCGCTTTCTCTCTATACCTGGAAGGGATTCGGAGATCGGACCGGCTGTGCGCGGATCTTTGGAAGACGATTCAGAGCGAGCCGGAATACGCGAACAAAACAACGCTGTTCATTTTGCCGGATTTCGGGCGCGATTCAGATATCAGTCCGGGTGGCAATGGCTTCCAGCATCACCGCACGGGAGATGCTACATCGCGCACCACCTGGATGATGGTGCTGGGCCCGGGCATTCGCGAAAACCACATTGTGGAGCGGCCGGTGGATTCCACCGATCTGGTTCCCACGTTAGGCACGCTGCTCGGATTCTCGCCGAGCTTATGTCACGGCCAGCCGATGCTGGAGGTAGTTTGACATGCTGCCCAAACAACTCACGGCGGAAAGCTTTAACGGATATCCACCCAAGGGGCGCGCTTTGGCAGCGGCGAATTTGAGCTTGCTCCAGACAATGCCACTGGCTTTCGTGCCGTTTTTGCTGAAAGACATGCTGGTTTTCGATTGGAAGTTTCCTTTTGAGCAGGCTGATCTGACCAATCAGTTTGCCTACTTGAACAAGATGTTTGAAGGAGATCGTGAGCGGACGATGCGACCCTTCGCGGAGTTGAAGCTGAGCGATAAGCTGGAGAACTCCGACTGGGTGAATCAGCCGGCGCAGTTTCTGGAGGACCTTTCTGCGCATTTGTGGACGACGCAGCAAATGGATGGGTTTCGCAGCGCATCGGAAGATTATGTGCGGAGATTCAACGACAGTCTTCCAGCCGAAGAGTTGGCGATGCCGCGGCTGGGGATTGCGGTGTTTGGTGAAGGGGTGAGCGCAACGCAGTATAAGTTGTTTCGAAAGTTGCGCCCTAACGGGGTCTTTTTCAGCCAGGTGAATCCAGCGAATGGCAAGGAGACGATTGCCGAAGCGTTGAAAGCGCGGGCCGCGGCGCACAACATTCCTTATGCGCACTGGTCGATTGAGGGCGGCGCGCTAAGAGCTGCGCCGGCCGGCTTAGTGTGCGTCGATTATGACGGACTGACCGAGGTCAGGAGCAAGCTGGCGGCTATGATGCTGAGCGCGTACGAAGCTGCGAAGTTCGATCCCGAGAAGCTGCGGACGAAACTGGCGGCGGTGACTCCGCAGACGGTGGGGATGAAAGATTCGGGAGACGGCGCGCTGGACCGGTTTCAACTGAGCTTGTTGACGGAAGGATCGGGCACGCAAATTTACAGCACGACCTTTGTGCAGTGGGCGGCACGCGAGGCGCTGCGGCGGGCGCATCCGTTAACGATTTATACGCGCTATGCGCCGCGGCAGAAAGAGCGCACCATGGATGAACTGTTGAGCGGCACGCAGAAGAAGACGGCGACCGACGCGGAAGGCTCGATGATTGACGGCGACATGGGCGCTTATTGCACGTGGGTCAACATGCAGAGACTGCCGGGAGCGGATGACGCGAGGTTTCTGGCATGGTTTGAAGGGCACGGCGAGGCAGTGGCGATCGCGCCGGGTTTGAAGGCGGGGACCGAAGACGCGACGCCGACCGATATAGCCGGATTGCTAAAACGAGTTCAGTATTCTTAAGGAGCACATGTCTAGACTATTGGGAAAGAACGTATTGGTGACAGGCGCATCTTCCGGGATTGGCGAAGCGATCGCGATCCGCTTTGCGCAGGAAGGCGCCAATGTCGCGATGAATTATCACAGCGGCCAGGACCGCGCGGAAGCAGTGAAAGCGAAAGCGCTGGAGGCGGCGAAGGTGGCCGGCTATAAGGTGAATTGCTTCACCATACAAGCCGACGTATCGGACGAGAAACAAGTGGCGAGCATGTTTGCGGCTTCGATAGAGAAGCTGGGAACGCTCGATATTTTGATCAATAATTCCGGCATCCAAAAGGCGTCGCCGAGCGATGAGGTGGATATGGCGGATTGGGACCGGATCATTGGCGTGAACCTGCGCGGGGCCTTTCTGTGCGCGCGCGAAGCGATCCGCCATTTCCTGTCGCGTAAAGCCAAGGGCTCGATTGTGTTCAATTCGAGCGTGCATGAGATCATTCCGAAACCGCTGTATGTCTCCTACTCGATCAGCAAAGGCGGCATGGAGAACATGACCAAGACGCTGGCGCTGGAATACGCCGACAGGGGGATTCGAGTGAATGCAATTGGGCCGGGCGCGATTGTGACGCCGATCAATATGGCCTGGATCAACGACCCGAAGGCGAAGGCGGAAGTGGAGAGCCATATTCCGATGGGACGCGCGGGAACCTCGGAAGAGATCGCGGGCGTGTTTGCGTTCATGGCGTCGGACGACGCATCCTATATCACGGGGCAGACTTTGTTTGCTTGCGGAGGGTTGACGCTTTATCCGGAGTTTAGGACGGCTTGGTCGTCGTAAGAGTTCCACCACGGCGCTTGACGTTACCGCTCCATTAATGTCGCGGCTTGGTTAGTGGTTTCGGTTGAGGGATGGGTGGGGCGGGATCCGCCGGCTAGAGGCAGTTTTACGCTGAAGACAGTATGTCCGGGCGTAGATTCGACGACGATATCGCCGCCATGATTTTTGACCATGCGGGCGGCGATATCCAAGCCAAGGCCCGTTCCTTCCTGCACACCCTTGGTAGTGAAGAACGGTTCGAAAATGCGATGCTTGATTTCAGCGGGAATACCAGTGCCATTGTCGATAATCTGAACCAGCGCTTTGCCCGGGAAAGCTTTGGTCACAATACGGAGCGTGCCTTTGCCGTTCATGGCGTCAATGGCATTCGTGATGAGGTTGGTCCAGACTTGATTCAGTTCGCTGCCGCGAACGGTCATGCGCGGGATAGAACGATCATATTCGCGCACAACCTCCACGCCGGTCTTGAGCCGGTACTTCAGCATGATAAGGGTGGTATCGATGCCGTCGTGGATATCAACCTCTTGTTCGGGCATCTGATCCATGTATGAATAGTCTTTGACGGCGCGGACCAATTCCGAGATGCGCTTCATGCTGTTTTCGATTTCGTCCACCAGACGGGTGATGTTGACGGAGGCGGTAAGGCGAGCGAGAGCCATACCCAACGATGCCTTCGGGAGGCGGGCGGCGACTTGTTCGAGAGTTTCTTGCGTGCAGCCCGCATCGACTAAGTCGGGCGCCAGAGTCCAGGCATTCTCCACGCCTTGCTTCTCCATCCAAGTGGCTAAAGCTTCTTCGCGGGCGCTGCGGTCTAAAGAATCGAGGGCAACGAGGGGACAGGCATGATCGGCTAAATCGCTCTCGAGCTGAATGAGGAATTTGCGCGTCTCGAAATCCAGATCGAGTTTGCTGAGCTTTACGTTGGCGCGGCGAAACTCTTTGACGGCTTGGCACAGGTAGTCCGTGGCGCGACGCCCCGCGGCGGCGGGATTGTTGAGTTCGTGAGCCAAGCCGGCCGAGAGTTGACCCAAGGCGACCAGTTTTTCGCGCTGCTGATCGGCGCGCGTGGCCTCGCGAATACGGTCGGCCATAAGATAGACCAAGCGCTGCTGCAGGACAGGAATCTTTTGCAGCATCTCGGGGAAATGATCTTTGTGCAGGAGTCCGGCGCGAGTATCCATGGTCGACCAAACCGACGAAGGAAAGTGAGTGAGCCGGGAGTAAGGCAGCAGGCCGGTAATTTGGCCGGCCGAACTGATAAAGACTTGACCGGTTCCGCGTTCGCCGCGCAGTTCGCCCGTAAACATGATGATCATGTGTTCAGCGGGCGACCCGGCTTTATTCACGATTTCGCCCTTCTTACTCTCCCGAATCTCCATGTGCTGGGAGAGCCATTCCAGATCGTCGGACGCCAGATCCGAAAGAAGGTCTATGGCGCGGAGTTCGTCGACAGTGGGATGTTGCTGCGCGTTCATGCGCCCACCTTGCTTAAGTATTGATGGACGAATTGAACGGCAACGGAGCCTTCGCCCACACCGGATGCCACGCGCTTAGCGGAGCCGCAGCGGACATCGCCGGCGGCGAACACCCCGGGAACGCTCGTTTCGAGGAGATAGGGATCGCGGCCAGCGGGCCAGCCGCTGGGAGGCTTGCCATCTTTCATAAGGTCGGAGCCGGTCAGGATGAAACCTTTGGAATCGCGTTGGACAGTGCCATCGAGCCAGCCGGTTCTGGGTTCGGCGCCAATAAAAATGAAGAGCGCGGTTGCCGCGATGCGGCTCGTTTCGCCGCTTTGCGCACAGGAGAGAGAGATCTCCTGGAGGCGGCCGTCGCCGTGGACCTCGGTCACGGAGGTATTGAATTCGAGATGAATATTGGGAGTTTGGGAGATCTGATCGATGAGGTATTGAGACATGGTGGCGGAAAGAGAGGGTCCGCGCACGAGCATGACGACTCGCTTGGCGTATTTGGCAAAAAACATGGCAGCCTGGCCGGCTGAATTAGCGGCACCGACGATATAAACTTCTTCATCGCGGCAGGAGAGCGCTTCGGTGGAGGCTGCGCCGTAGTAAACACCGGCGTCCTGCAGAAGATCCATGCCTGGGATGTCAAGGCGACGCCACTGAACGCCGGTAGCGAGAACGACGGCGTGAGAGGAGATGCGGCTGCCGTTCGCGAGTTCGAGAAAGCGATAAGGGCCTTCTACTTTGAGGCCGGAAACGCGCACGGGTGCGAGAATCTCTACACCGAAGCGGCGGGCTTGGGTGACAGCGCGGCGGGCGAGATCGGAACCGGTTAGACCGGAGGGAAAGCCAAGATAATTTTCGATGCGCGAACTGAGCCCGGCTTGACCGCCGGGAGCTTCGCTTTCGAGCATGACCGTTTTGAGACCCTCGGAAGCGCCATACACAGCGGCGGCCAGACCGGCGGGGCCGCCACCAACGATGGCCAGATCATAGAATTCTGCGCCGGCGCGCGTTTGCAAACCAAGTTTTTCGGCGATCTCGTTGAGATCGGGCTGACGCAAGAGTTCGCCACCGGGCAGATAGACAAGTGGGATTTGGCGGTCAGCGGACGGGATAGAATCGAGCGATTTGCGATCGGCGGGCTCGAGATCGGCCGCTTCGATATCACGCCATTGATAGGGAATCTGGTTGCGCGCGAGGAAATCGCGAACTTCGTACGACTTTTGAGACCAGCGGGTACCGAAGACGCGGACACCTTCGAAGGGCGGATGATAGTTGGCGGACCAATCTTCGAGAAGATCGTCAAGGACGGGATAAAGATGTTGATCGGGCGGGTCCCAAGGCTTCAACAGATAGTGGTTGAGTTGGACCTCATTGATAGCGCGAATGGCGGCTTCGGTGTCGGCATAGGCGGTAAGAAGAACGCGTTTGGCCTCGGGAAAAATTTTCATGGCCGCGGCGAGCGTTTCGATGCCGTTCATTTGGGGCATGCGGTGATCAACCAATAAAAGAGCGACCGCTTCATTCTGTTTTTCGAGACGGCGCAAGAGTTCGAGCGCGGCCATGCCGGATTTTTCGGAAAAAATTCGATATTGGCCGCGGTACTTGGCGCGCAGATCGCGCTCGACAGCACGGAGAACATCCGGATCGTCATCGACTGTTAGTATTACTGGCCTTGGCACGAGCACACTCCTGGCATAGTAGTTGGATAACGAAATCGGTTAAACAGATTCAGAGCAGCTTTGTAATCAAATTTTGATGGAAATCCTTTGCTATGCAGCGGCGCGGAAGACTTCGGCCGCGTCGGCAGCGTATGAGGCCGCCTTAGCGAGCGCCTTTTCGAGCAATTCTTCGCGACGAGCGTGGGGTAAACCGGCCAAAAAGTTCAGGAAAACCTGCTTTGAAAATTCAAAGCCATTTTGCGCCAGTTCGAAGGGCTGGTTGCGGTGTTTGGCGAGGAGGTAGGCTTCAGCGGCGCTTTCGAGGGCGGCCTGTTTTTCGGCGAGGCGGGCTTTTTGGAGAGCCATGAGCTCGGCCCAGCTGAGTTGGTAGCGCCGGAAGAGACGGGATTCCTGAAGGTGGAAATTGCGGAATTGCTTTTCGTAAACGGAGGCGGTATGGAGGTCGATCATTGAGTTGTTGGTGGCGTCCTGCTGTTCAAAAAGGTCCGAGAATTCCTGGCGGCCTTTGGAGAAGAGGGCGAGTTCGAGAGCGTGGAGGCGTTCGAGACGCCATTGAGTATCGGCGAGGGTTTGGGTGAGATAGGCTTCGAGATGGCCGACGGGCGTACAGATTTTTTCGAAGGCGAGAAGGTGGGCCTGGTAGAGCGCGGCGTCATCGGAGGGGAGAACGACGGTGCGGCCGGTGAGACCGGATTTGACGGCGTTGAGGGAGACTTTGGCTTTGCCGTCAGGAGTGCGAGGGCCGGTGGATTTGAGGGAATTGGCGCGATTGGCGGCGAGCTGGGCGGCGGAGGTTGGTGCTTCAGGCTGGCAGGACCCAGCGCTTTCGGGGGTGGGGACAACTTCATCGGCGATTGTTTCTTCGGCCACGGTTTCGGCGGCGACGGTCTCTTCAGCAGCGACGGCGGCGGGTTGAAGAACGGGTGCTTTACGGGCGGCTTTCTGAGCGGCTTTGAGGGCGCGATGCGCGGCGGCACGGCGGAGAGAACGAGAAGACATAGTGGTGGCTCCTTGTGCTGAAAACGGTTGTGAAAATAGAAAAGGCCCGTGCGAGTAAAACTCGACGGACCTGACTAAACCATAGCAAACGAGGTCGTCAAAACGAACCATCGTATTACGTTTTCTAGACTCGGAATGGCTGTAAGTGGTTGAGGGCGATGGATTTAAAGTTTTTCAAAAAACTTTTTGAAATCTGTGACTCAAAAACGCTTTTCGAGAAAATGGGGAACTGGAGATATCCGTCACCAGTGATAGCTGCCGAAATGCTCCTCGGATGATACGCGATTCTGAACGGTAATCTGTGACGAGGAAAACGGTGAAATGACCGAGATCGGATATGCTCATACTTCATGCTGGTCGAAAACAAACGAGGTAACTACTCCTTTCAGCAAGGGATCGCTCCGTACTCCGCAGGTGTCATCGCGGATACTGGTTTCGAAATTGTGCATGTGCGGCTGGCGCGTTGTGTTGCGCTGAGGGCAGGCTTTGAAATAGTCGAGGCACACCTGCGGCGGGCTGGGCGGCCTGTTCAGGCGATGTGCGGAATGGAACTGCGGTCGCCGAAGCCATTCAGCTTTAGGGGCTTTGCGGAGTTCAACGCGGGCTATGTCGAGATCTTGAGGAAATTGGACCTACTTACGGACGGCATTAACCCGGTGGCGCGCACGAACGTTGCGCCCGCGTTGAATCCGCCGGCAGAAGCGTCACTTTATGGCTTCTCCTATACCGTTCCTTCCGAAACAAAGCGAAAGACATTTGTAGTAGCGGGAGCAGGTGAGTTGCCCGAAGGCTCGCTTGATCCGAATGATGTGGTGCGGGCGGGAGAGTCCGGTCTGGACGCAATCAGGGAGAAGATGCGCTTCGTCATGGGGCTGATGGAAGGGAGATTGAGAGGATTGGGCGTAAGTTGGAGTGACGTGACGGTAAGCGAGGTCTACACGGTGCATAACGTACATCCTTTTTTCGAGACGGAATTGCTGAGGCGTCAGAAAGAAGGCGGAGCGCATGGCGTTACGTGGCACTACTCGATGCCGCCGATTACGAGCATCGAATATGAAATGGATCTTAGGGGCTGTGCGACTGAGCTGGTGATTTGAGCGGGGATGGCAGGCCCATTGGCCCACGCCGACCATTGGCGCTGATCTGGCTGGGTTCAATGGCTGGCGGCGGAAGGGAGCGGCGCGGCTGGGTTGACCTTCTTTAAGTATTTGTGGTGCAAAGCTCCCAGGTACGCTTTTTTCATTCTTTATGTTGTTTACCTATGGATTGATCATATGGATCGTATTCTGAAAAGCCACTTTGTCAAGTTCAAGAGCGAGTTCGAAATCGAAACGGGCGACGCCCCGCCGAAGGAGTCAAGCGCATTCGAGCGCTTTGTGAACTACGTCCTGTTTAGTGTTGATTATCAGGACCTGTTTCTCCGCCGACGCTGAATTGCTCGACCTCGTGAGCGTAGGCGGGTCGGACGACACCTTTATTGATGGAATCGGAATCGTGCTAAACGATCAGCTTGTCCGGGATATTAACGAGATTAATGAGATTGTCGAGAGAAAGCTAAC
>Ga0302140_10009357_pt1 | contig 12161 bp, 9 predicted proteins | sample I_Bog_E1_1_FD_202095 | JGI IMG/M metagenome (GOLD analysis project Ga0302140, IMG submission 202095) | Peat permafrost microbial communities from Stordalen Mire near Abisko, Sweden - I_Bog_E1_1 | ecosystem: Environmental > Terrestrial > Soil > Wetlands > Peat | place: Sweden: Abisko, Stordalen...
GGAAATTGTCGACGAAGACCGTAACGTTCGCAATGGCGATAATGGCAAGCCTATCATGCTGAAATGGTTGAGTTTTAAGTAAGCTAACCAACGTAAAACATTCAACGGCTCGGGGTACTCCTCGGGCCGTTATCCTTAACGTCACTATGGTTGCCTTGCAAACTGTCGATAACTGCACCAACCTGTGCCAACCTTGTCAACCATCGATAAAGGCAAACCGCGTCCACAATTGCACGTTTCGGATGCCATGACCATACCATTCCGTGCCTAAATGATCACGGGTTGGTGTTGAGTTATAAAAAATTGATATTTGATAATTAATCGGTTAAGATGGTCAAAGTGTCCCGGAACGAGTGATCTCAAATTCCGAAATGCAGTGGTCAGCGGCTCCGTATTTTCCACCTGGCGTACCGATGACCATCGTGCCGCGAAATACATTACAGATGTTTATCCAGCCGTCCCTTACTTTGCCTTTATAGTAGAACAGCATCGGAATGTTGACCGAATACGGCGTATCTAACCGCTTGACCGGCTGCATGAAGCTTTCCGCTTCCGTATTCCATTTGTCCTTGCCCAGGCCCGACCTGATGACCTTGGAGATATTGTCCATCGAAACGCTCGCCATGCCATTGATTTACAAAATCTGATCCGATTATACAAAAAAACCGCCGCATATTGAAAATATGCGGCGGCCTCTTCTGATATACGCCAGGAATAATAAAGCTGGCGTAATTTTACTACCTATCTCGACAACGGCGTCTCGGCATTTTTGTCCATCCTGATACCAGAGTAGCCATCTATTCCCATTTCCGGTACATCCAAACCGTACATTTCCACTTCTGGTTTTACCCTGTTTCCAACAAGCTTGTCCAGTAATTTAAACATCAACCAGCCTGCGGAGCCAATGAATACAATATTGGTTGCGGCCCCAATTGCCTCGGAAATGAACTGGCCCCATCCGCCGCCATAAAACAGGCCGGTTACCGTTCCCTTCACACCGTTGATTCCGTCGCCATAATTACCGTCGGCAAACAAGCCAAGGGCCAGCACGCCCCAAACGCCATTAGCGCCGTGAACTGCTACGGCCCCTACCGGGTCGTCGATCCTCAGTTTTCTCTCCATAAACAATGTAACTTCTACAACCAAAATGCCGGAGACTAAACCAATGATTAATCCTCCGATAGGTGTCACATACGCACAAGGTGCTGTAATGGCCACCAGGCCCGCAAGCAAACCATTGCACATCATACTCACATCGGGTTTGTTCCCTCTTACATGCCAGATCCAAAGGGTAGCAGCCAGGGTACCTGCGCATGATGCGATCATGGTATTGAACGCTACAACAGCAAATCTGAAATCTGTTCCTGCAAATGTTGAACCGGAATTGAATCCAAACCAGCCAAAAGCTAATATGAGCGCTCCCAAAACTGCCATCGGGATATTATGCCCCGGGATAGCATTTGCCGTTTTATCTTTGTTGTATTTGCCTAAACGCGGACCGATCATCCTTGCGCCCACAAACGCCAGTACACCGCCCGACAAGTGAACAACAGAAGATCCGGCAAAATCGAGGTGCCCGTGGCCGAAACCATAATTAGCACCCAGTTGCGACAACCAGCCGCCGCCCCAAACCCAGTTTCCGTATAATGGATAGATCAGGCCCCCGATAATGGCCCCCGAAATTGCAAATGATGAAAATTTCCATCTTTCAGCCATTGCCCCGGTAGGGATGGTGGCCGTAGCATCCATAAACACCGCCTGGAATACGAAGAATCCCAAAACCCCTACGTCGTATATCCCGTTCATAAAAAAGCCTTTCGTGCCGAACAATCCCCAGCTATGCCCGAGGATACTGATCGTAAATTCCTGATTTAAGCCGTCGTATCCGCCAAGCGTGCTCAAAGACCCGACACCGCCAAACATAAGGGCAAATCCGCATACAAAAAATCCAAGGCAACCTGCAGGGTATACAAACAGGTTCATGGCCATCGTATGTCCCACGTTTTTAGCCCTGGTTAAGCCTGTTTCCACCAGCGCGAAACCGGCTTGCATAAAGAATACCAGGAACCCCGCTATCAGCAGCCAAACCAGGTTAATGGCCACTTTATTTTTGCCGGCGGCATTGGCCACATTTGAAACAGAACCTGCGAGTTTTTTAACCGAAGTGTTGAGCGCAGCTACGGTGGTATCTTTCGTTTTCGCCAGCGTATCGTCCACTTTGTACGCCGATGTATCGAGATCGACGGATGTGCCCGTGTTTACACCGGAAGGATCGGGTTTTCTTGGCGCTTGCGCAAATGAGTTGCTAAATGAGATATTCAGAAGTGCCGTTAATAAGCATATGAGTATTTTTTTGGTCATGTTAGTTGATTGATAGGTTTAAAAAATTATTTATTCTCGTCGCCCGGGCCCGTGGTTGAGGCCTGGCCCCGTTCGCCCGTTCTGATGCGGATAGATTCTTCAATGTTATAGGTAAAGATCATACCATCCCCAATTTCGCCGGTGTAAGCTGCCTTTTCGATGCAGGCAACTGTTTTTTCCAAATTTTCGTCTTTTAAGACGATTGAAATAAACAGCCTGGATAGAAAATGCGTGTCGAACACAGTTCCACGGTAATTATGGTGTTCTGTAACCCGTTCGTTCCCGATACCATAGCATTCCCAATAGGAGAAAAAATCAATGCCCGTCTGTTTAAGGGCATCTTTGACCTCTTCAAATTTCGAAGTGCGAATAATCGCTTCAATTTTTTTCATAAAATGAGTTCAATTCAGAATTTTTAATTAATTAAACTAAGTTATTTGCATAATAATGCAAAGTCCTGCTATAATATGAATTATTATGCAAATAATAGCACACTTTCTTGAAAAAAAGCAAAAAAATCCATTTATATATGAAAAATGAGGTCAAGTTTCATTAATTATATGATTTTTTAAAAATTCGACTGCCGATTTTAGCGATTTCTTCGCTTTTTTAGGAAAAACCTGTTGTTTTGTTGAAGCCGGGCCAACAGAAATGTCTATCAGTAACGCTTATCGGCATTGAGCATGTCAAGGCAGTGGCTTTTTTAGAAGCGAGCGCTTAGACGAGTTTTGCTACAGGTTAAACAGGCTCAAGTACCTCAATAGCATGTTTCACAACCTTATTAACGCGATGGTTGGAACTCAACGGCTATATTTTCAAAAATCATGGATTATTTAAACATCTTATTCTATCACATTATCAGATTTAAATTCAATAGCAATTCAACGATAGTAAGATTCTAAATTGTTGCTATAATTATATTTAACAAATTATGAACGACGTTCTTGTCCCGTCAATTCCGTCCCCACCCTTGGTGGGGATAAATCTGTTTTTTACAAGGGTATTTTAATTTCGGACATAAATAATATGCAATGGCGAACCATTTGTATTATAAAGCCTGAAATCTTGTTCAAATAACATATATTTTCTTAAATACCAACTCCGGGCTATTAAATTACTCATCAATCTGCGGTTGTTATCGTATTTCCCTAATTATTCACGCCTATAAATCAACAGTTTTAGTCAAACGACGTAAAAAGGGACGAATAAATACTTATTTCGCAAAAATCCATCTCAAAAAAATATATTCTAAAATATATAGTCACTTATTTCAATATATTTTGACTTTTTGATTTTTTTGACTATATTTCTATAAAATTTAACTAAAAACATTGATATATTATCAATTTTATAATTAATGTGTTAATAAAAATCAATTTTAGTGATATTATTTTACAAATAATTTGAAATTATCTGCATAAATTAATGAAAACATCCAAAAAAGTAAAAAATGAATCAATTAAACTAACAAACTAACCCTTTTTAAAAATGAACGTAACAAGTACAAAAAATCGAATCCTGAGGTATTTACCACTTGTCATGGTAATTATTCTTTTATTAATCATTATGCGCCCTTCCGGTGCATCTGCGCAGGCGCCCGACCCATCTGGCGTTCACACGGGCACCATTAAAGATGTGCCTGCGGCAAAAGCCGGCGCACCAACGCTCAATGAAGTTGCCGATGCTGTTGGTCACGACAGAATTGCAATGAATATTATGTGGACGCTATTAACCGGTTTCCTGGTAATGTTTATGCAGGTAGGTTTTGCTATGGTTGAAACCGGTTTTACTAGGGCTAAAAACGTTGCCCATACTATGGCCATGAACATGTTTATTTACATATTAGGGATTACCGGTTTTTGGATATGCGGGTTCGCTTTTATGTTTGGCGGCATTGGCCCGGTGACTTCGTTAGGCGGCACGCCAGGACTCACCCACGAAATTACCATCCATTTGTTTGGTAAAGATTTCGGCCTAATTGGCGCCGGCGGGTATTTCTTAAACAGCAAAGTATATGATGTAGGCGTATTTACCCTGTTTTTGTTCCAGATGGTATTTATGGATACCGCTGCCACTATTCCAACCGGCGCAATGGCTGAGCGTTGGAAGTTTAAAGCTTTTACTGTTTATGGCTTATTTATCTCAATGTTTGTTTACCCCATTTTCGGAAACTGGGTTTGGGGCGGCGGTTGGCTGGCTAATTTAGGTACCAATTTCGGTTTGGGGCACGGGCACGTTGATTTTGCGGGCTCGTCTGTAGTGCACCTGGTTGGCGGTGTTGCCGGTTTAGCAGGTATACTGGTATTAGGCCCCCGTCTTGGGAAATATAATAAGGACGGCAGCGCGAACACCATCCCAGGCCATAACATACCAATGGCTGTAATAGGCACGCTTATTTTGGCTTTCGGCTGGTTTGGTTTTAACCCGGGCTCTACATTGAATGGCAGCGACACGCATATTGGTATAATTGCTACCAATACCATGATAGCAAGCGCCGCTGGCGGACTATTCGCTACGCTTTACATGTGGATAAAATATAAAAAACCGGAAGTTGGCGTTATGGGTAACGGCTTGTTAGGTGGGTTGGTTGCGATAACAGCCCCCTGCGCTTTTGTAAACGCGACATCGGCATTCATTATCGGCGCTTTTGCGGGTATATTTGTTGTAACCGCGACTTTCTTCATCGATCAAAAACTAAAAATTGACGATCCGGTTGGTGCGGTTGCCGTACACGGCGTTTGTGGTTATTGGGGCGTACTTGCCTTGGGCTTATTTGCCGACGGGCAATATGGCGACGGATGGAACGGTGTAAAAGGAAATGTTACCGGGTGGTTTTATGGTGACCCCGGACAGTTTCTGGCAGAGTTTATAGGCGGTACAACCTGTATTGTTTTTGTTTTTGTGGTGATGTATGTCTTCTTTAAAATTTGCGATAAAGTGATGGGTATACGGTCACGTGAGGCGGATGAAATTATAGGCTTGGATGAAAATGAAATCGGCTTAAAGGGTTATGATTATGACGATCATAAGCCAATTGAACACGAACGGATAACAAACCTTGTTTAATTTATTTGGTTAATAAAAGCATCCCGGATTAATTCACGGGATGCTTTTTATTTTTATTCTATTTCTTTGCAGGAATGAACATATTAAAATCGTTAATGATATTCATACTGGCCGGTTTTTGTGAAATTGGAGGTGGATATATGGTTTGGCTTTGGCTTAAAGCTGACAAGCCAATATGGTATGGTTTGTTGGGCGGACTGATTTTAGCGCTTTATGGCGTTGTTGCAACCTTACAAACTGCGAATTTTGGCAGGGTATACGCTACTTACGGAGGGATATTTATAGTAATGGCCCTCATTTGGGCATGGAAGATTGATGGTTTTAAACCTGATAAATACGACATTATAGGGGCTGCAATTGCACTGGCCGGGGTATGCATAATTATTTATATGCCGAGAAAATAGGCTGCTAAATTAAACTTACCGGCAGCATGAAGTAAAAACGGCTGCCATCCCCAATTTTGCTTTCAACACCTATTTCGCCACCCTGTGCTTCTATAAAGTCTTTGGCAATGGCTAAGCCTAATCCTGTACCCGAAACAGTAAACTCCGACTCTGGTACTTTAAAATACCGTTCAAATACCCTTGGCAGGTAAATCTCATCTATACCCTGTCCATAATCCTTTACTGAAAATTCAATCCTGGTCGATGAAATTTTCTTTACAGCAATCTCAATAACCGACGCTACAGGGCTATACTTTATCGCGTTTGATAAAAAATTTATCAAAACCCATGTTGTCTTATCCAGGTCGGCCCAAACTTCAGGTAGGGTTTTAGGACATTTAATGTTAAGCGTTATTTCCTTTTGTTCGGCAATAAACCTTATTGTTTCGCAGGTATATTTAATTATATTTTTCGGGTGTGTGCTTCCAAAATTCAGTAGCAACTGGCCGGTTTCCACCTGGCCCATATCGAGCAGTTCACTTGTGATTTTCAATAGCCGGTCACTGTCGTCATTAATATTATTTATCAGTTCCTTCTGGAATTCTGTTACAGTTCCATATCGCTTATCTTCCATTAATTTTAAACTCATCTTTAGCGATGATATCGGCGTCTTTAATTCGTGAGAAATGGTAGCAATAAAATTCGTCTTCGCTTCATCCAGCTTGTAAAACCTGGTAATGTTTTTTAATAATATAAAATAACCGATCCTTTTTGAAATAACTTCACTCTTCCCAAAGGGATATTCTTCATCGGGGGTATAAATTTCAAACAATTCTTTTGTAAAATAACTTTCCTTTCCATCAAGGTCCAGCTTCAAATCTTCAAAATGCGCAGCTTCATTTATCAATCGTCCAAACAAATCATTACTTGCGGCTGCCTGCTGTGACGAAAGTCCAACAATGTCCTTTTCCTCTATTCCAAGTAATTTAACGGCTATCGGGTTCACAAAAATTATGATGGCATTTTCATCAAAACCAATAATACCGTCAGTAACATTCTTTACAATCGTTTCAATCCTGAGTTTTTCCTGTTTAATCTTTGCCTGGTTGCTGTTTTCATAAACAAATAGCCTTGCCGCCATTTGATTAAAGGCTTCGCCCAAACTCCAGAATTCATTTTTCGAGGTAAATAACAGTCGTTTGTCATAGTTTTTGCCGGATATTTCTTTAATCCCTTCGGTAAGTTCCTGCAAAGGTTTTGTGATATAATCCGGAAACCTAACCATAAATACCAATACAATACCCAAACAGAACGCGTTCATCATAGCTACTATAAATATCGCGACTGTGGCGGTATTTTTTGCAATTTTATATTTGTACTCAATGGCCTGCATATTAACCTGCATAATATTATAGGAGGCTTGTTTTATTTTGGCCTTAATACTTTCAAGTTCCAGCGGCTGTCCAATGGATTTGGTATAAAGTTGAAAATTGGAATTAAGCGAATCGGCCATTGCTTTTTCACCGGGCTCTGTTACATTTTCTTCTTCGTTCCTTATATTGGTTTCAATAATTTTAAGCTGTGCACTGTTTGGCACTCCGGGCAAATCAAGTATTTGGTTAATGTTTTTCGAGAAAATCAAAGAATCATAATTATCCATTAATATAGCTTTCGAATCTTCAGAAAGTTTATTTAAAAAATAGGCGGCAATGCCCGAACTTACCAAAGCCACGAGGAACAAAAACATGATGCCGGCCCTTAAATTATTTTTTATCGTCATGCTTTTTAGAAAAGGGGCTAGTTTTTATCATAATAATTGCCCGTTAGGAAATGGAAAATTTTCCATAATTAACGGTCAATGCATTTTTTGGGGGCAAGTTATATGCCACCAATAAGTTAGCATGTTTTCGAACTTGTATTTTACTGATTATTAAATAGTTGCATTTAGGGTGTCGTTTTTCTAAAAACCGGTTACTTTGCCATTTCGGTATAACGTATATCCATATTGACATGATTTAATAAAAATTGCAATATTGTTAACCAAACTATGCAAATTTTGCCATTTTGAAAAAATACCATATCAAAATGATCATATGATTTCTTTCCCCTCTTGTCTCATCAAAAAGTTAAACAGTTGAAAAAAAGCAATTTATGTTGGATATATAAATTCAGGCACATTTTTGGCACCCGGAATGTTTATATATTGAATATGGCTTAATTTAAAATGTTAACCCATATACAATTAACCCCTAAAATGATATTATAATGCAATCGACTATATTAATTGTTGAGGATGAAAGTAAATTCGGTGGGCTGTTGTCAAGAATTATTGAAGCTGAAGGTTATAATGTTTTGCAGGCGCAATCTGCCAGGGCTGGTTTAAAGCTCCTGGAAAATGAGGATATCAGGGTAGTGATCAGCGACGTGAAGTTGCCCGACGCAAACGGTGTGGAACTGGTTCGGCGTATAAAAGATCTGCACCCTTATGTTGAAGTAATAAACCTTACCGCTTTTGGCTCAATAAAAGACAGCGTAAAAGCTATGAAAAACGGCGCCTTTGATTATATTATGAAAGGAGACGACAATGATCGTATAATTCCCATAGTAAACAAAGCTGTTGAAAAGGCTGATTTACAATTTCAGATACAACGGTTCGAAAAAAAACAAAGTGTTCCCCATACGTTTCGTCATATTTTAGGAAAATCGCCCAGCCTGGTTGAGGCAGTTGTATTAGCACAAAAAGTAGCCATTACAAACACAACCGTGTTGTTGCTCGGAGAAACCGGTACGGGCAAAGAAATTTTCGCACAGGCAATCCACGAAGAAAGCGATCGTAAAAACAAGCCTTTTGTGGCAGTAAACTGTAGTTCTTTTTCAAACGATTTATTAAAAAGTGAATTGTTCGGCCATGTTGCCGGCGCATTTACCGGCGCTTTAAAAGACAAAAAGGGATTATTTGAAGAGGCCGACGGCGGAACCCTTTTTTTAGACGAAATAGGAGAAATGAACCTCGAATTGCAGTCGCAATTGCTGCGTGTGCTGGAAGACGGAACGTTCAACAAAGTTGGTGATTCAAAAAGCACAAGGGTTAACACCCGGATTATTGCGGCCACCAATAAGGACCTGCGTAAAGATGCCGAAAACAACCGATTCAGGCTCGATCTCTTTTATCGTTTGGCTGTATTTACCGTATTTCTGCCGCCATTGCGCGAAAGGCGCGAAGACATAGAAATTTTGGCAACTCACTTTTTGAAAGACTTTTCGAACAAGTTTAACCGTAAAATTACGAAAATGGACGAACCATTTCTAAAAGCGCTTAACAGCCACTTCTGGAAGGGCAATATACGAGAGCTAAGAAATGTGATGGAAAGAGTGGTAATTATTGCGACTGGAGACACCCTAACCGCGGACTTGCTGCAGTTTGACTCAGCCAAAGAAAACACCGAGGACAATTGGGCCACTTTTAACCTCGCCAGTATCGAAAGCCAATATATCCGGAAAGCGATGTCACAATCTTCGGGAAACAAAACCGAAGCTTCGCGCTTGCTCGGGATCGGGCTATCTACGTTGTATAGAAAAATAGAAGAATACAAGCTTTAAAAAATCAGGCCTTTTAAGGGGATTTTTTAAATGAAAGCATTACTACGTCAGTTTTAGCGGCACAAATTCTGCATTTCGCCTGGCCGTTTCAAAAAACAATAATAATCTATCTGTTTTTTATTCTATTTCGATACGTTTTGTTATTAATTTAATAAAAATGTCAAAATAATTTAAATAAAATATCAATTTTTCATTTTTCGGGTAGATTAATTCTCAAATTGAAGTGATTTTAATAGATATAACAATTTTTTTTCGCCAAATCCTTATTTTGTTTTATCAAAACCTCAAATTAGAATGTTTTAAGATCGCATTAATTTCAATTTTGATAATTCCAGTCGATTTTCTTTCAAAATATACAAAATAATCCACTTTTTCCTTCCATTGTGACAATTCAACTCTATCAGTTTGGTAAGGTTTATTATCGACCAGATTTTTCCGCCCAGGTAATTTATTGATTATTAGCTATTTAATTTTCATTCACACGTTTGGCACCAAAGTGGTATAAGCGCTCTCATGAAAAATCAATTAATTATTATCAAACAATCCTTAAACAATTTTTAAACATGAAAAAACTCTTTACCCTGATTTTATTAACGGGATGTTTTTACACGGTTTTAGCTCAAAGTACTGCCCCGCAACCGGCGGCGGGTACTGTGTCAATGCTGTCAAAGATGACAAAAGCCGATTCCCTGGCCGAAAAAAAGAAACAGGATTCCATTAAAAAAGCCATGGACACCGCAGCTCCATTGGGCTATGCCGACTTTTCCTGGCTTAACGGAAATAATCGCCAGGATCACAAATTACTCGACAACGAATGGTTTACCGGCGATTTTACTTTCGATATGAACTATTCTCAGTCGTCCAACCACCCAGTTGATGATATGGTGGAAGGATCAACTGCTTTAGCACGCGATAATGAAGTCGACGTATCAATGGTGGCCGTTGGTGGCGATTTTCATTATGACAATGTACGCGGGCGTATCATGACCCAGTTTGGTACACGCGCAACAGTGGTTCCCCGTAATGATTATAGCGGGTATAAAGGCCAATACGACTTACCAGATGCTTATCGCTACTTAAGCGAAGCCTATGGTGGTTATCATTTTGACGCTTGGCATGGCATCAACGTAGATATGGGTATTTTCATGTCTTACATTGGTTTATACTCTTACAATAACTTCGAAAACTGGAGCTACCAGCCATCTTATACATCCGACAATACCCCTTGGTTCTTTAACGGTATCCGTGTACAGATGTTCCCAAGCGTAAAAACCAAAATCGAGCTTTGGTTTATCAACGGATGGCAGTCTTATGGTACGTTTAATAAAATGCCAGGTTTTGGTGCCGCTTTGGTAACACAGCCCAATCAACATACCAAGTTCATATCTAATAACTACTACGGTACAGATGTTGCTGGTGCGCCCGACGTGAAAAGGGTACATACCGACAATTCATTCCTGTATTTACTTTACGATGCCGCAAACAAAAAAGGGCCGGGCATTAAGCGTGAGGCATTCTCGATAACAGCCGACTTTGGCTTTCAGTGGGGCACAGCACCTGGCGATGTTGTTTACGCACCATTTGGAAAAAACGCGTCTAACTTCATGAGTGCTATGGCGTACCACAGAATATGGTTCGGCGACCAAATGAAATGGGGATGGACATTGGGCGGCGGCGTAATGTCGAACCCAAGCCATTATTTAGCATTAGTACCTACAGGGCTTGCTACCGATTCCTTTTTAGCCAATTCTGTTCCCGGTGCAAAAATGGCCGGTTGGGATGCTTCAACCTGTATCGATTACAATCCTAATCAATTCCTTACCATTCGTTTAGAATTTGTACACCGCTTTATGAATATCCCTTATTTCAACGGACCGGGTGGTGTTACGACAGGGCCGGGTGGTAACGGTTATCAAACTAACCCGCAAACCTCTTTCAATCCTAATTCATATATCCCAAACCCGCCAACAATTGTAAACGGGTCAGGACAAACAGTGCCAAACCCTAATTTTATCCCGTTTGATTTAGTGAACGCTGAAAGCAGGGTTATTGTCGCGTTGATAACAAGGTTTTAAGATGATGTGCCCGGGTTTCCTGGTTTAAAGAAATCCGGCAAGAGGCGTCATTTAATGCGCATGGCGCCTCTTTTATAATGAATATAACAACAGGTTTAACTTAAAAACAAAGAGAATGCAAACGGTAATATTATTAATAATCATTTTGCTGATGTTGATTTTTTTACAAACTGCATTAGTAAACGATACCACCATCGGATTATACCTCACACTTCAGGATTACCAGGACCATAAGTTAAGTTACGTATCCAAAAACATGGGTAAAGGTAAAACAAAGGTTGACATACTTTTTGGGGCAAACAAGGTACTGGTTATTCAGGATGAAAAAACGAAAGTTTTTCCAAAAAATGAAGTGTTTGGTTATCGTATCGATAAACAGGATTACAGGTTTTTTAATAACACAGAATACTGTATACTGGCTAACAAGCATTTTTTTATTTACAGTTGTTTTAAATTAGTCCAACTGGATAAAGTGCCGAAAAAAACCGAGCAGTATTATTTTAGTTCGAACGTGGCCGGACCAATTCAACGGCTAACCATAGATAACCTCGAGCGTGTTTACGGGAAAAATGAAAAATTTATTAACACAATGGACAGGTGGTTTAAAAGTACTGATCAGGTAGACACACGCCACTTTTTTAACCGGCATTATAAAAAAATAGGTCTGTCAATATAA
>Ga0302140_10009359_pt1 | contig 12160 bp, 18 predicted proteins | sample I_Bog_E1_1_FD_202095 | JGI IMG/M metagenome (GOLD analysis project Ga0302140, IMG submission 202095) | Peat permafrost microbial communities from Stordalen Mire near Abisko, Sweden - I_Bog_E1_1 | ecosystem: Environmental > Terrestrial > Soil > Wetlands > Peat | place: Sweden: Abisko, Stordalen...
AACCATCTGCAGCTTCGAATGCGAATATTCTTCCGCATCCTTAATCTCGCCGGCTTGCAACAGCTGCACGAACCTTTTGTTGCTCTCAATGGCAGCCCAGCTCGTAGATCCAGGTAGGTATGGTCCGACAGAAATCCTCGTCCACCGATTATGCTTGATGACACCAGGTTCAGTCTGCGCCGCGCTGACAATAGTGACTGCACTCAATATAATTGCTGAGGGGAAGCGCTTCAAGTAAGGTTCCTCGACACCAAGTCCATTCTGCACCAGCACAATCGCCGTTCCTTCCCCAACCAACCCTTCCAAGATCTCGGAGTCATCGCTCACGTCCGGCAGCGCTTTCGTACTCACGACGATGTAGTCCCATTTTATCTTCGAGTCAATGGCTTGGCGCGGGTTTGCGAATGTGTGATGGGGTGTAAAGGTGTAGGAGCCGTACTTCGGAGAGGAGATGGAGAACCCGTTTGCTTTGACGGCATTGTAGTTTGAGCGACAGATTACGGAGACTTCCGTCGAAGACACGAGGGCTAGGCGGGAGGCGTAGAAGGCGCCAACTGCCCCAGCACCGACTATTAGGATGTTAATTGTCATGTTGTAGTGGGATGGATGAAGGGAGGTGAAGGACGATTGTTGTGTAGTTTTGGAGACGAGGTTGAGCCGAGGCATGGGTTGATGTGGGGCTTGATTTCTCACTTCACCTCCTTCACCCCACACTCTTCTACTTTAAGATTCTCGCCGAAGCGCAGGTTTCTCCTTTCAATTTCGAATGGTTAAACTCTATAAGAGACGACTTGAGAGAGGTCCCTGCTCGTAGGCAAGAAAAGTTTGATGACTGCTCCAAGCTTTCCAACTCATATGTTCCGCAAGGAAAACCTTCAAGAAAGGCCATTCTCTTTACTTCTCCCGCTCAAGAACCTCGAAAGTTTCTGAGATTTTGTGTCTTTATGTCTCTAAAAGATCACTCTCCCGATTATACCTGTCATCTCGCGATCATATCTTCTCTGTCGGGTCTTTTTCCAATCCAAGCAATCTTCACATTAATCACCCCTTCAAAATTATGCTCCAAAGTCAATATATCTTGGAACTTTGACATTTATGCTGAAGCCATTTCATAGGGGGAAAAAGGATTTTGAAGGGTGCCGCCCAGTAGTAAAAGCGAAAGCTTTTTTAGGCCTCATGCTTGCCGACTAATAGTTTATATCAGAACCGTGGATCGTGAAGTATGGGCGCAGACGGGAAGCTAATTTACATCGCATCGAAAACTTTTAAACACCAAGTTCTATTCGACTTCTTTTCCAAACGTGTTCCAGAACAATCATTCAAAACAAACGACATGAGCAATCAATCCCGTCTCAGAGTCCTCCTCATTGGAAAGGGTGGAAGAGAAAGCGCTCTTGCACTCAAGCTCGGTCAGTCACCTAGAGTGGAGGAAATCTTCGTTGTGCCAGGTAATGGGGGTACGGCGAAAGGAATCGACAAAGTCTCGAACATAGACCATGTCAGCGATGAAGACTTTGATGGTCTTGTGAAGCTGTCGAATGAGCTCAGAATAAATTTAGTGGTTCCGGGTAGGTCATCCAGTTTGCTTTACCTCATCACACTTGAATGGAGTTTTTCTACCATTACACTCCTCCCACTCTCCATATGAATAACAATATTAGGACCGGATGCACCAATAGTGAACGGGATTGAAGGATACAGTGGGTGGCCACAAGTCTGTCCGATTGGGCTGTTTTACACCAAAACGCCTAGGTAGCCCTGGACAGTTTGGGCCGGACAACGTTCTCAGATTTACCGTAGATTTTTAGATTTAAGCCAGATTTACTAAATATACACTTCTACGTACTTATAATTTGGCGTTTTATCCCTTTTTAGGCTATAATCTGGGATAATATTGAGCACTTTCACAGTTTCGTAAATTTACTATTTAAAGAAGCGAAAAAATCGAGGATGGAAAAAGTGAAAATTAATAAGTTATATCGCAAATGGAAATAAGCCTCTAAGAGACCTAAATTTGAGTGCATATAATAAGAAGTAATTATCAATCGTGGATTAAAAGGATTATAGTTTTGATTTAAAAAGGCGCTAGATTTTTATGAAATTAAAGTGGGCATTTTGGCGGTTTTTGGTGTGATTTTCGCGAGTCGGACAGACTTGTGGCCACTCACTGTACTTTCGTACAGGTGAGTAACCTTAAGCAAAGCCACAGCCGCGTGAAATCTAGCTCACCCGGATGAAGCTGAAATTCCCTGTTTCGCACCTTCAAAAGAAACAGCTCAGCTCGAAGGCTCAAAAGCCTTTTCGAAAGACTTCATGGCTCGCCATAAGATTCCCACAGCCGAGTATCAGAACTTTCGCTCCTTCCCTGACGCTGAAGCTTACATCACATCCGTGTCTCACAAAGTGGTTTTGAAAGCTTCTGGACTCGCTGCGGGGAAAGGTGTCATTCTACCCGAGACCAAGGAAGAAGCACTTGAAGCATTGAGAGAAATAATGCTAAACCATAAGTTTGGTGAAGCAGGCGACGAGGTCGTGATTGAAGAGTTCCTTGAGGGAGACGAGCTGAGTATCCTGACGTTCAGTGATGGAGTGACTTTCAAGTCAATGCCACCGGCTCAGGATCACAAGAGGATCTTTGACGGTGATCTTGGACCGAATACAGGAGGAATGGGATGTTATGCTCCAACCAAAATTGCTACTCCTGAAGTGATGCGGGAGATTGAGGAGACGATTCTCAGACCAACCTTTGACGGGTTGCGGGAAGAAGGTGAGATGAGTATTCTGCATCTTCGTAGAAAAGAAATTGGTAGAAGGTGCTAAGATATATGCATAGGTATCCCGTTCGTGGGCATGCTCTTCACAGGCATCATGCTCACAAAATCCGGACCGAAGGCCCTGGAATACAATGCTCGCTTTGGGGATCCAGAGACTCAAACCTTGCTTCCACTATTGAAGAGTGATCTTGCTGAGATCATGGTAGCATGTGTTGAAGGGCATTTGCACGAAGTAAGTGTCAAGATGCATGACAAGTTCTGTGCTGTTGTGATCATCTCAGCAAAAGGGTACCCAGGGGCCTGTCCAGAAGGCGACGTTATTGAAATCGACTTCTCTAGGTCAAATACAGGTATGCTCCAGAACTTTTGTCGACTCCAATACTAATAAAAGTTTCAGGGCTATCTTCTTCGATGAATTTCTTTCGTGCTGGAACGAAGTTGATGCAGAACGGCTCAATCGTGACAGCCGGTGGAAGAGTAATTGCCGTCTCAGCGACTGAAGAGACGCTGGAGTCTGCTGTCAAATTAGCCTATAAAGGAGTGGACGCTGTTCACTTTGACGGCATGTTCTTTCGAAAAGACATCGCACATCGGTAAGCTTCACTTTACTTTTCACCCTCGGAGACGCTGACTAGAATGGTAAAGTGCTTTTACGTGAAGAAACAACTTAAGTCCAGTCTCCAGATTTGGTATGAAGTTGAAATTTGCAAGAAAAAGATGAGAATGGAGGAAGAGTCGGAAACGAGAGCAAAGAAGGACCTTGAGTAAGAGCTCAAGAGCAGCGGAATTCATCCCTGAGGAGCATTCGAACCAGGCGAACCAGGGTATTCAAGTACCACAAGACGACCCAAATCTATGGAACCGTCCCTCCGATCTTTCAAAATCCCCATCGGGATGGTGGAAATTACGCACAATCAAATTTCCTTGCGCCCTCGTTCGGTTGTTTGTTCCATATAGCCCGGGAGTTCATCAGGGTAAATACGCGAGGGGAAAGAGGAGACACAACTCAGATAGGCGATATTGAGATCAATCTTTTCCCATAGTAGGTTTGGAGTACCATATTGAAATTGCGGGATGTGGGCTATTTTTACTTCGTGTTTATTACAATGCGAAGTAAATCCCTAGGCAGGGACGCGTGGGGCCGCGATTAATGGCATGGATAGCTATATCCTCACTATGTTGTTCCGGCCGCTTCGGATAGGAATCTGCAAATGGCTCGAGAATCCGATCTAGCTCTTGGCAATCCTTATTGCGGACCCTCTCTACTTAAGTATGCCATGCCTTGCCAGTCGCATTGTACAATTGGACTGTAGAAGTTTTTGGAAATGTTTTCATTCGCGATGTTCTTCCCTCTTGTATTTATTCTTGCTTGCTTATTTTCTACTTCTCGCGGTGCGACGAATTGTCCTTTATATGGACCAATCTTTCCCAAGCCGCAAAATCTTTCCTCCAGTGCACCTATACAAGCTGCTATCCAGAATCTTACCGCTGTCTTTGCGGCCAGAGATGCAGATAATTCGACAGGCGGCTTCACAAACTCATATTCGGTTCAAGTATTTTCAACAAGTGATACGGGAACCACGCCTCTCTTTCAACATTATCATACTGCTCAGAATCTCTCATCGCTTAATTCTACAGGAGTCACTCAAATCGACGCAGATACCGTCTACCGAATTGGAAGCCTGACCAAGATTTTTACGGTTTACACTTTCCTTGCGGAAGCGGGAGACATCCATTTCAACTCTCCCATCACAGACTATGTTCCAGAACTTGCTGCTCTGGTGAAGAATACCACCGCAAATGCGATCAAAAGGGTAGCATGGGAGAACATCACTATTGGAGAGCTGGCAAGTCACATGGCTGGCATCGCATCAGACAGTGAGAGCCCTCAGCGGATTGCTGAATCTTCACTGACAGGAGCTTAGATTCTTTGATGGGAGAGCTGACACAAACAATCGCGCCAAACGTAACAGTGGAGATTGGCTTTCCTCCGTTACCCGCTGCGGAAGTTCCAACTTGTGGTGTCGATCCACTTTGTAATCGAACAGGTGATTTTCTCTGATCTTACTCCCTCTCTTCTTGGCAATGAAGTGGATTTTCCAAAGGTAGGAGATGGGAAACGTGGCTGATCTTTCCAATAAGAATTCTTCGCTGGCTTCGCCCATATGTACCCAGCCTTCGCTCCCGGAGAGACACCTGCTTACTCAAATGTCGCCTTCCAAATATTGGCTTATGCTCTGGAGACGATCACTGGAAGGGACTACCAGACGTCCCTTGAAGACAAGATTCTGAAACCACTAAACCTGGCGCATACATTCTATACAACGCCGAACGATTCAGTTGGTGTGTTGCCTGGAAATTATTCGAGCACTGGATGGGCCAACAACCTCGGAGAAGAATCGCCGTAAGTCTCGTTAATCATCGGCAATGTGGGGTATATTGACAGATTCAGCGCTGGGATGATGTACGCATCAATCAATGATCTATCTTCCCTTGGCCGATCCATCTTGCAGTCCTCGATTCTGAGCTCAGCCCAAACCCGCCGATGGTTCCAGCCCACAGCACTGACATCCGACCTCCGAGAGACGGTCGGCTACCCCTGGGGTATCCGACGAATAATCATGGATCCAAGCCGACCATATGAACTCATCACCTCCTTCAACAAAGCCGGCAGTATCGGCTCCTACAGTTCCCTGCTGGCTCTTTTGCCCGAGTTCAACATTGGATTCTCAATTCTCATTGCCGGTGACCATGCCCTGAATAACTGGGTTGTAGCAGATACTCTTGGAAACTCCATCCTACCTGCAGCACAGCAAGCAGTCCGAGAACAAGCACAAGCAAACTATGCTGGGAATTACTCAAGCTCCGCACTCAACTCCTCTTTGACGCTAACAACGGACGCCTCGAAACCTGGTATCGGGATCACGTCCTGGATCAGTAATGGGACGGACATGATGGCCATTTCGAATCTCCTCCTTACAAGCGCTATCAGTGCAAACTTCAGTGCCAGACTGTATCCGACTGACTTGCAAGTCGCGGCCGCGGATGGGAGCAAGCAGGTGGTTCTGAAGGCAATATTCGAGGATCTGGCAGCTCAGGCTACAGACAGCAGGTTCACGGCGGGTTGTGGGACGTGGATTGGACCGACTGCTGTTGTTTATGGGGCTATGGCTCTGGATGAGTTCGTATTCACCCTTGATTCGTCTGGAAACGCGGTCAGTGTTGAGGTGTCGGCTTTGAGGCTGCCAATGAATAGGACTGGTAGCTGAAAACTTGGCAAAGTCTGAATTGTAAGATTATGAAGAGCTGTACACAATATTTTTTGGGGGGGTTTGGAGCTTCTGTATACTTGGTCTTAGCCCTATCTCGACGAGCTTAATTCGAAAAGTGGGTAACGCACGGCTAAGAAAATGGCAAAATACACCATGATATCGAAAACAACAAGGACATCAAATTAAATTTAGAAACCCCAGTAGACGAGTCAGCGCAACGCCAAGCCCCCGTTGTGACTGGACAAGATATCATAGATGCTAGAGAAAGAGCAACCAGGCTTTTCATCTGCGCGTCCATGTCCGAATCAGGAACGCAGCTACCACTCCAAGGGCAGCAAACATCATCAACCATCTCCAAAGTGCTTGCTTGATATACCCGAATAACGTCTCTTGAACCGCCATCTTATCATTGCCATGCGGAAAAGGGACATTCGGGATTGGAACATTCAGGATCTTGCATAATGGAGCCCAGCCATCTTTCACGTTGAAGAAGTGGAGGCGAGAAGCTGGAACGACACGCTTGAGATATGCTGCGTGGTCGTCCAGATGTTCTGGAGGAGTGTGTTAGGACGCAGAACACAAGTGAAAAGAGAATAGGGGAGTAACGGTAGCAGCAAACGTGATACCTAAGCTCAAAACTTACCCTTTGGTGGATTTTTTTGAGGTATGTCATATTTATCCAGTTTGCCCTCGCTGTTATATACGTATTTACTCCTAATCGTGACAATGTGAGCCTCATTTTCTGTGTAGTGTACTTAAGGTGAAAAAAGAACAAGCTTACCTTTTCTCTGTACATTTAACCCATGCTCCAAAGTATCTCAGGGTCGGTAGCGGCAGGAAGAGAATATTGAGGAATACCATCAAGTGAACGGTTTGCATCACCTCTTTGATACTTTCGTGCCACCGAACCGGGTCTCGAGTCGTACATATTACAATGGCATCCGGGTAGAGTTCCGCTAGCTCGCCAGAGAAGAGATATGCTGGAGTATCTGCAGTGGATACGTAGCCGGCTGTAAGAGTACGCAGTGTATCTTTGATCATTGCTTTGTCTGCGATGGGATCCGCGTTGCAGATCGAGATCCATTTCTTGATGAATGCTGAAGTCTTTGTGTTAGTCCGGCCAAGATCGAGGATTTCAGCAGACTAGATTCTGGTGTTCAGACTGAGAAATAAATGGCCGAGAACCACAATTACTTGTCTTGATCTTGCATTGATTGTGGGTGAAAGCCTCTCAAGTCTTCTGATAGGTGATCTTCGAAGATACGGGAATGCCTACCTTCTTCTCGCAACAAACAAGCCTAAATTTACTATAATTCAGTATCACTCTACCAAATTTGCAAATGTACCTCAGCATCCACAACGACTAGATATGACTTGGAATTCCTCAAGCGCATTTCGAGCAAAAGTGCTGAAATATGCAAGAGAGAAAAGAGAAATTGATAAAAGAGTTCAAAATGAACATACCGTTCCGCAGTGACAAACAGGCCCCTTCAAAAGAATTTGCATGGCCATTGAGAAAGACACAGTTGCTGTTCGAGAGTATCCTGCCGCGATGACTTTGGGCGTTTTGGTAAGGTCGGACGGAAGCGCCTTTTGTGTCTTAGTGAACTCACCCAGATCCTCCACGCCTACTACTTGCACCATCTTGAGACTTGATGGTGGTTTCGTCAAGCCCTCTCCAAGCATGAGATGGTGTTTAGAGAACAGACAGGAGACTGTGGTGATATGATACGCTGTCCTTCTTTGGACAAAGGTGGAGATCTTGCTTAAGTCCTCAATTTAGGATGCAGTATGATGAGAAGAATGAAGCTAAAATTAGGAGAATCGTTTTATATAGACTGTCAAGACCCCAAAGAAAATATCTTCAAATACTTGAGCCTTTCAGTCTCCAATCTCCTCAAGGTCAGCTGACGTCAGCTGACCATTGAGGTCCTGAATACCCGGGTAGCCTTACCATTCCCGTCGCAGACAACCGAGGGAGTGAGTCTATCCTTGCATCCCGGAACCCCACGAGTTGCAAGGTCAAGGGTCAGAGACACGAGGAATATGAGATTGTGATGCAGAAGGATAAAGCTGGACGGTGCCAAAGATGCAGGCGCGCCCCACTTTCGTACCCCGGCTGAATTGTCCCATGGTTCGGGTTTCCAAATTGAGCGTCCCAGGTCGCGACTGCGGGGGGTCGAGTGGGGTTGAGGGGTAAATGATTCCTCAGTAGGATTTCATAAACCACTTCCACCTTGACGTGTCTTGCTGCTTTTTCTCGTCCGAAGCTTCTGCTCACTCTCGTTCCTTTCGTCCCGTCTCGATCAGAGGTTGAAGCTACGAGCGAGTTTTAAGGAGCTCCGCTGCTCCGATCACGTTGCACGCGACTAATATACCTCACATAATATCACTGAACTCGAATCACTGTCCAGTATTTCTAGGTCCTAAGCCCCTTTTTCCTGAAAAATTGTCAGGCTTGATCAATCATGTCCTCCAAACACTATTTCCCGGAAACTGCAGTTAACACTCTCGTCCCTCGGGCCCTCAAAGCCCTCTGTGCTGCGAACCCCTCCCTCTCACTAATCGAAGAGCAACGGGTGGTACTGAACAATACTCAAAAACGCTCCCAAGTGTCTCTTATCTCTGGAGGTGGTTCTGGTCATGAGCCAGCCTGGTCGGGATATGTTGGAGATGGCCTCCTCTCGGCAGTGGCATGTGGCGATATCTTTGCCAGCCCGAGCATGAAGCAGGTGCTCGCGGCCATTGCTGCAGTGCCTAGTGAGAAGGGAACCATTCTGTTGATTACCAATTACACAGGAGATAAGTTGCATTTTGGTCTTGCGGCTGAGAGGGCGTTGGCAGGTGGCTTCGCGAGAAAGTGCGTTGTACTGCCAGCAACGGATGATGTCAGCATTGGTAGAAGTCGATGTGAGAAGGTAGGACGAAGAGGTTTGGCGGGAAATGTGATCAGTGAGTTACGTTGTTTTCATTTTCCCAAAGAAGGCACTGAATAGTGGTACAGCTATGAAGATTCTGGGGGCTGCGGCGGCGAAGGAGTATAGTTTTGAGAGATGTGTGGAAATTGGGAAGGCTGTGAATGATCAATTGGTTTCTATTGGTTCTGCGTTGGACCATTGTCATGTTCCGGGAAGACAGAACCATGACGAGATCGGAGATGATGTGTGCGTAATCGGTGCTGGTATTCATAATGAACCTGTAAGACGTTCTTTCCCAGTTGAGCTTGATGGTGCTGAGTCGTTCAGGGTGCTCAAAAAATATCGCCATTCCCAGCCGTGGAAGATCTGATCTCACAACTTTTGACACTCATCTGTGATCAAAATGACCCAGAGAGAGCATTTGTCAAGTTCAACAAGGATGATGATACTGTTCTTCTGATAAATAATTACGGCGGTCTCTCAAATCTCGAGCTCGGAGCACTCACTCAAGAGACCTTGGCTCAACTAGGTCAGCAGTGACGACTATGACTTGATAACAGAAAATTGACATTCTCATAGAATCAAAGTGGGATATCAAACCAACAAAGATATACTCTGATGTGTTTGAAACTTCCTTGAACGGGCCAGGATTCTCAATAACACTATGCAACCTCACGACTGCTGCAAAAGAAAGCAACACCTCGGTGTCAGAATTGATGGATCTGCTCGGTGCAGAGACGAAAGCACCCGCATGGCCAAATGTGCTGTCAAATACTTCAACGAAAGCGGTGCGAAAGGAGATCCCGATCGTTGATATAGAGAAAGAGACCGAAATCTCACCAAACGAAGAAATCAAAGGTGAGAGAATAATTATCAGGGGTTTAGGAAATATGCTAAAACTCGGTTCTAGTCGATCCAAAGCTTCTGGATGCAACAATAAGACTAACTTGTGAGCGTGCGATTGCAGCGGAGCCAGATCTGACAAAGTGGGACATGGTGATGGGAGATGGGGATTGTGGTGAAGCCGTGAAGGGAGTCAGTGAAGGTGTGTCTTCTGCGCATTTGAGTAGTATGGATGCTAACTCTACGATTAAGCCATTCTCAAAATCCTAAACAATGGAGCTGCAAAATCTGGATCCGTTTTCACGGTTTTACACGCAATCATCAATGCAGTAGACGATATGGGTGGTACACTGGGAGCCATCTTTGGAATACTCCTAGCTGCCTTTGCCACGTCACTCCGAACTCACAAATCGAAAGCCACGTCAGACACAGGACTCATGAACATCTTCGCTCCGTCGCTCACTCAAGCAGTTGAGTCTTTGAAGCAGCACACTGGTGCGAGAGTCGGCGACAGGACGGTGATGGATGTGTTACTGCCATTTGCAGCAACGTTGGAGAAGGAAAGGGATCTAGAGAAAGCCGTAAAGAGTGCAGAAACTGCGGCAGAAGGAACGCGGGATTTGAAGCCAAAGTTTGGCAGAGCGAGCTATGTTGGCGCTGGTGGAGACGAGCAGCGATTGCCAGATCCTGGAGCTTGGGCACTGTACGAAATGGTGAAGGGTTTGAATGATGCCAGCAAGTAGCTATTGAGTTGAACAGCTTTGATTCCCTGGCTGAGGGTTATGTGATAGGCCAATGCCCTTTAATACACGTCTGATATGCGATTGCATATCTCTCTGACGATAATGTGTTGACACAAAGTGGACTTTAGTTCCCGGCCACAGCTCATCTGCCTACATCAATTTCCTGCCGACACCTCTTCATATCCTGGTTGGATATTCGAGGTGTGCCTTCCTGCTGCAGTTGGTTTGTCGTAGATATGACATGCGCTCGAGAACGCCTGCCACAGTGGTATAGGGCCTCTGTTCTCCCTTTTCTCAATCAATCGGCCAATCAGTTGGTCATTATATCACACCATCGTGTTCTCCCGGAAGTCTCTTGATACGTTTCTGTTCCCAATCGTCCAAGTCCTTTGCTGCGAGTCTCTGTAGCAATAGATCAGCAAGTACTTAAATTCGTCTGCCAATCTACCACTCACATAATACTCCTCTTTCATATCGACCCTTCGTCCCGCCTTGCCAATACCCAGCTCCTCCTCTTTCGTCATTCTCCGCACTCTTCTGTCGTGCTTTTCATATCGTATTGCAGTTGCCGGTGTGAGGAAGAATGATCCTGCCACCATTGTAGCTATGAAGGGAAGACCAAAGAGGAGGAATGGGTGTCGGGCTAGGGATGAACGGTAGCGAGATGCGATTGTATTAGCTTCTGCCGTGGAGCGGAACTTCTTGCTGGGAAACACTGCCATGGTGAACTGGGATGTGTTGTCTTTGTAGAAGAGAGGAGCGCGAAGGTTGCGAAGACATCGTCCGATGAAGTCCATTGAGACCCACTTTAACTTTAGTTCTGATCACGTGCTACCGCGCGCGTGAAAACTGCCCAAAACGCGTCCCTACTTCTGACCTTCTTCCACCTCACAAAGATACGATCACTCTACCATGGCAGACATATAATGGCACCAATATCTCGCAGCACAGCCATCAAAACTCGGCTCAATGGCCTTGCAAATGGGCCCTCGGTGGCTTACGATGCTCCTCCGTCAACCATGGCTGCTCAACTGATCAACAACTTGTCCACAACTAATGCACCATCACGGCCGACAGAGCAAGATGATCTCAAGCGGCTTATGGCAGAGGTCCTTGAGCACGACATGAATGAGACCGATGATATTACGCTGAAGCTTGAGCATAAACACAAGCTGATATACGTCTTTGCACGTGCTGTGTTGGAAAGGCTGAGCACGGAAGATCCTTTCATGAATCAGGCCCAGCTGGTTGGTCAAGCCTCGGATGCCTTAGACATCTTCACGGTAGCCGTCAGGGAGCTTCCGGGAGTCCTGGACTATGTGTTGCCAGCTGGAGCCGCTCTGCAAAGTCGAGGTCAAGAACCACTCTGGACATGGTTATTTCCTCGAGTGCTGAAACTTCTCGGTCGGCGCAACTGTGAAAATCTGACAGAGAAAATCAAAGATTTCTTCTACGTCGCGTTTCAAGCAGCTGGTAGATCTCCAAAACATTGGAACCTCACTTCATCCATCTTCACTTATCTCAAAGAATGTGTCACGAGTACGTTTGACCTACCCCGTTGGTATCTTCCCCATAACTTACCATAAGTAGCAACCTTGGATCGCTTGCAA
>Ga0302140_10009361_pt1 | contig 12158 bp, 12 predicted proteins | sample I_Bog_E1_1_FD_202095 | JGI IMG/M metagenome (GOLD analysis project Ga0302140, IMG submission 202095) | Peat permafrost microbial communities from Stordalen Mire near Abisko, Sweden - I_Bog_E1_1 | ecosystem: Environmental > Terrestrial > Soil > Wetlands > Peat | place: Sweden: Abisko, Stordalen...
TGGTGCCGTCGGCTTGATCACGGCAATTGCGCCTACCCTGTCGGCGCGACCTCCGGTGACCTTCAGCGCGACGTTGGTCAGGGGCTTCAGCGGCGGCACCATGTGACAATGATCATTAGCGAATGACCGTGAGCGAGAGATCCGTAGGGACTCGAAATGACAACAGACGAAACACGCACGGACGGAGCGCCCGTTACGTGGACGTTCCCGGGTAAGTACGTCAGCCTCACCACCTACAAGCGGGACGGAACGGGCGTGGCCACTCCATTGTGGTTCGTGCAGAAGGGCGACAGACTGCTGGTCCAAACAGGCGTGGCTTCCGGCAAGGTCAAGCGCATCCACCACAACCCAGCGGTACAGATGGCTGCGTGCACGGCGAGCGGTCGGCTCCGGGGACAGCAAGTGAGCGGGGTCGCACGTGTGCTTCCCGGCTCAGAGGCCGACGACGCTAAGAGGCTGATCATGCACAAGTACCGTTCCGCTCTGCTGATCATCAGACCGCTGTGGTTCGTCCAGTCCGCGCTGCACCTCGGCCGCCGGCGCAGCACGCCGGTGATCCTGGCGATCACGCCCCGCTAAGGCGCCACCCCGGTGGTGCGACCGTGTCTTGAGACCGCTTAAGCCTCTCTTCGGATTTCGGCGGGGTCTGAGCATCACCGGACGATTCAGCCGAGCACCCGCCAGTTCGGCTTGCCCGCGTAGAGCAGGATCAAATAGAAGGCTCATCCAGCTACGACAATGCTTGCCCGCTCACCCCAGTTAGTCGCGTAGCGCCTCAAATCGCGGCCAGCCCGATTGATTGTGCCGAGAAACTCAGTCTGCCTTGACCTTCGGGTTATGAGTCATCTCCGAGCCTTCTCTGGGGCCTGTTCGAGTCGGCTCCAGTAGGCCTGAATATTGGCTCTACCTGGGCTTTCTTCGCGGCACCCCGAGAGGGCAGGCACGACCAATTAGCGGCTCGCGAGACAAAAGTAGGGCAAAAGTAGGGATGGACTTCAGCCCACGAATGCATGAATTTCCCTCTGCCCGACCTTCGGGTTCAACCCACACTGCAATGGATTTCTTTGTGCCCGACCTTCGGGTTCAACCCACACTGCATACCTTGCCACTGAAGGCACCAGCCTCACGCCTTCGGCGCGGCGTGCGGCCAACTTCGGCGTCCCGGTTGGGAATTCGGCTCTCTAGCTTCGTGTCGCTGGGCGCCGGCCAGCACACGAGGAGCCCTCCGGCGAACGTTCGCGGAGAGGTTGTAGGGAAAGAATAGGGATGCTCTCGACTCAGGGCTCTGGCAGTCGAATTTGGAGCTCTCCCCTTTTCTGGCTGGGCTTTTCTGGACGTCGGCCAACACGTCAGGAGCGCTCCGTCAGACCTCAGTGGACAGGTTGTGGGAAAGAGTAGGGATGCTTCTCGGCTCAGGGGTCTAAAGAGTAGAGATGCTTCTCGGATCAGGGGTCTGGCGGTCGAATTTCGAACTCTCCCCCAAAGTCACCGTCGCGGGCATCCAGCCATGAGACGGTGAGAGCCGCCATCGGGCGATGATCGGAGCGGGCGACGCGAATCGCGTTCTCAGCTTGAGAAAGCTAAACGGTGCCAATTGCGCTACCAGCACCGATTCGCCAATACCCTGCTTATCCTGGACTTTTACTGCACCATCGTGATCGGTTCGCAACCCGAATTTACCGGTATTACGCGCGCGATCGCGCGCCTGGCCTGCACGTGTCGCACACGCTCGATTAGCCGTGATCGACAGACTGGACCCGATCCTCGTCCGTGCGCGTCCAGCCACCGGGTGTCCACCGATGACTTCGTGTCACTCGGTTCTGCAATCAGATCGCTTCTGCAGCAGCGCGTGACCAGGTCCCCCACCCTCTGCTGGCTCCTTGTCGTTTGCCAGTCTTAGGGGGCCAGGCCGTTGCCTCTGGTGTCAGGCGATCTGTAAACGTTCGTCGCCGAGTCGGACGACCACCTCTACCTCGCCGCCGAGCTCTCGGAAGTAGCTACGGAGCGTCGCCACCTCGGTGTGCTCAAGCTCACCGCGCTCGATCTGGCTCACTCGTGACTGCGAAATTCCGATCTGCTCGGCAAGAAGTTGCTGGGTGATGCCCAATGCCTCGCGGATCTCTGTGGGTCGGTGCATGCGGATCTCGGAGCGCAACCGCTCCATGTTCGCCTGCACCTTCTCGTCATCGAACCTTCCCTTGGCACGAAGGTCCGCCTTAACGTCCTCCCACTTCGTGGCCTTCGCCATCGTCCTACTCTCCAATCTCGTCGTTGTACTCGCCGGCCAACCACCGCTCGTATCTCGTTTCAGCGATCGGAATGCTCCGCTCGTACCACTCGGACCATTGATCGCTCTTATCGCCTGCCACCAATAGGACGGCCTGGCGCTGTGGGTCGAAGATGAACAGGATGCGAACCTCGCTTGTGCCCGTCGAACCTGGTCGCAGCTCCTTCAAGTTGTGGAGCGTCGAGCCTTCGATTCGATCGGCCAACGGCCGAGCGAGATTAGGGCCGTCCTCCTCGAGCAGGTTGATCGCCGCTGCAACGAGTGCAGCCGTTTCCTCGTCTTAGTCGCACAGCTCCCGGTACCAGGCGTCAACCTCTTCGAGCAGGACAATGACCCAAGCCACCCGCACAGTATAACTCTGGCCTTCTATAATGTCCGCCTTCTAAACGAGCCAACCCGACGTCTCGCTGTTCTCGACGGCGCCCACGGCAGGCACGCCGCCCGATCGATCGGAGCCCGACCTTCGGGTTCGAGATCCCCGATGACTTCATGTCACTCTCCCCCACCAGCGCGGGCTGCATCGCCGTGTCGAATGTTCGTGAAATAGTATTCGTCCGCTGTCAGCGGAGATATACTGTTTCCTGAACAGACCTGGTCTCAAGTGCTCCTGGATGTTCGGTAAAATAACATGTTCCGTCGCCAGCGGAATCCACCAATTTCCGGGACAGCCGAGAGGAGGCAGGCATGGAGGAGTCCGACGCTCCTAAGAACGAAGCCGAAGTCATGCGTCGCGGGGCGGCGATACTGGCCGAACGCCTGCCGGCTGGGTGGGCAGCGCGACTGGTCACGACGGTCCCCGACCGGCGAATGGACGGTGTGATTGAGGTGATGGCACCGGACGGCGCGTCTGCGACCTTCGTCGTCGAGGCGAAGCGGACCGTGGAAGGGCGAGACATCGAGGCGCTGCGCGAGCAGCTCGCACGGTACGCCGGAACCTTGCCCAATGCGCGGGGCTTAGTAGCCGCTCGCTATCTGTCGCCGCCCGTACGGGCGAGACTCACCGAAGAGAACCTGTCTTACATAGACGCGACGGGCAACCTGAGCATCGAGATGTCCTCCCCGGGTCTCTTCATCTCAGACCGCGGAGCTGACCGCGATCCCTGGCGGGGTCCCGGCCGTCCCCGTGGGACATTGAAGGGAGAACCCGCAGCAAGAATCGTGCGTGCGCTGGCGGACTTCACCGGAGCCTGGACCGTCCGTGGGCTAGTCGACGTCGCAAGGGTCTCGACGGGCGCCGCGTATCGCGTCGTTGACTATCTCGAACGTGAAGGCATGGCCACTCGCCAACCAGACGGGCAGATAGTGGTTCAGGACTGGGTACGACTCCTCAGGCGATGGGGTGATGACTACGGATTCGTGCGCGACAACCAGATCACACGCTGGATCGCACCACGCGGACTATCCGACCTAGTAAGACGGATCGCAGGTCTTGAAGGACAAGCTCCGTACGCGGTCTCCGGGACCTTGGCTGCCGCGGAATGGGCTGCTTATGCTCCTGCGCGTCTGGCCATGATCTACGTTGCAGACGCCGAGAAGATGGCGAATCTATGGGGACTGCGACCCGTTGACGCAGGAGCCAACGTGATGCTGGCTGGGCCGGTGTTCGACGTTGTCTTCGAGCGAAGCATCACGAACAAGGAGGGAGTAGTGCTAGCGGCGCCGACCCAGGTCGTCGTCGATCTCATGACCGGTCCCGGCCGCAGCCCGAACGAGGCAGAGGAACTTCTCGAGTGGATGAAGCGAAATGAACGGTCCTGGCGGAACTGAGGATCTCCTTGCCCAGTCGCGCTCGGCCTTGCTCGACGCCCTCCAGGCGCTGGACGCACATCGCGATGCAGTGATCGTCGTTGGCGCGCAAGCCATCTACCTCCGAACCGCCGGCGCGCCTGTTGCCTTGGCGGAAGCGACAAAGGACAGCGACCTTGTCGTCGACCCCCGTTGTCTTCACGATGACCCTCTCATAGAAGAAGCGATGAGAATAGGAGGATTCCTGCCCAATCTCGAGTCACAACAGCCTGGGGCTTGGGTCAACTCCGAAGGCATTCCCGTTGACCTCATGGTTCCTGAGCAGCTGGCCGGACCCGGGGGGAAGAATGCTCGCGCTGCGCGCATCCCTCCACATGACCGACGGGCGACCCGCAGGGCTCGGGGACTGGAGGCGGCGGTAGTCGACAACGACGTGCTGGAGATTCGAGCGCTCGACGCAACTGACCCTCGCCGCTTCAATGCGAGAGTCGCGGGACCCGCGGCACTCCTGATCGCGAAACTCCACAAGATCGCGGAGCGCGCGACGTCCTCGCCGGATCGGCTGGTGGATAAAGACGCGCATGACCTCTACCGGCTCCTCATTGATACCGACACGAACGCGCTCGCCTCGAAGTTTCGCTCTCTCCTGCGAGAGGAGGTCTGTGGCGAGGTGACCGCCGAAGCGCTCGTCCATCTCGGCAACTTGTTCGCCTCAGGGCCAGACTCGATCGGTTCGGTAATGGCAGGACGTGCCGAAGAAGGTATCGGCGAGCCAGAAACCGTAGCGCGGCAGGTGGCGATTCTCGCCGATGACCTTCTCGTGGCAGTCAACCGCCTGGTCTGACGGACGATTGTCTTTGCGAGCGCGTTCCAGAGCCTCAGGTCCTCTGGTGCCTTCAGTCCACAGTGTCGGAGATCGCCGCGCAACGAGTTGACTGCGTCCCGCATGCCTTCCCATGGCCGTGCCGAGAATGCCAAGTCCCCGTTCCGGAACCAGTGGGGGAAACCGTGTCCACGTTCGAATTCTCGCAAATGATGACGAAGCTGGTTCGCGGGATACCCCGTCCAGGACGACCCCGGGTTGGGATGCGACGGGAAATTCTCCTCGCTTCGGTACTCCCGGAGGTCGCTGTAAACGCCAGTGTCCATGTCGAGGTGATAGATGTTGGTCACGTACTGCATCACCGGTACGGCTAGCTCACCTCGGCGCTCGAACGCCCCGATGTGAAATCCCGAGGCGTTGTTGAGCCGGTGCACGTCTGGGACCTCGCGGCTGAGTTCGTCGCGGAGGTAATCCCCGAGTTTGCCCGCGCGTACGTGCGAGCGGCCGTCAGCCAGTATCCGAACCTCGGGGAAAGGGACACGGGTGTCTGGTTTTCCGGACGTTCCGGCGTCTCCAACCAGTATCTTGATTTTCGGACATCAGGACTCTAAGACGCCATATCCTGATATTCAGATATAACGCCATCATGCTATAATGTCCGGATATGGAGACATCGCAACCATATCGCATCTACACCCCGGAGGCTCTCGGCTCTGCGATCCGCCACTACCGGCAGGAAGCCGGCCTTACCCAGGAAGAGCTGGCCGAGCGCGCAGGGCTGAACAGGACATACCTGTCTGACATCGAGCGGGGAAAAGAGACCGAGCAGGTAAGGCGGATCCTCCGCGTCTTGAAGCAGCTCGGAGTGCGGATGACCCTAGACACGGCGGAGTGGTAGTGGCGGAGGGGCTGACGATCTGGCTCTACGGCCAACCGGTCGCGATCGTCGAGGAGGAACGACGGCGGCTGAGGCTCACTTACACGTCAGAAGCGCTCAGCCGCTACGCCTTGGGTACACCACTGCTGTCGCTCAGCCTCCCGCTCCGGCCGGAGCGCCACACCCAGGGGGTAGTCCGACCGTTCCTGGACGGACTGCTCCCGGAAGGGGAGTCCCGCCTCACCGTCGCACGGGACTTCAACCTGCGGGCCAGCGACACCTTCGGCCTGATCCGTGCCATTGGTCGGGATTGTGCAGGGGCATTGGTGATCCAGCCGGCTGAGGAGCCTCCTCCCCCACCAGCATCGACGCTGACGGCAGAGCCCTTGACGGAACAGGAAGTCTCGGAGTTGATCGCCAACCTCCGCACCGCCCCCCTTGGCATCGACGAGCGGGTGCGGCTGTCATTAGGCGGTGTTCAAGAAAAGCTTCTCCTCACGCGCCTGCCTGACGGCAGGTGGGGACGACCGGTGGACGGCACCCCCACCACACACATCGTCAAACCGCAGATCGAACGGTTTCCCTCAACCGTGGAAAACGAAGCCTTCTGTATGCGCGTTGCCAAGCGCCTCGGCCTGTCCGTGGCTCACGTCGAAACAACCATGATTGGCGGCAGGAAGTTACTCGTCGTCGAGCGCTTTGACCGCGTCGTCGACAAGACAGGGGCGGTCGCTCGGATCCACCAGGAGGACTTCTGCCAAGCGACCGGGGTCCTTCCAGACAACAAATACGAAGAGGATGGTGGGCCGTCACTGAAGAAGATCGCAGACATCCTGCAGGCCGCGGCGGCACCCGATTCCCTCGATGCCCTGTTGCGCGCAGTGACCGTCAATGCTCTTGTGACCAATGGGGATGCCCACGGGAAGAACTTTTCTCTGCTTCACCACAACTCAGGTGCCCTGACCTTGAGCCCTCTATACGATGTGCTCTGCACACTCCACTACGGCATCGATCGCATGGCGATGTACATCGACAACGTGCGTCGGATCAACAAGGTCACGGTTGCCCGGATCCTTAACGAAGCCGAACGTTGGGGCATGACAAGGAACCATGCTGCAGAAGTGGTCAACCACCTCTTAGCGCGGGCACCCGAAGCAATTGAGGCTGCAGTGGTGGAGACGGATGGGCTCCCAGATGACGTTCGTGCGACGGTGAGAGCGCAACTCAGGCAGTTGATGTCCGAGCCATGGTGATCACGACCGCAAGCCGGCAGATCACAGCGCCACGGGTCATATCAGCTCGAAGGAATCCTGTTGCCTGGCGGGAGGACCTCGCCAGCATCGATAGCGAACGCAGACAGTTTCGGACCGAAGTTCAGCTTTGCCGTAGGGGATTCATCCGCCCGCGGGCGGAACATCCTGGCCGCCGGTCGGTCCTCACCCGCGGGGCAAAAGAATTCCACCTGCAGACCTTGCCGCCCCGTCTGCTTCCACCGGAACGACTCGTCCGTAGGCCCCGCCCCGACACCACGAAGAGAATCTTGTCCGGACCGACCAACTCGGCGAGTAGCTTGGTGGTGGCTTGAGCCCAGGGGTGTACACCTGGAGCATGGCACCGTCCGCGGGACATTCGCGGGATCAAACTTGACTGCTAAATCCGACCCTCAGCGGCGAGCCTCTTGGACTCTTCACCTACCTCGCTCGGCGAGCGCCGGTTCGCCTCGACGGAGGTGACGCCGCGGCCGGATTGTCCGGCCAGGAATGCTTCGGGTAACGCCCAATCATCTCGCGACGGACCTCGCGCCATGAGCCACTCCAAAAACCCGGCAGATCGGCGGTGATCTGAATCGGACGCCCCGCCGGGGAGAGCAGCTCAAGCGTGATCGGTACGCGATCTCCGGCTACCGCGGGGTGCACGACGACACCGAAGAGATCCTGCACCCGAACCGCGGCGCGCGGCCGATCGCCGTCGTAAGCAATCGGGGCCCTTCTTCCACCCGGCAGCTCGAGGGCGGCGGGCAGCAGGCGAGCAAGTTCGGCGCTCCGGCCGCCGAGCGCCGCTCGGATTGCTCCGGACGGATCGACGCGCGCGAGCTCGGATCGCCCGCGTGCCCCCTTCAGCGCAGGCGTCAGCCATTCCGGCGCGCTCGCGATGAGCGCTGTGTCGGAAACGTCCGGCCAGCTCTCACCCAAGGCCCGACGGGCCCACCCCACGCGCGCCTGCAGCGATCGGGAGGCGGGCGTCCAGCCGAGGACGGTCAGGCCCGTTCGAGCCGCGTGCGCGACCAACGCCGCGGTTGTGCTCGATCCCGGCTGAGCAGGACCGCGGACAGCGTCAAGCACGAGGGCGTCGAGCGTTCGTTCTTCGGTCGCTCGCAAATCGTCGAGCTGTTCGTCCCATTCCAGACGCACCACACGCTGGACGTGTGCAGCACCGATCCGCTCGACGTCGCTTCGGTCGAGCGCCGCCGCGAGACGAATCTGACCGTCGGCCCGACTAGTTCCGCCTGCGCCAGCCTCCACGTCGACAGCCACTAACCACTCGGCGCTCGCCAGCGGATCGTGCGCCGGGAGGACCGCGCCGCCGCCGTGGCGCAACCGGTACCTTCCACCGCCTCGCCGCTGAGCGATTCGATCGGGATACGCGAGGGCAAGCAATAGGCCTGGGTCGTGGTCGGTCTCGCCCAGCGGCAGCGTCTCGATCGACGCGCGATCCGACGCCGCCGCTCGCTCGACGCGTCGGATGAGCTCGTCGGCGCGCCGCCGGACGGTAGCGACTGCGGCGCGGTCGACCGGGGCCGGCTCCCTGTGGTCGTCGCGTTCGAGGACCGCGAGACGGCTCGCCACGTCGGCGGAGAGCGCGCCGTCCGCTGTGGAGCGTCCAAAGACATCGCGCTCGGACAGCAGCGCCGCTAGCAGCGCGGCGGTCGGGAGATCGTGGCGGGGCGCGTCCACAAGCATTCGCCCGAGACGAGGATGAACGGGTAATTCGACGAGCCGCCGTCCGAGGCCGGTCGGTCGCCCATCCTCGAGGGCCCCCAGCCCCTCGAGCAGCTGTCGGGCGGTCGCCACCGCAGCCGACGGGGGCGGGTCCAACCATCGCAGCGACGCGACGCGCGTACCCCATACAGACAGCTCCAACACCAGCGCCGCCAGCTCGGCGCTCAGGATCTCCGGCTCGGACCACAGGCTTCGAGCGAGGTGGTCTGCCTCCGACCACAGGCGATACGCGACGCCTGGCGCGGTGCGCCCGGCTCGACCCGAGCGCTGGTCGGCTGAAGCGCGCGAGGTGGTGACGGTGCGGAGCTTGGTGAGCCCTGTTGCTGGGTCGTACATGGGCCGGCGAGCCAGACCGGCGTCCACCACTACGCCGACGCCTTCGACGGTCACGCTGGTCTCGGCGAGATCGGTCGAGAGCACGACACGCCGAAGCGACCCCGGTCGCAGGACCCGATCCTGTTCCGCGGCGGAGAGACCTCCATGTAACGGAAAGACTTGAACGCCGGTGACGTCACCTAACGCGCTCGCCACCGCCCGGATCTCGCCGACACCCGGAAGGAAGGTCAGCACGTCGCCTACGTCGCGCTGCAACGCCTCGTTAACCACGGCGGCGACAGTCGTCGCGAGGCGACCGGGACGCGGCGGAGTCTTCCAGCGAAGCTCGACCGGGTACGTCCGGCCGCGACTGCAGACGATAGGCACTCCTCCCAACAGGGCCGCGAGCGATTCGACGTCAAGCGTCGCGGACATGACCAGCACCCGTAGCTCCGGGCGCAGTCCGCTCCGCGCATCCAGTGTGAGTGCCAGGCCCAAATCGGCCTCCAGGCGCCGCTCGTGGAACTCGTCGAAGATCACCATCGCCACTCCCGGCAGATCCGGCTCGTGCTGCAGTCGACGGGTGAGGATGCCGTCGGTGACCACCTCGATCCGCGTCGACCGGCTAACTCGCCGGTCATCTCGAGTCACGTACCCAACTGTGGCGCCTACCTCTTCGCCGAGCAGATACGCCATCCGAGCCGCCGCGGCGCGAGCGGCGACTCGGCGCGGCTCCATGACGACAATGCGGGCGCCGGCAAGCCAGGCCTCGTTGAGCAACCGCAGCGGCACGAGCGTCGTCTTGCCTGCGCCAGGCTCCGCCTGCAGCACAGCGACGCCGTCGCCAGCCAGCGCGGCGCGTAGCTCAGGTATGACGTCTTCGACGGGGAGCCCCGTGCGTGCCGGACGCTGCGGCTCGGTGGACACCAAAGCAGGGTATGTCCTCTTGACGTGGCGTCGGTCCCGCCTGGGACTCCCCGCCGGGCGGCACAGACGGCCCTGACAGGAACAGGGAGCGAGAAAGAAGCCCCGACGAACCCAGCGCCACGGCGGCCCGGGCTGGGTCGACCGGAGCGGCGTGCGGGGAGGGACCTCCGACGTAAGGGCGCAGTGGCCAAGAAGCTCCTACGAAGAGGGCCGTTCCATGCGGAAGAGGCGGTCTCGGTGCGTGGACGACCCGGAGCCCAGAATCACTTTGCTGGCGACCTCCGCGGGTGCAACTGCCGCGCAGCCTTGTACTCGTCGACCGATGCCCGACTGCTCCGCCACTGTCCGTCGCGTCCCTTGTGCGCGCGGAGACGACCGCGACTCGCGGCCATTCGGAGGGCATCCTCCGAGACTCCCCGATCGGCGAGCGCAGCGAGGGGCACGAGCCGTTTCGGGCCGGCGACAGCCGGCACGATGAAGCGGTAGAGGTTGTCGAGAACGGCACGGGCGAGGAGTTCGCCGAGCGCCCCGGGCTCGCCGGCGTCAGCAGATCGCAGCGCTCGCAGATACCGCGCCCTATCGCGCTTGTACACGATCGCCGGGGCGTAGCCGAGGCGGACCAGCAGGAGATTGACGAGCAGGCGTCCCGTACGGCCGTTGCCGTCGAGGAATGGATGGATCCGCTCGAACTGACCGTGCAGGGCGGCGATCTCCTCGAAGGGCGACGCGACGTCCCTGAGCGCGCCTGCATGACGTACCCAGTCCCGCATCGCTCCGGCAACTTCGGTCCACGAGGGCGGTCTCATCCCTCCCGGGAACTCGGCGACGTCGTGTTCTCGGAAGCTTCCAGGAGCCTCTTTCGGGGTTGCATACGGATGCGGAGCGACCTCCCACACCGGACCGAGAGCGGCCTGATGGATCCAGCGGACCTCGGTCAGCATCAGCAGCGAACCATCAGACTGCCGCGGCTTGAGCGCCTGTCCGTAGACCCACTTCGCTGCGTCGGCATACCCCTTCACTTCCATGTATTCCCTGAGCTCCTTGTTCCCGACCGCCCTACCCTCGGCTAGTAGCGTCTCGACCTGCCTTAGGACAAGGGTGTTGCCTTCGAGGGCGGTCGAGTTGTGCGCCTCCTCGTACCAGATGGTCGTCCAGATGTCGTCGGCCTCAGTTGGATCGGGGAGACCACCGAGGCGTTCACGCAGCTCCACGAAGGCCTCGTCGAGGCGTGCATAGATCTCGACTCTCTTGGGACGACCAGCCACTTGCGCTCCTGAGGTTGTTCGGTGCCGCCATATTAATCGAACCGAACAACGATACGGAGCTGTTCGGCAGCCAGCAGACAATCGAACCGAACAAGATACAAGCACATCGGATGTCCTTCTCGCCGATGTCGCCGAGCGCGTGGCCTTGGTCGACGCGCGACCTCATGAACAGGCTCCCCCTGAGATGGCGGCGCAAGCACGCGGATCGAAGGTAGGTAACTCGCGATTCGCGTACTCGCAACTTCTGAAAGCGTCACTTTCAGGTGGTCGTGCATATGGCGGCGGATAGTCAAGAACGGCGTGGGGAGGGGAGAACCGGCCGCTCGCGAGATGAAACGCCCGCGGCTGAGATGTCTGGCGGTCGCACAGGTGCGGAAAGTCTTGCTCGTTCAGGGTCGCTCGTACGTGGCTCTTGACCGTCGGCGAATGTCCCGAGCACTGACTGGCTCCCGATGACTACGACGTCGCGTACCTCGGCGATCCGCGAGACCGCGTCGGAGAACGTGTGCGAGCTGTTCGCGGGTCACGCTGCTAGGCCTTGGAGGTTCGCAAGAATGCGCGCCCGCTCGCGCTGGGTCAGCACCCCGGCGAACGGTGAGTTCTGCCGCAGTTCGCATCCTCTCTCCGACCGCGATGTCATGGCCTCGAGCAGCTCGTCGACGGGACCATCGAGGAGTCGCGCCCACTCGCCCAATCGGCGCGCCGCGACGCCGCGGGGGTGCGCTGCCGTGAGGCGGCGGAGGTTCACCCGCGCACGACGCAGGGTCCGCTCTGGATCGGTCACCAGCCGCCTCGCCACCGGCTGGTGGAGCCAAACGCTCCGGACCTGGTCCCTGGTGAGCTTGCCGACCGCCTTTTCTCCCTCCTTGAGCCTCAGGACGTCGACGAGACGGACTCGGCGGTGCGTTCCGACCGACGA
>Ga0302140_10009362_pt1 | contig 12158 bp, 10 predicted proteins | sample I_Bog_E1_1_FD_202095 | JGI IMG/M metagenome (GOLD analysis project Ga0302140, IMG submission 202095) | Peat permafrost microbial communities from Stordalen Mire near Abisko, Sweden - I_Bog_E1_1 | ecosystem: Environmental > Terrestrial > Soil > Wetlands > Peat | place: Sweden: Abisko, Stordalen...
TGGGAGGTTACACCGCGCTCGGCCTCTATTGCTTCTCTCCGGCCGTCATTCGCGCCTGCGTAGCGCCCAATCCTGAAGTTTTGGCAGCGCTGGGCGTTTACGGCGGCGTGTACACCTGTATCGGAGTTGCTCACGCCATGCAGGGTCCAAGGCGAAAGTGGCGTCCCCGCATTGTGCTGCTTACGGTCATCTTCGGAATCGCCGCCGCGTCGCACATCGCTGCGCTGCCAGTAGTCGCTCTCCTGGGCCTTGCGGCCATGCTGTGGCTCGCTGAAGGGCACCGCAGCCAAACATTGCCCGTAGTCATCGCCGCAGCGGTCGGAGCGCTCGTTCTGCTCTTCGTTTGCTACGGCTTTTCGCCCGATGCGTTCAGCTATGTCTTTCGCTCGTCGGCTGGGTTTCTAAGGATTTCCCTCGACCCCGCAAGGAGATTCTTCTCGACCCTCGGCAACGCCGGAATCACCGTAGCTTCCGGGGCGTCGCTCGTCCTCTACCTCGGCCTGCGGCGGTCGCGCTACTTTGGCAACACCGCCCCTTTGCTGTGTGCGCTGGTTTTACTGGTCACTGTCATGACCGGTGTCCCTGGCGCCCCGTGGCTCTGGGCGCTCCCGTTTCTGCTCACATTCATCGGCGGCGTATTCGCGGATGCGTATGAAGGCCCGCGCCCGCGCCTGGCCATCGCTGCAGGGGGTTCGGTCCTGGTGTTACAGGCGGTGCTCTGCGTGCTCAGTTTGCCCGGATTGCTTTAACGCCTTCTGGAGCACGGAATCCGGAAGTGTTACTGGGTGTGCTGCCTCAACCGCAACATGCTGCATGCGCTCTTGGTCACGCCAGAAAGGAAATGCTCTTGACGACATTAGGCATTTGAAGACATGATGTGGTAGGTTTTCAGAAAGTGGTGAACCGGGTGCCGCCGGATCAGCCTGTCAAGAAGGCGCATCAGCGTCCTCAAAAACAGAGCGGATCAACGAATTCAGGAGGCGCCAATGAATCAAACTTGGACAGTTGAGTTTCATGATAGGTTCTTGCCGGAGTTCAAGGAGTTTTCAGAACCTGTCCGTCGCCAGGTCTACACTTTGATCGAGATGTTGGTGGTATTTGGTCCACAGTTGGGTAGGCCGCAGGTGGATACGCTGAAAGGATCAAAGCACCCAAACATGAAGTAGCTTCGATTTAGCGCTGACGATGGTGCATAGCGAATTGCGTTCGCCTTCGATGCGAAGCGAAAGACTATTCTGTTAGTAGGTGGAGACACGTCCGGAATCTCAGAGCGCAAGTTCTATCGGGGTTTGATCGAAATTCCTGAGCGTCGCTTTGATCAACACCAAAGAGTGATTGAAAAGGGGCAGGTTAAATAATGGCAATTCCCTACGAACAAGTTCTCGCCACGGAATCGGCAGAGTTCCAGCGGTCGGTCAAGGAACGAGCTGCCCAGTTGATCGCCGACGAAATGAGCCTCCGCGAGGTCCGCCGCCTGCGGAAACTGACGCAAGCGAAGCTCTCCAAGAAACTCAAAATCGGCCAAGAGGGCGTTTCGCGCATCGAGAAGCGATCAGACCTGTACATCTCAACGCTCCGGAGTTATGTGGAAGGCGTCGGCGGGAAACTTAAGTTGGTGGTAGAACTTCCTAACCGCACGCCGGTGATTCTGTCTGGATTAGGGGAGAATGAGGGTGCAAAACAGACTAAGAAGAGCAATGAAACCGGCCCCAAATCAAGGCCCAAAACTCGCCGCGTTGCCTAACCATCCAAGGTCCTCCTTTAGATCGGAGCGTGTTTGCTATAAACCAAACTAATATAAGGACTTATTTATATCATCCCGCCTTGCTGAATCGGCCTTTGAGAGCGTAAAATATATCTGTAGCCCGCAAAGTCCGGCCCCGCCTTTTCCGGAGCCCTTTGCCGCATTTACGCGGGCCAGAAAACCCCTATGGCAGACGATCAGAATCCGCAGCTCCCTCTTGAAGGGGCCACCCCGCCGAATGGCGGTACCACATTTACATCCATGAACATCGAAGAGGAGATGCGCCGGTCCTATCTGGCGTATTCCATGTCCGTCATCATCGGCCGCGCACTGCCGGATGCACGGGACGGTCTGAAGCCGGTACACCGGCGCATCCTCACTGCGATGGACCGCGAAGGCCTGCAGCACAATAAACGCTATTCCAAATGCGCCGGCGTCGTCGGCGAGTGCCTCAAGAAATACCATCCCCATGGCGACTCGTCCGTCTATGACGCATTGGTGCGCATGGCGCAGCCCTGGAGCCTCCGCTATCCGCTGGTCGACGGCCAGGGTAACTTTGGCTCCGTCGATGGCGACCCGCCTGCTGCCTATCGGTACACCGAGTGCCGCATGGAGCGGATTGCCGAAGAAATGATGGCGGACATCGATATGGAGACGGTCGATATGACCTCCAACTTCGATGAAACCACCGACGAGCCCACCGTCCTTCCCACACGGATACCGACCCTGATTGTGAATGGGTCCAACGGAATCGCCGTCGGCATGGCGACCAACATTCCTCCGCACAATCTCACTGAAGTCGTAAACGCAGCCATTGAGCTCGTAAAGGATCCAAACGCGGGCCTTGCCGAAGTCCTGAAGCACGTCCAGGGTCCCGACTTCCCAACCGGCGGCTTCCTCTACGGCAAGTCCGGCATCCCGCAGGCATACAAGACCGGTCGCGGCCGCTTCATGATGCGTGCCAAGGTGTCCGTCGAAAACATCACCAAGGAAAAACAGGCGATCATCGTCACCGAGATCCCTTACCAGGTCAACAAATCAAAACTGGTGGAGCGCGTCGCGGAGCTGGTAAACGAAAAAATCATCGACGAGATCAGTGATGTGCGCGACGAGAGCGATCGCGACGGCATGCGGGTGGTAATTGAGCTGAAGCGCGGCTCTCAACCAGAAATCGTCCTCAACCAGCTCTACAAGCACACGCAGATGCAGGAAAGCTTCTCCATGATCTTCCTCGCGGTCCTCAACGGGCAGCCGCGGGAGTTGGGTCTGGATGAAGCGATTCGCTGCTTCATCGATCATCGCGTCGATGTCGTGCAGCGCCGCACGGCGTTCCTGTTGCGCAAGGACCGTGCCCGCGAGCATATCCTCGAGGGACTCCAAATTGCCCTCGACAACCTCGATCAGGTCATCAAGATCATTCGTGGTTCGGGTTCGCGCGTTGAAGCTCGCGAGAATCTGTACGCTTGGAGCAAGGGCACACAGATCGTAATTACGTTGGACCGTGAGCGTCTGCCACAGGATGAAAAAGGCCTGACGCTCCGCCAAATCGACGCAATTCTCGAGTTGCAGCTTTACAGACTCACCCAGCTTTCAATTGATGAGTTACTCAACGAACTCAAGCTCGTTCGCGAGAGAATTGCCGAGTACGAATCGATCCTCGCCAGCGATGCCAAGCTCCGCGCGGTCATCGTCAAAGAACTCGAAGAAGTTCGCGACAAGTACGGCGACGCCCGCCGCACGCAGATCGTGGACGAAAGCGCAGAACTGCAGCTCGAAGACCTCATAGCCGACGAACAGGTTGCCGTAACAGTCAGCCATCAGGGCTACCTCAAGCGCACCCCCATCAGCATCTATCGCCAGCAGCGGCGCGGCGGCACCGGACGCACCGGCATGAAGACGCGCGAGGAAGATTTCGTCTCGCAGCTCATCATCGATTCCACGCACGCATATCTGCTCTGCTTCACCAACAGCGGTCGCGTTTACTGGCTCAAGGTCTATGAGATTCCCGACGTAAGCGCCGCAGGCAAGGGCAAATCGATGCAGAGCCTGCTCGATCTACAGCCCGGTGAAAATGTGAAGGCCATTCTTCCCGTGCGCGATCTCGAAGAAGAGGGCAAGTACATCTTCTTCGCAACCCGCAACGGCGTGGTCAAGAAAACCCCGCTCAAGGACTTCTCCAATGTCATGGCCCGGGGCATTATCGCCATCGCCATCGACAAGGACGACGACCTGGTTTCCGCCGGTCTCACCAACGGCAAACAAACCATCTTCCTTGCCACTCGAGATGGCATGGCCATTCGCTTCGAAGAAGAATATGACGCCGACCGCAGTGGCATCGGCCTCCGCCCCATGGGCCGAAATGCCGCCGGCAACCGTGGTATTTCCTTGAAGAAGGGTGACTACCTCATCGGTGCGGCAATCACCAGTTCTGGCCCCATTCGCGAGGCAGAGCGCGATGAGTGCGCAGCGCGCCTCGGCATGACTGAGAAACTCGCCGCATACCGGACGGCCTACACTGAGGCCCAGGCAGCCCTTACCAAGGCGAGAGAAGACTACCGCAACAAGCTGGTTGACTCCGCCGTGGTCAGTGCAGCCGACAAGGCAATCGAAGTTGCCTACAAGGCCATCAAGAGTCTCGACGACAAGCTCTGCGTAACTCAGCAGCTAATCCTCACCGTCACCGAGAATGGCTTTGGCAAGCGCACAGACGTGGATGAATACCGTTTGACCGCCCGCGGCGCCCAGGGAGTTACCAACCTCAAAGCCACTCCCAAGGTTGGCAAAACCGCATCCATTCTCCTGGTGAACGAGACATCGGAACTCATGGTCATCAGCCAATTCGGCAAGATCATCCGCATCGATACCAAGACTATCCGCGCCGCCGGCCGCGCCACCCAGGGCGTCCGCCTGCTCAACCTCGAGGCAGACGACAAAATCGCAGCCGCCGTCATCATCCCGCCAGAAGAGTTGAAAGAAGACGAGCCAACCCTGCTTCAATAGCAATTTGAGTTGATCGCAAAGTTTGACGATGAGAGCGTAAACCGTGAGCATGGACAAGACCATTCGTCGGGCGGCTGATCCGGACGAGCAGCAGTTAGAAACTTATCGCTACTGGCAAAGCCTGCCCATAGGCGACCGCCTGACTGCCGTTTGGGAAGCCAGTGAAGCTGCCTATGCTTTTGCCGCCGCTTTCAAAGGAGCGCCATTCAATGATGGGCGAGGATCTGAAAGATCTATTACGCGCGCTCAACGCACACGCCGTTAAGTACCTCGTCGTTGGAGGCTATGCATTCGGTGTTCACGGTGAACCTCGGGCGGCAAAAATCTCGATGTGTTTATTCAGTCGAGCCCGGAGAACAGCGAGGCAGTCTTTCGTGCACTCGCCCAGTTTGGAGAGCCACTGGGAGATTTGACGCCTTCGGATTTTACGGACGGCACTATCTTCCAGATCGGTCAACCTCCGGCGCGGGTTGATATATTGCAGCAAATCGACGGCATCAGTTTCGATGAAGCATGGGCGAACCGCATTGAGGGCCTTGTCGATGGAGAGGTCCCAGCCGTCGTCATTTCTAAAGAGGACCTCATTCGCAATAAGCTTGCCAGCGGAAGAGAACAGGACCTCCTTGACTTGAAAAAGCTCCAAGCTTGAGACACCAGCAATCTTCGCTGGCACCGAAACAAAACTTCGCCACCCGGGTTCCAGTTATCAGACAAAGGCGAATCCGCATAGGTACTCGGAATTGGTGAAGGATCGGCCTACACTAGAGAAGCTCTGGATTCTCCGCACACTCCTCATGTCGCGGACTGCGATTACTGCCCTCGTGCTGGCTGCACTTTCGGTTTCTTCAGCCAACGGTTTGCCGGTGCACCCGGCGAAGACGCACAATTCCGTCCCGACCAAGACCTTCTCCCATAAAGCAAAAGTCCACCCGAGTGCGCATCCCGTCGCATCTGGACATCAAACCACTTCTGCGCATCATGCTACGCCTGAAGAGGTCGGACGCGCAGCCGGCCTCAAGATCCGCCGCGATCTCGCACGCCGTCCACTCCCATCGGCTGCTACCCATCGGCCCGCCCGCCTGTCCGCCCGCCTGCACACCTATCCCGCTTACCGCGCTTTCGCAGCAAACCCCGTGCCGCGTATGTTCGGAGCATCCCCGCAGAGCAGGGCAGTCCGCTCGAGGCAAACTTTCTCCCCGCATCGATTGGCCGAGACGTCCTCAATCCAGACTTCCGCAATCCAGGCGTCCCCAGTCATGGAAAGGACCCCTTCGCGCAGGTCAATCGGTCCAGCCCCTAAACCCGATTCCACACCAGAGACCCCCGCCGCGATCGGCGAAGTGGTGAATGCCCCTCCAACCAGCGCGCAAGCCGCGCCGTTCGAATATCGAAGACCAGCCGCCGAATTCGCAACCTCAGAACCAGAGGCGCCAGTTCCGGCCGAAAACACAACCGAAGAAGCAAGCATTCCGGTGCCGCGGCCAGACGTTCTTACCGCGTCGATGCATTTCAAACGGGGCGTCATTCCGCCTCCGCTCAAAGGGTCACGAGCTTCCCTGGAGCGGCAAAACGAGAGAACCGAAGCTGAAGGCCTGGAGCGCATCGAAGATGAAGACGACCTGGCGGACCGCATAGCGCGAAAAATGCTCGTCCCGGTTCCGGTTTCGCTCGCGCTCACCATCAACGGAAATCTGCCCGTCAATCACCGTTACTGCCGCCCCTGGACGGCCCGTTTTCTGGCCGACCTCGCCCAGAGTCATGCCGCGGAATTTCACCGCCCGTTTGAGGTAAGCTCCGCCGTGCGCACCGTCGCCTACCAGAAACGCCTGATAGGGGTCAACGGAAACGCTGCGGCCGCCGAAGGCGACATCGTGAGCCCCCACCTGACCGGCGCCACAATCGACATTGCCAAGGGCACGATGAGCCGAGACGAAATCGGTTGGATGCGCGCTCACCTCCTGGCACTTGAAGCGGCCGGCAAGATCGATGTTGAAGAAGAGTTCCAGCAAAGCTGCTTCCACATTACGGTATACACAAGCTACGCCCCGCCCGCTCCCGCAATCACACGCAAGCCCCGCCAGCGCCGCCCAAATCCACCCGATGAAATCGCGGCAAAAGGCCTTTAACGCTGTCCGTTTCGCGAATGCCAAAATGCTCCCCGTAAATTGATTGCAAAATCAACCGCGTTCAAGGGTACAATCTCCGGCAAACGCAATTCTTTTCCGGCGTTGCCGGCAACAAGACATGCGCCGCAAAGTTTTCATTCTTAAACAGGGGAAACCGCGTGTGCCAGAGTGCGGTCGACTGTGCAGGTGAAAAACTCTGGCCACAAAACGGAATTTGAGAGGCGATGTGATGAGCGATCTTGAAGTTCAATCGGTGGCTGAGCCGGTCCCAGTGGTTCCGGGCCTCAGCCAGTGGCAGCGCGTGACGAATACGTTCGCAGCGCCGTCGAAAACATTCGAAGATATCAAGCGCGGGAACAAGAGCTGGTGGATGCCATTCCTGATCCTCGCTCTGTTTGGTTACATCCTGTTTGCCGTAATAAATTTCAAAATCGGCATACAACAAGTCGTGGACAACCAGATCCATCTGGATCCAAAGTCGGAAGAGAGGCTCGCACAGGCGCCTCCTGAACAACGGGCCATGACGGAAAAGATCTCGCTCTATGTCACGGAGGGAGTCTTCATTGCCAATCCGCTTTTCGTGCTGGCAATTTCCGCGATCGGCTCACTGGGACTCTGGGGCACAATCAATTTTGTCTTTGGAGGCAAAGCCAAGTACGGCAGCGTCTTCGCGGTCTGGATGTTTGCGTATCTTCCGTCAATTGTAAAATCCCTGCTTGGGATAGTAGTCATCTTCGCGGGGATGGCGCCAGAATCGTTTAACATCAAAAACTTTGCACCAACCAATGTTGCCGCGTTCCTTCCCGTGGCTGAGACCAGCAAGGTCGTCTACTCCCTGGCAAGCTCCTTGGATGTTATATCAATCTGGATGGCGATTGTGCTTGGGATGGGCTTGGCAATTGTCGCTGGAGTCAAACGTACATCCGGTTACATTGCAGTCTTCGGATGGTGGGCAATTTTTATACTCATCGGCGCAGGCTTCGCCGCAATCAGCAGCTAAAGAACCTTGAACTTCCTGAAACTGAGGAATCCAAAACACAGGGCGCGAATCTCAACGGGATTCGCGCCCTATGTCCTTAGGAATCGATGGCATCCAGACGAAGCCGGCAGTCAGGAAAAGCAACTGATACCTGACCACTGTCTTACTCCGTCCACCGCCGCATAATCAGCGTGGCGTTAATCCCGCCAAACCCAAAGGAATTAGACAGCGCGACGTCAAAGCTATGATCCATGGCGTGGTTCGGCACATAATCGAGCCGGCACTCGGGATCCACATTATCCAGATTGATAGTCGGCGGAATCTGCTGATTCACCAGCGCAAGCACCGAGATCCCGGCCTCGAGGCCCCCAGCGCCCCCAAGCAAATGCCCGGTCATCGATTTGGTTCCGCTCACTTTGAGCTTGTGGCTCGTTGCATGCTCGCCGAACACCAGTTCAATAGCCCGCGATTCGTTGCCATCCCCAGCCGGTGTAGAAGTAGCGTGGGCGTTCACATACCCAACTTCTTCCGGAGCAATTCCGGCGTCCTTGAGCGCAGCCCTCATCGCCCGCTGCGCGCCAAGGCCCTCCGGCGCAATGCCCGTCATGTGATAAGCATCCGCACTCATCCCATAACCGATAATTTCCGCCAGAATCTTTGCTCCCCGCGCCTTCGCGAATTCGAGTTCCTCAAGAATCAGGATCCCCGCGCCCTCGCCGATCACAAAACCGTCGCGATCCTTATCAAAGGGCCGGCTCGCCAAAGTCGGTTCATTGTTGCGCGTGGATAGCGCCCGCATAGCCGCAAATCCGCCGACTGATAGCGGCGTTACAGAAGCCTCAGCGCCGCCCGCAATCATCACATCCGCGTCGCCATGCATAATCATCCGCGCCGAGTCGCCAATGGAATTCGCACTCGTAGCGCAAGCCGTGGCCGTCGCCGAAATGGGACCCTTCGCGCCATAGCGGATGCTGATATTCCCCGCCGCCATGTTCACAATTACCGCGGGAATAAAGAACGGAGAAATCTTGCGCGGCCCGCCATTGAGCAGGTTGGAATGCTCCCGCTCAATAATCTCAAATCCCCCGATTCCCGAGCCAATGTAAACACCAACGCGGTCAGCATTCTCCGGGGTAATCTGGAGACCGGACTGAGCCATGGCTTCCTGCACGGCAGCGAAGGCAAAATGAATAAACCGCCCCATCTTCCGGGATTCTTTTTTCTCCAGGAAGTTGAGCGGATCGAAGTTCTTGACCTCGGCGGCAAAGGTCACCGGAAAGCCAGTGGTGTCGAATCCCTGGATGGGAGCCATGCCACTGGCGCCGGCCAGAAGTTGCCGCCATACTTCAGGCGCGGTGTTACCAACACCGCACACCAGACCGAGTCCGGTGATTACGACTCTGCGGGACGGATTGGACAAGGGCTACTTGCTGCCTTTCGCATTCTTCTCTATGTAGTCGATCGCGTCCTTCACGGTCTTGATCTTCTCCGCGTCTTCGTCGGGAATCTCCAGATCGAATGCCTCTTCGAACTGCATCACAAGCTCCACCACATCGAGCGAATCCGCGCCCAGGTCTTCCTGGAAACTTGCGCCGGGGGTGACTTCCGCTTCATCCACCTGCAACTGCTCGACAATGATCTGCTTCACTTTCTCTTCAACGGCCATGCCTGGTTCTCCTCGTATTTTTTGGGAACATCAAATTTCGTTCGGGCCAAACTCAATCCTGTTCCGCCTGCTTACGATAACGGTCCGTGGCAGGGGAACACAACCACCGCGCAGAAAAATTTGCGCGCAATCCCGAAGTCTCAAGTCTATCGGGCTGGTGTAGGTGTGTAAAGGACAGGGAAAACAAGGAATAGGGATTCGGGAACAGGGAATAGGAAACAGGCAGAAATCGCCGCGAAATGCACAGCCCGAAGGCGTACATTAGGCGAAGAGGTTTTTCGGAATGGGAAGCTCCGCCATCGCCTACGCGGTCGTTGCTGTCGTCATCTTTGTCATCGGACTTTGGATTGGATCTCGACAGGCGAAAGGGAGTGCCTTGAGCCAGCTCGATCAGGCCCTGAACAACGAGCGCAAACTCGCTGAAACGCGGGAGTTCGGGCTCCGCGAGCAACTCGGCGCAGCGAAAGACCAGATTGCCGAATTGCGCCCGAAAGCGGACGACCTGACCCGGGTGAAGGAGCAACTCAAGAACGAAGAATCAAAATACCTGCAAATGAAGGCTGATCTTGATACGGCCTTTAAAGGAGCAGCAGCCGACGCCCTCCGCGCAAATACGCAATCGTTCCTGGCTCTTGCCAGGCAGGAACTAGGCGGACAGAACGCTGAAGCGAAGCAGACCCTCGAGTCCAAAGAACTGGCCATCAAGAACCTCGTGGACCCCCTCGGTGCCGCGCTCAAGAGCCTTGGTGAGCAAGCGCACGCGATGGAAGTCACCCGTTCGGGGGCGTATACCGAAGTAAAGACTCTGGTCGAGAATATTCAAAAGACGATTCCAGCTTCGCTCGATGCGCTGAAAATCGAAACCGCGCAGCTTATCACAGCGTTACGTGCTCCCAAAACCCGCGGCAACTGGGGCGAGCTGCAACTGAAGCGTTGCGTAGAATACGCCGGAATGGTGCAATATTGTTCCTTCTCCGAGCAAGTGAGCGCGCGCGGCGAAGACGACAAAATGCTGCGCCCCGATATGACGATTCAAATGCCAAATGGGCGCGAAATCGTGGTTGACGCCAAAACCCCTCTCGATGCGTTCCTCGACGCTACCGGCACAACCGATGTAAGTATCCAGACCGTTCGATTCGCCGCTCACGCTCAACGGGTCAAAACACATTTGAAGGAGTTGTCCGCCAAAGCGTATTGGAAACAATTTGAAAAGGCTCCGGATTTCGTAGTCTGCTTCCTTCCCAGCGAAGCGCTGTTCTCAGCGGCTCTTGAAGCGGATCCCTCGCTGATTGAATTCAGCGCGCAGAATCACGTGGTCATGGCCACTCCCACCACACTGATTGCTCTGTTGCGTGCGGTTGAGTTCGGCTGGCAGCAAATGGAGATCACAAAAAATGCGAAAGCAATCCATGATGCGGGCTGCAAAATTTACGAGAAACTGGTGGTCGCGCAGTCCCACGTTACCCGGCTTGGAAATGCGCTCAGCAGCAGCGTCGATTACTACAATAAGTTCCTCGGCACCATAGAAGGCAAAGGCGGCGTATTTTTCCACGGTCGCGAGTTAGGCGAGTTAGTCCATTCGGATGACGAATTAGCAGAAATCAAGAAACTTCCCCCGAGCATTCGAGAGATGGAGTCGCCCGAATGGGTCCAGCCGCAATTGGCCGTCGCCAGCGATGGTGAGGAAGCAAGTGACGCTGCAAGTTCAGGCGATATAAAGCAGCTTGATGAACTAATGGACCGGCTGGCTCCCGTGCGGGCTGGCCGTCACTTTACGCGGGAAGAGATGAACGAGCGATAGTTCTTTATCGACACGATCAAGGGCTCGGCAGAGATCCTGATCACGCCCGAAACGCCTCCCGCATCCGCTTCCACGTAATATCCAGTTCCTCCGGCAACACCCGCGCCTCCGCAATCGTAGTCATAAAATTCGTATCCCCCGTCCAGCGAGGCATGGCGTGCAGATGCAGGTGTCCCGCCACGCCGGCCCCCGCCGCCCTCCCCAGATTCATCCCAAAATTGAACCCCTGGGGAATGTAAAGCTTCTGCAGTGTTTCTTCGGTTCGTTGCGCCAGCTCGATGAGTTCGTGCGCCGCCTCAACGGGCAGTTTGGCCAGTCGATCCAGGTGCGCGTAAGGCAAAACCATTACATGCCCTGAGGTATAAGGGTAAGCATTCAAGCAGATGAAGCAGGATTTTCCCCGAAACACCAGTCCGCCGGCCGCCGCAGCCTGTTCAGGGTCCATGCCGTTCGCAACCGCGTGATCAATGGATGCAATCAGGTTGCAGAACACGCAATCAAGGTCGCCCGGCCACGCCGCAAGGCTTGTGGGAACGCCGGGGCGCGGTGCTCCATCAGTCGATGTGACGTAGGCGTAGCGCCAGGGAGTCCACAAATGGTCCATGAATGGGTTCCGTCCCTATCAGTATAGAAGCTTACAGCTAGGAGCATCACAACTCGCCGCGTCGAGTTACGTCTGAAGTGAACCGAGATTGGAGACCGGTCCTATGCTGACTCGCTGACTTGCTGAATTTGTTCGACCCAATTTCTTGATCACGATGAGACGGACTTTTCGCCGATTCCCACTTCGCGGGATTCATTCCTCACGCGCCCGCCCACGGCTCAACCCATAACTCCTGTAG
>Ga0302140_10009364_pt1 | contig 12156 bp, 7 predicted proteins | sample I_Bog_E1_1_FD_202095 | JGI IMG/M metagenome (GOLD analysis project Ga0302140, IMG submission 202095) | Peat permafrost microbial communities from Stordalen Mire near Abisko, Sweden - I_Bog_E1_1 | ecosystem: Environmental > Terrestrial > Soil > Wetlands > Peat | place: Sweden: Abisko, Stordalen...
CACAGGCCTGCTCTCACTCTGGGTACTGGGCCAGTTCCGCTCCTCGCCAGACGCAGAGATCATCCTGCCCATCCATAGCGGTCCAATCGACAAGCTGGGTATCCCCGTCACCACCAACTACTTCGGCGAAGTCCCAAAAGATCGCATCAGCATCCAGGACAATGCCGTCTTCCTCAAAGCCGACGCGAACTACCGCAGCAAAATGGGCCTCAGCCCCGCCCGCGCCAAGGGAGTTCTCGGCAGCTATGACCCCGACAATCACGTACTGACCGTCGTGCAATTTAGCCAGCCAGCCAGACCCGCCGACTACGTCAACTCCGCATGGAAGCTCCAGGAACATCCCTTCCAGGGAGACGTCGCCAACTGCTACAACGATGGCCCTCCCGCTCCCGGCAAACCCCAGTTCGGCCAGCTCTATGAATTGGAATCGTCCTCCCCCGCAGTCGAACTAGCTTCCCACGCATCCGTCGAACACACCCAGCGCACCATGCATTTCGTCGGAACCCGCCAACAGCTCGACACAATTGCAAAAGCTACCCTCGGTGTCTCGCTGCAAAATCTGCCACTAGGCAAGTAGCCAGTTGCGCGTTTCAGCACGGACCGATAGACTTCTCCGCGAGCGAAAGTTGCCCGTACAACGTTCACTAAATCGCTTCATCTCTACTCCCGGCGATTCATGAACTGTAACCTGTTCGAGACTCAAAACACGTCCGCATTGCACAATCGATTGCGGACAATCTGTTTTCCTGAAGCCATGATCTCCTGAAGGAGCCCACTTTGCGCCTTGGTCTGAATTCACTCTCCCTTCACTCACTCGTCCGGAATTCGCTGCTCCTGTCCGTCAGCATTGCCGGCGTCATAGCCCTCGCCGCCTTCCAGGGAAATCGCGCCTCGGCACAGTCTGCACCAGAATCTTTGCCGCCCGCACCCCATGCCAAGCCCATCCACCTCAAGCACGTGCTGGTCATCGGTCAAACCAAAGGCTTTGAACACGACTCCGTCTCAGCAGCCATGGCCTCCATCTACAACATGGGCAAAGAAACTGGCCTGTGGGACACCGAGATGCGCACTGACACCGAGCTCCTCACAAAAAAAGAGCTGAAGAACAACGCGAAAAATCTAAACTATTTTGACCTCATCGTATTCACCAGCACCACCGGAGAGCTCGACATGGACGCCAGCCAGAAGGCCGACATGCTCTCTTTCATCAAAGACGATGGCAAAGGCTTCGTCGGAATCCACGCCGCGCTCGACACCAACTACACATGGCCCGAATATGGCGAAATGATTGGCGGCTGGTTCGATCAGCACCCATGGATGACCTTCGAAGCGCCAATCCTCAACGAGTCCCCGGATTTCCCCGCAGTCCGCCACTTTCCCAAGGCCTTTGTAAAGTACGACGAGATCTACCAACCCAAAGAGTGGTCGCGCGACAAAGTTAACGTCCTGCTCAGCCTGGACCCCTCGAGGCTCGATTACTCTAACAACCCTCGCATCCACCGCATGGATCACGACTTTCCCGTCGCCTGGAGCAAAATGTACGGCAAAGGCCGCGTCTTCTACTCAACTCTCGGACACACCGAAGAGTCCTGGGACGATCCCGACATTCGCAAGATGTACTTTGAAGCCATCCGCTGGGCACTCTGGATGACCGAAGGAAGCACCGAATCCCATGCGCGTTTAGCCACATCCACTCCAGCGCACTAAGATCAAGTTGCGAACATCTTCACCTAGCGCGAGGCAAAGACAAAGCTTTATGAAGCGAATTGGTATGGGGCTGATCGGCCCCGGTTTTGTTGCCGCACATCACATTGATGCAGTCCGCCGACTCGGCGACGTCGATATCGTCGCCATTGCCGGCTCATCCCAGGCCTCTGCCGAACGCAAGGCCCGCGAACTCAAGGTCGACCGCGCCTACGGAGACTTTCACGACCTCATCGCCGATCCAGACATCCAGGTCATCCACAACACCACCCCAAACTACCTGCATCTACCCGTAACCCTCGCCGCATTAGCCGCAGGTAAGCACGTCGTCTCCGATAAACCCCTCGCCATCAACTCCCAGGAAGGCCGCGAGATGCGCGACGCAGCCGTAGCCGCAGGCGTGGCACATATAGTCACCTTTAACTATCGCGGCAACCCACTCGTGCAGCAGGCGCGCGGCATGATCGCCAAAGGCGAGAGCGGAGATGTCAGCTTCATCCACGGCCACTATCTGCAGGACTGGATGGCCGACCCCAACGTCTACTCCTGGCGTTCCGACCCCGCCAAAGGCGGAGCCACATCCGCACTCGGTGATATCGGTTCACACTGGTGCGATCTCGCCGAGCACGTCTCCGGGCAGAAGATCATCTCCGTACTCTCAGACCTAAGTACAGTAATCCCCACTCGCTACTCCTCCGGCTCATCCGGCGAGGCCTTTTCCGGCAAGCGCGATGGCACCAAGACCCCAGTCACCGTAAGCTCCGAAGACTTGGGAAGCGTCTTGCTACGCTTCGAAAACGGAGCCAAAGGCTGCTTTTCCGTAGGACAAGTCCTTCCCGGTCATAAGAATGATCTCGTTCTCGAAGTCAACGGCAAAACCAGTTCCCTCAAGTGGAAACAGGAGCAACAAAACGAGCTCTGGATCGGCCATCACAATCAGCCCAACCAACTCCTCGCCAAAGACCCCTCGCTCGTTTCCTCTGAAGCGCAGCGTTACACCCATCTGCCAGGCGGCCATCAGGAGTCATGGGCAGACGCTTTCTGCAACCTCATGCGCGATGCCTACGAGTGGATTCATGCCGGCGGCGCTCCGAATGCGAAGCCTTCCATGTTGCCCACATTTGAAGATGGCTACCGCTCTACCTGTCTCGTCGAAGCAATGTTACGCAGTCACCTTGCCGGGAGTGTCTGGCAGCAGGTAGAGTTCATTCCAGAAGCCAAATAGCACGATCAGCTCAACGGAGACGAATTAATGAAATTGGGAGTGTTCACGCCCCTGCTATCAAAGCTTCCGCTGGAAGACGTGCTCACCAGGCTGAAGTCGCTCGACATCACCACAGTCGAACTGGCTACGGGGAACTATCCCGGCAATGCGCACTGCGATCTCGGCATGTTAGACAACGCCACAGCGCTGCAAAACTTCAAGAGCAAGCTCGCCGATCACGGCACCAGCATCAGCGCATTAAGCTGTCATGGCAACCCGCTTCACCCCGATCCAGCCCAGGCCAAAGCAGCACAGGAAGTGAACCGTAAGACCATCCTCCTCGCAGAAAAACTAGGCGTCACCGAAATCGTGGATTTTTCAGGATGTCCCGGCGACTCACCCGACGCAAAATCTCCAAACTGGGTCACCTGTCCCTGGCCGCCCGAGTACCTCGAAGTCCTCGCCTGGCAATGGGAACAAGTCGTAGCTCCCTACTGGATCGACCGCGCCAAATTTGCCGCCGACCACGGCGTCCGCATCGCAATCGAAATGCATCCAGGCTTCGTCGTCTACAGCCCCGAAACCCTGCTGCGGCTGCGCGAAATAGCCGGCCCATCCATTGGCTGCAACTACGACCCGAGCCACATGTTCTGGCAAGGCATCGATCCTGTCGCCGCCATTCGCGTACTCGGTGACGCCATCTTCCACGTACACGCCAAAGATACGCAGATGTACTCAGCAAATCTGCCGCGCACCGGTGTGCTCGACACCAAACCCTATACCGACGAACGCAACCGCGGCTGGATCTTCCGCACCTGTGGCTACGGCCACGGCGCCGAATGGTGGAAGGAATTCGTCTCCACACTCCGCATGTTCGGCTATGACAATGTCCTCTCCATAGAGCATGAAGACAGTCTGCTCTCTCCAGAAGAAGGCCTCACCAGGGCCGCGCAGTTCCTCAACGACATCATTCTGAAAGAGAAGCCAGGAGCCGCGTGGTGGGTTTAATCCTTACCTCACGCCTTGCATCAGAACTTGCATCGAATCTCGAGAGTATCCATCAAGCGTCCACATCAGCACAGGTCTTGAAACGGCGGGTCGAATCCAATGAATCGTAGAAGCTTTCTTTCGTCGGCAGGCGTACTCCTCGCAAGCCAGTCCCTACCCCGGCTACTCCCTGCGCAAGCCGCACAAGCAGCCCGGCCCAAAGGTAAGGCAGACCACGCACTGCGTATCCAGCCCACCACGCTCGACATCGGTCCCGGCGTAAGCATCAAGACTCTCGCCTTCAACGGGCAGGTTCCCGGGCCGCTCCTGCGATTGCGCGAAGGAACACCCGTCACCATCGACGTAACCAATGGTAGCTCCGATCCAGACCTGACCCACTGGCACGGACTAGCCATAGACTCCCTCAACGATGGCGCAATGGAAGAAGGCTCGCCAATGATTCCTGCCGGGAAGACACAGCGATACACCTTCACACCCAAGCCCTCAGGTACACGTTGGTATCATACTCACGCCGCGGCCTATGAAAACCTTTCCCTCGGCACCTACACCGGTCAATTTGGATTTCTCATCATCGACGGCGACAATCAGCCATCACAATCAGGCCACTTCGATCAGGAAGTAAATCTCGCCATCCACCACTGGGAACCTTCCTTCGTCCCTATGGTTGAGACCATGCGTTCCGAGTCATCGAACATGCCACAGACCAGCGGCTCCGATGTGGGCTATAAGTACGCCACCATCAATGGCCACATGCTCGGCGCAGGAGAACCAATTCGCGTCAAGCCCGGCCAGAAAGTTCTCATGCGCCTGCTCAACGCCAGCGCCACCGAGAACGTCATCCTCGCACTCCCAGGTCACAAATTCACCATTCTCGCAATGGATGGCAATCCAGTACCAGTGCAAAAAAGTGTCGAAGTCCTTTCCCTCGCCGTTGCAGAACGGGTCGACGCCATCGTTGAAATGAACACCCCCGGAGTTTGGATCCTCGGCTCAACCCTCGAAAAAGCCCGCCAGATGGGTCTCGGCATCGTTATCGAATACGAAGGAAAATCCGGAGCACCAGCCTGGAAAGATCCCGAGCCAGTCGATTGGGATTACGCCCAGTTCGCCAACACAGCCACGGCCGCCACTCCCGATGAAACCTTCGTCCTGACCTTCCGCGACATCGGTCCCAAACGGGGCTCAAACTTCGATATCTGGACCATCAACAATAAATCCTGGCCAGAGATTGAACCGCTCGTCGTGCACCCAGGCAAGCGCTATCGCATGGTCTTCCGCAATGGCAGCGGCGATCAGCATCCCATACATCTCCACCGTCACACATTCGAAGTCACAAAAATCGGCGACAAGCGTCTCAGCGGATTGATGAAAGACGTAATCAACATCCAGCCGCTCGAAACCGTCGAAGTCGACTTCGTAGCCAATAATCCAGGCGATACGCTGATGCACTGCCATCAGCAGCTACACATGGACTATGGCTTCATGCAGTTGATCAAGTACGCAGGCTAGCTCAGCATCGACTCCACCACGCGGTTAGTTTTTCCAAGAGATGAGAGGGCTTCACGTTGGAACAGGGTATGAAGAGATATCGGATCGCAGCAGTCGTCGCCTTGATCGCGTCGAGTTTCATCGCCGTTCAGACGAAGCAGACGCACGTTGACGCAGCATCGCAAGGCTCAGCCTCCGCCATGCAAACCGTCCAGCAACCAGCGCCTGCTCCAGCCGATCCAGGTGCCGCATCTTACGCCAAACGCTGCGCCATCTGCCACGGAGATCAGCGGGAGGGCATTTTGCCTGCATTTCCTCCCCTGCTCGGGATTCACCGCCAGATGACAGATGAGAAGATCACTGCGCTCATTTACACCGGCAAAGGACGCATGCCCGGCTTTCCCAAAATCTCTAAAGAAGAGATGACCTCGCTCGTTCACTACCTCACCACTACTGAGCAGCCCGCCGTCGAAACCACTTCTGCCGCGAACGCTGGCACTGTTCACGCTTCGCCGCTCGCCCAGGCAGGCTCATCTCTCTTCCAGCAGAACTGCGCATTTTGCCACGGTCGCGATGCCATGGGCGGCGAGACCGGCCCCGATCTGACCCAGTCAAAGCTTGTCCAGGGAGACAAAAACGGCGACGCCATCTCCGCCGTAGTGCGTGAAGGTCGGCCTGAGAAAAAAATGCCAGCCTTCAACTTCTCCAGTCAGGAACTCCTCTCCCTCGTCGCCTTCATCCGTGAACGCGAAACCGCCGCAGCATCCATGAAAGGCAACCGTCGCGGAGTTGCCGTCGAAGATCTTCAAACCGGAAACGCCCAGGCAGGTAAAACCTACTTCAACGGCGCTGGCGGATGCAGTAAATGCCACTCGCCCTCTGGAGATCTCGCAGGGATAGCCAACCGCTATGAAGGCCTCCGCCTCGAAGAGCGAATGCTCGCCCCAAGAGATGCAAAGAGCACCGTAGTCGTCACCGTCGCTCCCGGCAAGAAAGTTACAGGTACTCTCGCCTATCGCGACGAGTTCACCATCGGTCTACGCGACGCAGACGGCATCTATCACTCGTGGTCCACAAATCGAGTGAAATTCACCGTCGACTCACCCGCCGAAGCACACGTGGAACAATTCCCCAAGTACACCGACGACGACATCCACAACCTGATGGCCTACCTGCAGACGCTGCGGTAGAGAGTTGTACAACCAGCACATGCGTTTCACAACTCCAGGGTTCGTCCCAAGAGGTTGAGTCTAAATATGAAGCTGCTGAAAACTTCGCTAGCCATCACTGCCGGTGCGCTCCTCGCCTTCTCCGCAGCACCGCGACCGGCAAATGCGCAAAATCTCGAGAACTCGCAACTGCTCAAGCCCTCTCCGGATAGCTGGCCCCTCTATCATGGCGATTACTCCGGCAAGCGTCACGTTCATCTCACCCAGATAACGCCCCAGAACGTCAGCAGCCTCAGCCTGTCCTGGGCATTCCAGACCAACCAGTCCGCCTCCATCAAGTCGTCTCCGCTGCTCGTAGACGGAGTCCTCTATTTCACCGTGCCCGATCATATCTGGGCCGTGGATGCGCGTTCCGGACACATGCTCTGGCACTTCAACAAGCCCACCACGCAAGGCGATCACATCGGGCAGCGTGGCGTCGCCATGTACAAGGGCTGGCTCTACTTCGTCACCCCCGACTGCCACCTCATCTCGCTCAACGCCAAAGACGGCACCGTGCGCTGGACCCAGCAGATCGCAGACGTAAACCTCGGCTACTGGACAACCATGGCTCCCCTCGTCGTCGGTAATCACGTCATCGTAGGCGTATCCGGTGACTTCGATAACCTGAGCGGCTACCTGCGGTCCTTCGACCCTGACAGCGGAGAAATCCAATGGCAGTGGAACAGCACCCCACCTCCCGGCACCCCCAACGCCACCACCGGCGGCATGACCTGGATGACAGGTACCTACGACCCCGATCTAAATCTTATTTACTGGGGCACCGGCAACCCGACTCCCGTTCTGAATGGCAAGACTCGTCCCGGAGACGATCACTGGACCTGCAGCATCGTCGCCCTCAATCCCGATACCGGCAAGCTCGCCTGGGGCTTCGTAGTCTCTCCTCATGACACTCACGACTGGGACGCAGTAGAAACTCCCGTCCTCGTTGACGGAGACTTCCACGGCAAGCCGCGCAAGATGCTCATGCAGACCTCGCGAAACGGCTATTTCTTCGTTATCGACCGAACCAACGGCAAAAGTCTGCTGACTCTGCCCTACGGCCCTACCAACTGGGCAACGGGAATCGACAAAGACGGTCGCCCCATCCCCAACCCCGAAAAAGAGCCAGCCCCAGATGGCAGACTCATCGCTCCCGACGAAGGTGGCCTGACCAACTACCGCGCTCCCAGCTTCGATCCCAAGACCGGACTCTTCATCGTGGACGCCCACCCAAGCTGGAGCCTATATTTCGCCAAACCAGCAGACGGCAACTACGGTTGGGCAGGAGCCGACTACGGACTGTGGGGTAAAGGTGTCATTGAAGCCATCGACTATCAGACCGGCAAGATTCGCTGGAGCCACGAAGTCGGCGCAGGCGGCTCAGGTGCAGGAGTAATGACCACAGACTCCGGCCTGACCATCACCGGCGACGGCGAAGGCAACGTCCTCGCTCTCGACACCGCCAACGGAAAAACTCTCTGGCATGCCGGCATGGGATCAGGAATGCAAAGCTCCCCAATCTCCTACGAACTAGACGGTCGCCAATACATCATGACCAGCAGCGGCGGCGTACTCTTCGCCTGGGCTCTCCCCGAAAAAGCATCACCAGCACAGCACGCCACTACCGAAGAACACGGCAAATAGCAGTACGATAAACAACATCTGGCGGGCAACCCCCTGCCAGATGTTGTTTCAAATGTTGTTGAGAAGTTTGGTGGACCCGGTGGGAATCGAACCCACAACCTGTCGATTAAGAGTCGAATGCTCTGCCAGTTGAGCTACAGGTCCATGTTGGATTTTGCCGCCGGGCAACCGAAAGTCGCGCACAGCTTGAACAGGTAAAACGCACCGTCCACTTGAAGAGTCTACCACAGGACTCGATGTGGGCCAACCACTCCCTCCGCACTCTTTCATCGCCTTCTGCAAGCTCTCCAGCCTCCAAACAAACAAAGACCCCACTCGAAAGTGAGGTCCCTCTCTTCATCCGATTCGGTACATTCTCCGAATAATGGATTTAACCTTCCCGCTTGCGTCCTGGTTCAACCTTCGGCTTCGGCTTGGGAGCCTTCTTGGTCTCCCGCTTCCCTGTATCTTTGCTTCCCATGTTTATCCCCTGACCCGTGATGGATTTCGTACTTGGAATATCTGACTTGATACAGATTAAAACGTAAACGCCAGACCACCTCGAATGCAACGTGGTGCCTGCGCAAAATAGATGTGCGAGCCGTCGCTTGTTAGAAATGGCTGGTATCCCTCAGCCAATAAGTTGCGGAGATCGACGACCGCCTCGATCCCACCCGGTCCCTGCTTATTAGTCCAGACAGGCTGGCGTACATACACATTCAGGTAAGGCTCACTGGCATCCACAGCAAACGGAGCAACCTGAGTCACAGTCGATTCTGGCTGCCAGCGATAACTCGCTCGCCAATGAGTTCCCGTTCCGTCCACCGTACCTGTCAGAGCAATCGAGTACATCTGCGCCCGGTGCGAATGCGCTCCCTGCAAAATAGTCCCAAGATCTTCCGGTCTGATATTGGTGTGCATCACCAGAGCGTCGCCACTCGCGTAGCTCAACCGCACATGGCTCTGGCCTGGCAAACGGCTTTCCACCGAAGCCAGTACCCCCGTAGCCGAATAATTCGGCCCCGCCGTCCGCAGCATATTGCTTGCACCATCAACCAGCACTAACTGGCCAGCCGAATCGCCACCGGTCAATCGTCCCGAACCCTCGAGCACGGGATTTTCTATCGTATCTCCGTAAATCACCAGCTGCATCAACGCCGGCCCAGCCGTTGTGGACCAACCCAGTTCCTGGTGCAGTCCATGCTCCATTACTAGTTGACCATCGCGCTCACTCAGAATCGGCAACCACGCGCCCGGCATGATCTCGCTCGTATTCTCATCCTGATTCATCGCCCGGGCCGTAGCCACACGGTACTGCAAAGCACTCGAACCGTGATGCATCGTCAGGCTCGCAAAAGGCAAAGCTGCCATCACCGTAGAACCATCGCCAACTCTTGCCAGCACCTGGTCCGAACCAGCCTCCGCCTCCAGGCTATTCAAAATCTGCAACGACTCCCAGGTCCGCATAGCCGCGGCCTGCAATCCCTGCTGAGTACCCGCACTCGCCTCGGGATCAACCATCACCGCTGCCAGCGTCTGCATCGAGCTCGATCCCAGCCCGGTATTGGTCATCTCCTGCCGAAAGCCAAGCATCGCTTCCATTAGTCCCGCAACTTCAGGAGAAACCTCAGTGCTCATGGCTACCCGTCGCCTTGCAGATAGGTCATCCTGCATCGCCACGGAAATCTTCTCCGGACCAGATCCGAAACTACGCCCGCCAGCAGAAGCCTGCACACGGATCTTACGCCTGCTCTGCGAACCCGGCTGCGTTTCTGCCGTCCCATCCCAGATCAGGATTGGCGAACCATCATCTTGCCACCTCAGCAGTGGACGACTCTCCGCCGTGCGCAATGTCCACGCCCAGTCATCAGCGCCTTCCGTTCGCGGCCTCTGTGGCTGCGGGGCCCACTGCATAAGGTCATAAAGACTATTCAGGGTGAGATTGACGACAGTGTTAGTACGGATACGCAGGTTCTGCTTCAGGGTGGGGATAAAGCTGGCGCCTAGAGCCTTCAATGCATATTGCCCAGGATTCACCGTCGCAATACTGTAGTTGCCCTTGCGGTCCGTGAATACCCTCGCCACGAGTGAAGAATCGGCGCGGAGCAGCTCCACAACCACGCCAATTTGAGGATTGCCCTCTGCATCGCGAACCACACCCGCAACCGATCCGCGCGCTCCCATAGGAGCAGCGGCTGACGCGACTTCTGGAGAGGAGAGACTTCCCAGGGCGGCTAGCGCGATACACGCAATGACAAATTGCGCACCTACGAATTGTTGAACAGTCCGCTTCACGTTTTTTGAGTGATCGAAGTGCGCCTCGGCCCTCTCCTGAAAAATCTCCTGAGAATGCCTTTCTCCTCAAAATGCACAACACACTGGATTGACCGGATACGTGGCCCGGTCATATCACTCTGCGGGGGGATACCCTATTCGACGACAAAAGGGGCCGACTTGGCAATCTCTTGTTTTGAAATTGCGTCATTGATCCGAATCGTCATCTTGTAATTGCCCGGCTGCAGCCCTGCCAGGGCCACACTCTGCTCCATCGTCAACTGGTCACTATGCGCGCTCAGGTCAGAGGAAGCTTGATGTGTCTGCAATAGCAGCTTGTCTGAAGCCGTATCCCGAATTTCGTACGTCACCGTTGCCGAGTTGCTCTTGGTCTTGTCATCGATACCCAGGTTATAAACCTGCATCCAGCAGTTCAAATGTTGATCGCGAGTAAACTTCACCGGCGTCGTCACATTCGCACTCACCCGAGGGCGAATGTAAGTGTTGCCGATAATGAAGTTGCCTGTACCGATCGTCTGACTAGGCACCCGCTCCATGCGGTCCGCCAGAATCAGCGATGAAGTCGATAGCTTCTCGTCGTCAAACTTAGGAACGTTCAAGCTCTGCGCAAAGATTCCGATGTGGTCCTTATTGTTGACATCCTTGATCGCAATATCAATACGATATGCGCCTGGGCGCAGAGGCAGAGCCTTCCAGTAAACCGACTGCTTGTCCAATGTCTTTTGCAGCAGTTCCTCTGGTTGAGTTATTTCGACAGTATCTTCAAACGTCTGAACCGTCTTGTGCGTAATCGTCGAAACCTTACCCAGGATGTTCACGACGCCCTTTGAGACGCCATCCTTGGTAATAAATGTCACATCGCGATTCTTAATCTGCAGCGTTACCGGGACCAGCACCGTATCTTCTGTGACCTTCACATAATCTGTACGCACTTCGAACGGGAAAACCGGCCCGCTCAGTAACGTGTGTTCCGAAATAAAGTTGTCCAGATCCTTGAACTTGATCGGCGGTGGAGCAAAAACCTTCGCCGCCAGCTCAATCCGGTCAAATTGCTTCGATTCCTGCCCTTGCGACATCGGACCCGTTCCAAGGTTCTCAATGCCACCCTTGAAGCGATCAGCCTTCTTGGCCTGCCCCATCTGTTCATACATCGTTTCGCCGCCGCCGGGAACATGCAGCAGGGCATCTTTTTCAGACCGGTCAATGGTGAAGTGATAATCGCCGCACTGGCACGTATCCACAAACTCCAGATCGATATTGTCGCCAATACCCTCGAGATACCGGTAATGCCACACTTCAAACGGGAAAGTCGAAGTCTCGCCGCCGCCCTCGTCCATTGGACGCTCATAGCTACCGCCCGAAGGATGAGAATCGATCGAGTCCGGCTTGCCAAACGAAATATAGATATGACCGCGATCCGTCTTCCAGCCCGGCTTGCCAGCAGCAAAATGCTCGTTCGCGTAGGCGATGCGGCGATAGTGCTCTTCACGGAACTCATTATCCGGCGAATCCGGATTAGGATTACGCCTCAACCAAAATTGCTCGATGAAGGCATCGCGCTCCTCATCGTTGCTCAGGCTCTTGAAAGCCTTCGCTTCCTGATCCGTGATAATCCAGGCTACA
>Ga0302140_10009366_pt1 | contig 12153 bp, 18 predicted proteins | sample I_Bog_E1_1_FD_202095 | JGI IMG/M metagenome (GOLD analysis project Ga0302140, IMG submission 202095) | Peat permafrost microbial communities from Stordalen Mire near Abisko, Sweden - I_Bog_E1_1 | ecosystem: Environmental > Terrestrial > Soil > Wetlands > Peat | place: Sweden: Abisko, Stordalen...
ACTGAAGACGATGTCTTCCTCAAAGCATATAACCAAAAACGGCCGGCTGGCTCAAAGTGCTCGGAGGATGATTTCGAGAAGATCATGGAAGTCTACGAAGAGACTGCTGACGTTCAAGCTCCGTTCGCATCAGTAGATGGCACCGTGATACCCTACGATATCATGAGATCTGCTCTGAAGCAACAAGCTCAGGACAAGTTTCAAGACTTCGCCAAAGATATATATGACCACTGGAGAACTAGCAGACAACAGTCGGGAAATCATCCGCTCCAACCAAGTCTGAAGTTCGAGAAGAATCAAGAAAAGGACGATGGAGATCCATATGTGTGTTTCAGACGTCGAGACATTCGGCAAACTCGAAAAACAAGACAGCGGGATATGCAGAGTACAGACAAACTCAAGAGATTGAGAAAGGAATTAGAAGATGGGAGACTCCTCATAGCTATGGCACTGCAAAGGGAATTGACCAAACGGGAAGTTCTGAAAGTGGATCGAAACATTTTTGAGCAACGTGCGAAGGTCAAGGAAGCCAAAGTCCGGCTTGGCATCAAGTCTGACGATGAGGACCTGATCAACCAGAGGGTAAGTGAAGTCCTTTCCAGTCAGCTTACGGAAGCTGACCTTCAGGAACAACCACAGAAGAGGAAGATGCCAGACTCTGTTATGCTTCAGCGTCCTCCTGGAGGTCAGATGCGCATACCTGGGCGGTCTGATGGCCGACCACTCGATGCCGATCTTATCTTATTGCAGGATCTGCTAGACCAGAAAGAAAACATGCTCCGGAACGAGATTGAAGACAAAGCAGCTCAACATCGGAAATGGAACCAAGGTCATGTTGACTTGACACGAGAACCTCTGTCACCAATCGACGGCCAAGGCATAGAGACGGGCTTCCGTCCCGCAACTGCCCAGTATCAGTACCTGATGACACCACCTTCTTCGGTGACATCGGAGTCTTTTGACCAAGCCTCTCCAACTCAGGAGAAACCCGAACCCTTCGCATTCAGATACAGCTCTCCCCCCGAAGAGGATCGATCCCAAGGGCAGCCAGCTTACCGCCGAAGAATTGGCCGTAATGGTCGCCTCTGGATCGATCGTAGAGGAATGTCTGCTGTAGCGAAGGGTGCTGAAGAAAGTGGTTTGGATCGCTGGAAATATGACCAGGACGATGATGATGAGCAGCCAGTTTACGAACTGGACCCATATGACACCAAAGCACTGCGATTCCGTGCCACCATCCCCTTCCCTACTCACCTCCACCCCCAACGAAATGTGCAAGTAGCAAGACCTCCTAGCGGCAGTCCAGCAAACAATCGCGCAATTGCTGCTCCCCAGCAACCACGGCCACCGACTTGAGATCCTTGGCCACCTCCTCTTAGCCATCCGCAAAGCTCGAAAATGCGCCTTTATGGCGCTGCTGTATATCACAATTTTCCCCAGAGCATCGATCGAAAGATGCGTATTTGATTTGGAGGCGTTATCCATGGGACTGGCTCATGCAAGCGTTGTTGGAATTAGATGTTGTGTCACCACAGGCCTAGAAAATACAGGCTGTTACAGGTTGTCTGTTGTACTTTAGTTAGCGCTCAAGAGAGCAAGCAAGAAAACAAACAAGACACTTTGCTGGGGTTTGCACCCGCAAGAAGAAACAGGACATTATGGAAGACGTGCCTTTCATCATCGGAACCGCCCCTTTTTCTTAGGCCCTGTTGCCTCCTCGTTAGATCTTTTTGCCTTTCCCTCGCCAGCTAACTCCTTTCCTTCCAGCCTCATGCGTTTATTGCTTCCGGTAAAGGTTGCTGCTTCTCTCATTGCCGCTCTCAGCACAGCTTTCTCTCCTTGCCGCACTTGTACTGCCATATTCACTCGATGAGGAAGATTTCCCGCTGCGAGTAACGATTCATCATCTTCAAGGCTTGTTGCATATTCCTTCTCTCTTAGTCGAAATACGATCACAAGGACCTGGCCAACGAGTTCTGTTGCGAGCTTTGACCGACTAGGAAGGCCATCGGAATCATGAATCGCCTGCAAACTCTGGCTGTCCAAGAGAATCAGGTACAATAGCGCAAGGAGTTCATCCGGGATGCTGGGTCCTTCAGGTCCTGGGTGGGAGAGATCATAGGAATCCTCGAGGATACCTTCCCGCTCTGCTAGCTCAACCTGAACAGCGTCAGTCCTGAACGATTCAGTGGGGTAAATTGGCCCTGCGTCAGCCACACTGATTGCTGACTATATTACTCACTCTGGAGTCAAGATCTTCTTGGCTGAGTCGATTCAAATTCAAGTCTTTAAAGGCTTCCTTAGACCGAAAGAGAGAGAGCAATTCCGGCGTTGAGATTTCTGCCACGTCGTAAGACTTGTAATTTTCAGTAACGTATCCATATCTTCGTAGGAGGTCGGAACGGGGCAGCTGGCCATAATCATTGAAGATCTCTTCACCTGCAAAAACAGGTTTTATGGCTCTCATCTCCAAAGCTTCATTATCGCAGCATAGTCGAGCGTTGTTTCTATCTGCATCTGCATTACTACCAATAAAAGTCAGCCAAGGATCGGGAGCCGGAATGACAGCTGCAAGAAAAAAATCGGCCGAAGCCCTACGGCTCACACGGTCGAACGCTTTGCGTGTGCATACTTACAGCATATCAGCAAGAGGAATCATTGATAATATAGTCGGCTCTTCTCCATTATCAGACACCAATTCTTCCTCCTCTCCCACTATTTCGTCTTCCTGCGCAGTCTCTTCTGGAATGTCGAATGCGTAGGACATTATGATAGACGCAGCTTTATGGCATTCTTCGATATTGTAATTCATTATTCCCAGAGGAGCAATGGAAGTGGAGAACAATTCTTCTGCGGTAGACTTTCCAATCTTGTTAACAACTTTGCTGGCTTGTAACTCAGATATATCCGCATCGGACCAAAATACAAGATTATCCAGCTGCTGAGGTAGGATCGCTAGGTAGGGAGCCCATTTCGAATCTTGTCGTCGACTTTCTTCGAGCATGATGGCGGTGAGGGCCTGTCAAAGTCAGATCAGTGAAAGCTCGAATTCATGACACCGAGTAACTTACAAGCCAGCTAGGCATATCAAGAATCTTTTGTGATACGGAGGACACAATCGTGGTACTGGACATCGTTTTTATGTTCAACACTGCTGATTGAGGGACAGAGAAGATTACTTCTTCCACATCGAAATTTCCAGTGGCCACTGAACGACATTAGCAGGTATTCTCTTCTAATATGCGTGGAATAGCAGCAGATAGTGCTCGAAAACACAGGTGGAGATCAAATTGAAGAGCCTAGAAATCCCCTTCCTAGAAAGAAACTCACCGACTCCTCGCCCTCGACCCGCGGCACGCATGTCAACCAGCGCTGCCTTCGTACTCATTGAAATGCCCATTTGGGAAAGCCAGGAGAGAAAGATGGTGGTCTTAGTCTCAAAGTCGTCAGAATCCATGATCTCAGAGTGTGTGTATAGAGTGATTGGTAGTTTCGTGGAAAGTGGAAAGTGGAGGTTTGGCAGAGAGTGACACCCGAAAATAAATTGACAGCCACCAAGTCTTTTTAGCCTTTAGCGAGGCAGCGCCGCACGATCCCTGAACTTCACAATTATAAGCACCAACTTTGTTCTTGGGAACGGAGCTGTACAACGAATTTTAGCAAAGGTGGATTGAAGCCTGTTTGAAGCCCTTGTGAACTGACCAAGACTTTTTTGAATCATTCTAATCACAGTGAGTTGAAAATTTGGTTGACGTTTTGTCAGCCTTGAGCTGCCTCTTATCGATTGGGCAGCCTTATCTAGTGGGGTTTTACTTTCATTGGACTTCATTCATACGAAACCAAACCACAACTTTGAGTTTCAATACCGCAAATATGATCGCCATAGGCCTGGAGGGTAGCGCTAATAAGCTAGGGGTTGGCGTCATTTCCCACCCTTCTCCTGGCAAACCAGCCAGAGTCCTGTCCAATATTCGGCACACATTTGTTACACCTCCCGGAGAGGGGTTCCTACCCAAGGATACCGCAAAACACCATCGAACTTGGGTTGTCAAGCTCGTAAAGCAAGCTATGGCAGAAGCCGGAGTATCTATCAGCGACGTTGATTGTATATGCTACACGAAAGGCCCTGGAATGGGTGCTCCGTTGCAAAGCGTTGCCGTAGCTGCCAGAATGCTCTCACTTTTGTGGCAGAAGAAACTGGTCGGTGTCAATCATTGCGTGGGGCATATAGAGATGGGAAGAGAGATCACGGGGGCTCAGAATCCGGTGGTTCTATACGTCAGTGGTGGAAACACGCAAGTCATTGCGTATGCCGAACAACGTTATCGAATATTTGGAGAAGCTCTCGACATTGCAGTTGGAAATTGTCTTGATAGGTTTGCTCGGACATTGGAGATCAGCAACGATCCTGCCCCAGGATACAACATCGAGCAACTGGCAAAGAAAGGAAAGGTGCTACTGGATCTGCCATATGCAGTCAAGGGAATGGACTGCTCTTTTTCCGGAATACTGGCGAGCATCGACATTCTAGCTAGTGAACTCAAGGCGCATCCAGACCAACGGGATCCTATAAGTGGGGATGTTATTACTACAGCAGATCTCTGTTTCAGTCTGCAAGAGACTGTGTTTGCTATGCTGGTGGAAATCACGGAGCGAGCAATGGCTCATGTTGGGAGTAATCAAGTGTTGATTGTAGGAGGGGTCGGTTGCAATGAGAGGCTTCAAGAAATGATGGGTATAATGGCTAAAGACCGGGATGGAAGTGTGTTTGGCATGGATGAGCGATTTGCCATCGACAACGGCATCATGATCGCTCATGCAGGCTTGGAGGCCTACAAGACAGGGTTCACAACTCCGCTCGAAGAGAGCACTTGTACCCAGCGATTCAGGACAGATGAGGTATTCGTCAAGTGGAGAGACTGAAGAGTTGAAGAAGACCACGTCCACTCAATTCAGCACTCGACACCTCATTATTTTAAGGTGTTTCAGAGGCGCTATTTTGACCGTTCCTGAAGACTATCTGTCAAAAGCCCTCCTCGGAATCATCGTCCTCCTCTAGAATGGTCTGCCTCAACAAGCCTTGGTCTGTCTCCAGCCATTCCGAATACTTCTTCTCCATGGAAGAATCATCTTTCCAATTGCCTCGTTCGAGGTTGGTTATCGTCGAACTCTGCCATGCTTGCTCCAACTTTCTCTTCTCCCGAGCAGCTCGCACGGAGGCTGCAGATCGGCCCGTCTCCTCGGGCGTTGGAGTCAAGTCGAAGATGGATATCAGCACCGACGAAGAGATATGGAGAATGGAGCCAGTGAGAAGTCCGATGAAAGCTGCAACCCCAAAATAAATGTAGAGAGTCTTGGAGATAATCAGTACAGTAAAACCGAAACAGTGCTTGTCCAACCTCAAATTTTGCAAGTAAAGTGAGTGGCAACAGCAATCCCGAAAGAAGGTAATGTCCCAGATGCAGAACAGGGGCAAGGACTATAATGAGCCAGTTGTAGATGGTGACGAGGACGGTCGTAAATGGCAAGGAAGTGTAGTAGAGGACACTCCCGAGGACCGCGAGCCAATTCATCCTTGGTGAAAGGCGCTGGACCCAACGAGCAGAAAATGGCTGGACCTAGGGAAGTCGGGCCTATGTAGAGAACTGGTTGGCGAGGGTCGTCTCAGACATCAGGAGCAAGATGTAGATGTGGTTGATAGATGAAATTAAGCATCACCCTAGAGGACAGGGCGCGCACAGACCAAGTCCGCCTCGCTCATCGGACGAGGATGAGCGAGTGTGGGGTTGAAGCAGGACCTCAACGAAGGCTTCACCTTCCCCAGATCATCTGCCAGCATCGTCGAGATTTCCTTGCCAACCTCGCTATCACCCTGCCGCACCGTGATATCATTCAATTCTCTCTCTCAACTCACATCTCTCGAAGTGATCGCTCTCATCCCCACGCGCCATCCTCGCCGTGCTGTTGGTACAATGCGCACCTGCTGAAGTATCTCTCGACCATCGCTGGAGTTTGATCGTAATAAATATGGGGCAGCAACCGTCGTCGAGGCAGTCCAACTCCTCCTCTCCTGCACCGTCAGGCCATGAACCCACCAAGCACAACTCAACCCGACGGGACCCACGACATATCCTTCAAGCTCAGAGGGCGCCGGCAGAGCCATCGATGGCCCAGGCTCGTGGAACCACAACTACTCATCGCACGAGACCCATTTCCCAATCAAATACCGCTGCCAATCTAAATCACTCGTCCCCGAGCCAGAGCATCAACAGCCCATCCCAACACAGCAGTGATTCACAGATGGGCACCCAGCAAACAAAGGCAGAGTCGAAGCAGGTTCAGAGAGAGCAGCCAAGCAAGCCAGTCGATGTTCCCACATCCACAGCCAACACCGAATCCGCTTCCTTGAGATCCTACTCAAACTCCATCGAACCGTCGGGGCCTCCTGCTACACAAGACATGTCCTACCATCTTACTCGGCCTCCTAGGCTACCATTACCCATAGAGGAAGAGGTGCACACGCCTGGATCGCCCATAATTGCCCCGGCCGATCTCGACACTCCAGTTCTAGACGTCGAGGCACTCGATAATGAACCCCTCCCTCGCCGTACATCCGCCCTCAGCAACACCACAATCGATGAGGAAGATGCAGAAGAACTCCGTGTTGATAAGACCAAGGCCACAGTTCCGACGGTGTTTGAATGGCGGTACGGAGGAGACAAAGTCTATGTGACCGGCACAATATTCCAGTGGAATAAGAAGCACCGCTTACACCCAGTGTGAGTTTTGTCCAAAATCCCGTGAATTTTAGACGCATAATATTCGTATGTCATAAAAATCGTTGCTAACTCACTCAAAGTGAAGGCAAGCCTGGAATTTTGCAAGCTGTTATCCACGTAAGACCCGGAACACACCATGTTCGCTTCATCGTTGATGGAGTAATGCAATGCTCCCAAGATCTTCCTACCACCGTGGACTTTGGCAACAACCTGGTCAACTACATCGAGGTCAGCGCTGATGATATTCCTCGTGACACGCCTGTCACTGCCGAAGGAACTGGAACTCCTGTTGCAAGCACAGAAGCCCAACCGCAAGCCCCTGTTACGCAAGCTGAGATCAAAGCTGCCGCAGAGGAGAAGGAGAAAGAAGTCAAACCACCGCCAAGGAAGAAGCATGTCCTGCCACCTGGACGGTATTCTTCGCAAATTCCTCAATATCTTCTAGATCTAGACAAGGCGGAAGATTCGTCAGCCTATCAGTATGCTGCAGCTGCGATTGAGAAGCTTCCAACGCCTCCAAGTCTCCCAGGATTCTTGGGCAAGCCAATCCTGAATGCAGCTACGCCGATGAAGGATGATAACAGCGTGTTGATTATGCCCAATCACACCGTTCTGAATCATCTCGCAACAAGTTCTATAAAGAACTCTATTCTGGCTGTCTCGGCGACTACGAGGTACAAACGGAAATATGTCACAACGATCATGTACAAGCCCACAAGCGACGAATGAGTGACGTAGGATGATGTTTAGCTTGCAGTGGAGCGGTGAAGCCGATTTCTACGTGGCTTTGAGGGTGCTAGTAGATGCTCGCCATACTCCATCAGTCTGCTGCAGATACCGGTCTATCTGCGATCCGAGCTTTGGGGCTCTACATCTGAAAACTTGGGGAGTGAGAGCTGGTGGGCTGTTAAGTACCAGGCTTTAGATATCCCTCTGGGAATGATGAACGCAATATAATGAAGATTAAAAACATGCTATGACGCAGCCAGCTGGCTCTGTGATGACCATTCCAGAACACCGAGAGCATTGATAAGGCTGGCAGTTAAGAGTGCAGCACTCAATGTTCCATACTACAAGGCTATTTCATTGCTTCTGGTCAATTAATCTGTCGAGCTGTTGTATACTCCTCCTGAGTATGCCTCTTCCAAGCCCTGAACGGCTCTTGAACTGTGACATTATATCGAAGCCATTTCAATTCAGTATGAATATACAATACCGACAAACAGCTATAAATATTGCACTGCTGCTCATGTCCAAGGCACAGTGGGCAGAATTGCTACCTTAATTAGCGACTCCAACCATCGTTCTGCAATTGCACTTCGGTACAGAAATGTTCTTGATGTCGTGCTTCATTCTCAAAACAGAAGACGGCTGAAAACTTATTTGGATATTATACTAAGATTACAAGGGGCCAAGTCGTCAAAGCATACGTCTTATAATAGACCACGGACATGCCATTGCTGTTGCTCGATCACTTTCACAAGACACCAAGGGCGTCATCAAGCCGCTCTCGAAATCGCCCGATCCCAGACAGCTTGAGTTGACTCCCAAACCGTCTTATCCGCATTATCAAGCCTATATCCAGGCAACACATCTCCATCAGGAGCACTGTCATCAAGCGGTCCCAGACGATAGACTCCATTGCCTACACCATCCTTAATAACGGACGCCTTGGCCACCTCCAGGCCTCGTGGCAGCTCGACGCCAGCAAAGCCAGTCTTCGGTTTTGAGGGTGGATATCTGGCGCTGGTTGCAAGGAACAGTCCCCTCTCTCCGGCTTCATCAACGGTCGTGGAAAACCAGTTCACGATTGGCATGACTGCCCACCTCGCGATCGTGGCTGGAATGGCTAAGGGGCCGGTTACCGTGCTCAAGAATCGGTCGATCACGCCGGTGTTAACGAAGCCTGGGAATCTGATCTTAAGGTTAGCATTGGCCACTAAGATAATTTTTCAGGTGTGATATCATTGCTGCAATCCAGCTCGTGTTTGGCGAGAGCTAGACACAAGGATTTGCCAAGATGTTTATGTAAGTTGCAAAAGCTCAATGGACACACGAGATGGGCAAAGTGGCGTCGTGAAATACACTTACTTATGGATGAAGGTCACAGAAGGGTACGATTTTGCCAGTTCCTCAAAGGCAAGGGTGGTTTGAGTGGTGCCATTCCCTGCTGCTTTCACGAACGTGAAGTCATTATGGACTTCAAGATCGTTGAGGTCGATGGCCGACTCTTTCCCTCCTGCTAGGATTGAGACGACTCTGGGCGACGGACTTTCAGTTAGCAAGGGAAGTAGATTGTAGGCGAACCGCAGCCTTGAGTAGTAACGGAGGGCATGTGGAATATCGATTCCCTCAGTAGATTCTGGGTCATGATTAACAGTGCTCATACACAGGAAGACTTCGACACACCTATTCTCCCTCCATAAGAGAGGAAACCAGGCGACATAAACAAAATGTCGATCTTATTTTCTTTCGCCTTGATCTTTTCACAAGCGAGGTCGACGTTCTTGATGAGCGATACCTCCGTTTGGATGAACTCGAAGGTGCCCGTAGGGTTTGACTCCTGGAGTCTGTCTAGAAAAGGTTGGGTGGCAGTCTTTGACCGACCGATGATATATGCTTTGCTGCCTTGGGCATATTTTGCGTATTGCTTCAGAGTGCCTAAACCTATGCCAGAAGTGGCCCCAACGAAGACAGCTACCAGACTTGAGGCATGACCTGATAGTTTAAGGTCCAGATTTGACTGACGGACCAAGGAGATATTGACCATTTTGCGATGTAGATGTAAATTGTGGGCGGGGACACGCTGAGAAATGGGAAGAGTACAATTGACGGAGAGATACTTGTGACGATATGATGAGGGGTAGAATCGTGGGCATGCACTTATCTTTTATAGGCAGGGCCAAGACTGGGAGGTTGCCAAAATGTTGCGTGATGTGAAGGTGCTCGCACTTCGCCCTGCTGAAGGCGCGAATCCGACGGAGAGTGCGCGAGGGGGGGGACCGAGCAGAACGCCACAAAACAACCCTCGTCTCTCTCATCTTCTGTGATTGGCTGCCACGTAGATTGATTGATCAGCCCTTTCAAAGCCCGCTGTTGCCCGCATGCTGAATCATCCTCGATGTTGAAGCAAAGGGAGCAGCTGTTGGAAATTGGTGAAGTCCACGTCAACACCTTGTCGAGGTTCCTTTCACTTCGGTCCCCATCAGCCCACCATGGCAACCCGATGTATCACGAGAAGCTGCTCGCAGCTAGGTGCCCCAGCCTCTTCGTCAGCGGCTCGCGCTTTTCTCCAACTCACTCCTCCACGATACCTGCATACCATCCCGCTTCCAGTCCTCGATTTTCTCGTCCCCAGTATTCCAACAAGAACTGGACGTAATGGCTGGAGTGCAAAGCGACGGCCTCGGTCTGTTGAAGGACCAAAGCGATCCTTTACATTTTCATCGCGGCACCGGCAAACAAGTGCGATTTTCAACCCTCGCCAAGATGAAGATGGCAATAACATGAGTATTGAGATTACGCCTCGAGCTTCCAATGTATGTTTTGCATCCTAGCTATGTCTATATAAAAATTGCTAATGCGATGAACCCAGCGCCTCAAAGAGATTATGTCCCAGGATTCGAATCCGAACCTAGCCCTTCGAATACAAGTCGAGAGTGGCGGCTGCCACGGCTTTCAGTATCTCATGTCACTCACAACCCTCCCGCCTGCGAAGTCTTTCTCGAGCTCTGTTCAAGAGGAGTCATCACCAGCACCTGATACCTCGTCCCGTGATCCCAATGCTATGCCGTCGAGAACACCGGCTTCCTCTTCTTTGCCAGATGAGGCTTCAGAGCCAGAAAACCCGAAAGAGGCCAGGCTGGATGAGGATGACACGGTCTTTGCAGCGGATGACGGATCCGGGGCTAAAGTTGTGATGGATGGTCCCAGCCTAGAGTTGTTGAAGGGAAGCAAGGTTGATTTCACAATGGAGTTGATTGGGAGTCAGTTCAAGATTGTGGACAATCCTCTTGCAACGAGTAGTTGTGGGTGTGGCACGAGTTTTGATATCAAGGTTTGAGACCCGAAGATGAAGATAGGCTTGCAAACGTGTGTATGGCAGACCAACTGTAACGTGGGTTGTTGGAAAAAAGCTTGTCAATAGAAGCAGACCAATTGTCTTCAACAAGGCCACCCTCGCTGATTGTTCAACGGTGTGTAATGGTAAGGAAGGTCTTTTCTCGACACCCACTTTGGGCACCACCTTTCCGTCTAATGGGGTGTTTAGTGGCAACAAATCCAAGATAAATCATAGAGGCTAGGTGTATGTCAAAAATTACTGTTACATTCTAACTTCTGGTCACAGGAATTCAGCAAGATTTGGCTTTGTAATGTCATCCATTCTTTTCGTATTTACGCCATGCATGCCCTAGCTAAAGCAAGTAAACACGCCCAGGAGATTCATCCACAACAGGTTTAGTTCACTTGGCGGATTCCATCCTCAATCTCAGCATCAGCAAATGGCCAATGCATCAGTCTAGTTCATCTGGTGGAAAAATTAGCAATGCCATAATGAGAATGTTTGAGGGGGCTACCAACCTGTCTGATCAAAGCATTGATTTTGTCTTCACGATTGCCCAAGTCACCTCCTAGAATCTCAGAGTCAGCATAGCTTCTCACGAAGAGGAGAGAAGATCCCACCCTCAACAAAATGTCTGAACTTCCTAGCTCTGAAGCCTCCGGTTGGGTTAGAGAGTTTGAAGGGCCACAAGAAGTTGGCAGTCTGCTTGAAGTTGGGTCCAACGGTGAAGATTTCGTGGATCAAGTCCTCCATGCATACAATGCCGTACTTGCCCAGGTTGGCCTCAATGATCGAGTTGTCGGTAAGAGCAATGCGTTGCTTGTCGACCTTTCCGTATCCACGCTTGTAGATGAGTTCACGAACAGACTTCAGGTTGGGGTATCCGTAGGCAATCCATGGCTCAACAACCTTCAACATCTCGAGGGTGGCCTTGGTCATGCGAACAAAGACACCGTTGTTGATCTGAAGAAGACGGAGGAGTTGAAGGATCTTTCGGGGCTTTGGTGCGATCTTGTTGATACTGAAATTTTGTGAGAATACGATCGACTGTGACTGGAATATTGACTTACCCCTTGATACGGACAACAAAGACCAACTTCTCCTCAGCGGGAATGTAGAAAGAACCATCTTGCTTGGCCAAACGGGCAAGGCGGATCTTCTCACGCTCTTGGTCACGATACTCCTTGACGTACTTCTCGGCACGTTTGAAGATAACACTACGCTTCTCCTTTTGGGCCTGTTGAAAAATGTCAGCTGTTAAGCTCAGGTGGAATCCGAAATAAACAGGAGGCATCTTCAATGACAATTCAG
>Ga0302140_10009367_pt1 | contig 12153 bp, 15 predicted proteins | sample I_Bog_E1_1_FD_202095 | JGI IMG/M metagenome (GOLD analysis project Ga0302140, IMG submission 202095) | Peat permafrost microbial communities from Stordalen Mire near Abisko, Sweden - I_Bog_E1_1 | ecosystem: Environmental > Terrestrial > Soil > Wetlands > Peat | place: Sweden: Abisko, Stordalen...
CCTGCCCCAGTCGCGATGGCTGTCAAGAAACAAGACATCGCACCTGTCCCGGGCCCATCAACCATTTCTAAGAAAGGCATGGCTCCTGCAAGCACCGCAACTTCCTCGGCCGCCGCATCACCCAAGCCGCACAAGGCAAAAGAACCGAAGGAACTGTATCCAACGCCTCCTCCTCTTCCTGGATCAGGCCTCATGCAGCTTGGAGGCGGTGGAGCGTCTGACGGCGCCGAGTTCAAGGCTCCTACTGTTATTCTTCAGATCCCACTCAACGGCGAGGTCAATAAATACGTTAATTTCACGCGTTTGGCGGAGGAACGCTATGGTTGGGATGCCTTGCACCCCAGACTTGCTGCTCAAAGGGATCGTCTTGCGCGAGTAGCAGCTGCTGGAGCTGCCTTGGAGCGGAATGGATCTAACAAAGATAGTGGTGATGAGATGTCACTTGACTCTGAAGCTGAAGGAAGCAACATTGAGATGGGTGGCATGAGCGATGGACGTACTGGTACTGACGGAGGCGCGAAGAAGGTTCCGCGGAAGAGAAAGATGAAGGAAGATGAGTATGACAAGGATGACGGATTCGTTGATGATTCCGAGTTACTCTGGGAGGAGCAAGCTGCTGCTGCCAACGATGGTTTCTTCGTGTACTCTGGTCCACTCGTTCCGGAGGGCGAGAAGCCTGCTTTGGATGCCAGGTATGTTCACGGCTGTGAGACTGATATTAATAAGATGGAACTGACAATTTTTACAGAGCTGATGGTCCTCCAAAGCGTGGCCGAGGACGTGGCAGCCGTGGCGGAGCCCGTGCATCAAGCGGCCGTGGAGGTGCTGCTGCTCTGGCCGCATCTACTGGCTTACGACCAAACGGCCTTCCACTTTCAGGTCCTGGTTCACGAGGTGGTTCTACTACTCGAAAGCCGCGCATTACCAAGGCAGATCGTGCTCGAATGGAGCAGGAGAAACTCGACAGGGAGAAGATGGGTACCATGGCCCAAATGCCAGGCAACTATGGAGGTGGCATGGCTCAGTTGGCGAGTGCTTCGAACCTGGGTAATACCCCTATGGTTTTCAATCAGTAAAGGAGCGCGCAACTACTTCTCGGCGTTGTTTTGTGAAAGTAGTTTTCTCGATTGTGTAAGATTGGGCGGAGTTCATTAGGGAAAGACAAATGCATGGGGGGTTGAGATGTTTACATACTGTTGTTGCTGTACAGAATAATTTGCTTTCACATTGCATTGCGAGGAGGGACCTGTAGAAGGCAGCACTTTAGCAGCGTGCTACGAGCTGCAGCAGAACAAAATAAGCATACAACTTTGAACTTGAACTTCTGAGGAGAATAATTGTTGAAATAGAACGAATGATAATGTGCGAATAGGCCTTGAACGAGAGATGACGTATGGTTTTCTAGTTAAACTCTGTCAAGTCTGCCTAGAATCAACATTACTGCTGTTCAACTCCTTCTGTTAGCTCTTCGACAATTCCGAGGAAGATAAAGTATTTTCCTATTTGGTGTTTACCCCGGATTATTTAAAGCGGCGGGCAGCTCCGTCATTGCAGACTCCAAAAAAAATCCAGCTGCAACCATTCAATCAAGCTTCTCTCACAACAACGAAGTTTTCACGATGGCAGCTGTACAGCAGGCCAGAGAGCCTGAGAAGAAAAAGGAGAGGCCAAGCGCATTACGATCAATCATTGCTGGGTCCACTGCTGGAGCTGTGGAGATCGGTAAAGTCCCACCATCAATGAGCCTGCGCTCTGCTAATTCATAGACAGCTATTACATATCCTGCCGAATGTATGTATCTTCTACAAGATTGACGATAATCTGCAGCTTCCCCCAGCACGTGGGAAATCTGACGTGCTGGAGAGCATACACCGAGCCGATGGCTTGGGAGGACTATGGCTAATACATGCTGGGCACAGTTGCGAAAACGAGAACACAATTAAATCGCAGATTACCAGAGGCGGGGAAACTGCCTTGGCCACCGTTTGGAAAAGCCTGGTACGCGGGGTGCACGACACTGATTATTGGGAATTCGCTGAAGGCTGGCATTCGTACGTACCCCTAGTTGAAGTGTCTCTTGATATTCAGATGCTGACAGAACTATAGGCTTTGTGGCATTCGATCAATATAAGGCATTATTACAGGATGCAAATGGAAATATATCGGGCCCTCGAACAGTGATTGCTGGATTTGGGGCTGGTGTTACTGAGTCTCTGCTGGCTGTGACTCCATTTGAGAGCATTAAGACTACCTTGTTCGTTTTCAATGCTGTTCAAAGCATTCATGATCTAATTGCCATAGGATCGATGACCGTAAGAGTGCTAATCCGAGAATGAGAGGCTTCCTTCATGCTGTCCCAATCATTGCTCGCGAACGAGGTATCCGCGGGTTTTTCCAAGGTTTTGTGCCTACCACTGCGAGACAAGCAGCGAACAGTGCAACTCGATTTGGATCTTATACCTTCCTGCGACAGGTCGCACAATCATACACAGCTCCTGGTGAGAAATTGGGAGCTCTATCAACCTTCGGAATTGGTGGCATAGCGGGACTCATCACGGTTTACGTTACGCAGCCACTTGATACTGTCAAGACTAGGATGCAAAGTATCGAAGCGAGAAGTCTGTACAAAAACAGCTTTAGCTGCGCGGCTATGATCTTCAAGAATGAGGGCGTGTTGACTTTCTGGAGCGGAGCTTTGCCACGGTTGGTGAGGCTAATGCTAAGTGGCGGGATTGTTTTCACAATGTATGAGAAGAGTATTGATTTGATGGATAAGTTGGATCCGGAGAAGAAATACATCTAAGTGGCACGCATGGAGGCGCTCTGTAAATGGATCTGGAGCATGCAGCATGGCGTTGAGGAGTTTAGAAGGTAGTTGTTGAATAGAAAATTGAATGGTTGCTTCACCTCGCAGCCGTCCAAATGCCGTATATGTACAATAAAATACAGATTTGTTCATTACTCGTTGATCATTGAAATCGCAAGAAGCCTTTCCATTTGTTCACTTGTCGACTGAACCAACTCCTCTCAGGAGCCTCCTCTAACTCCTTCATCAAGTCTGTATAATGCGTAGGGTTGCTCGCCGGCCTCATCAAAGAGTCAGTGACTGGATACTGTACGCAGAAACAGTCAGTCTTGTGTCGAGCAAGATCCAGCAGGCATTATACCTTCCGACTGTACCGATTCTCTAGTAAAGAGTATATGGCATTGACCTGGCCTAATTCCATCTTTTCATCTATAGCACTATTCGCAACTGCTTGCGCGGCATTGGGAGTCGTTGAGGAGGATGCAGGGAGGAATCGTCGGTCTATTCGTCGTTGCATGACATCTTGAAATTGGCATTCAGGGCGCAGGTTGTCTTTTGGCCAGCGCGAAAGCGCACGCAGGTAGTGTTTGTATGCTATCTACAGAATGATTTAGCAATTGCATTCGTGGAGTGAGTTATGGAAACTGCTCACTGATTTAGACATTGTGAATCACACTGGGAGGTGCTTGAGGGATGTTCTAGAAATACTTTCATAGTCAATCTGAAGTGTTGACGATCTTGATAAAGGGGTGTTATTAGCGCTCGCAAGCGCGGCTATATCCACCCATCCACGACCACTTCGAAACCGCCTCCATGACCTTCTCATCTTGTCTCCTGATTAAACCACACTCCTTCAACCACTCCGGAACCCCCCACCATAACTACTGCAGGCTCACTCTGAGTCGCTATCGTGTGCTTTTCTTTGTTTCTACACACGACTCACGATGAGCTCGCAGCGATATGAAAGAGTACGTTGCCGCCCGCCGAGGCTTGCCACGCAATCCATCGGGGTGAGGAGTATATGGCTAACAGGTCATCTTCAGGTTTCCGCGAACGATGAAGAATCTCCCATAAGCCCTCAGATACCCACCTCACCTCCTCCGTCCTTCAGATCCCATGCCTCTTCACCGACACGACGTCCCACCGCTGTCGACCAAAACCTAGCTGATACCTTCGATGCCGATGGTTCTGATAGCGATGAGGAGAATGATGGGGATGATAGACAGCGACTGATGCGAGGGACACCGACCTCGTCATCCACAGAGCAGCTCAATGCTGACTCGACGACACCGTCCGAGACACCCCGGCCACCCGTGATTGAAAGGAGGCCAACTCACCTACCCGAATTCGCTCCTCCACGGCCTACAGGTAGAATATATGGCGGAGGATCCGGGTCAGATGGTGTATTTGCAAATCTGAGTGCGAAACCCGAGGCTGGCGAGAAAACGGAGGAACATCCACCTGTGAGTAGATTAGTTGTCTTCGGACATAACAGCAGGCTGACAGATTCAAACAGACGTACGAGCAAGCAGCAGCGGATGCAGCACCACCGTACTGGGAAACTACAATTCTCGCACCGGGACTCGGTGGGCCGGACGAAGTATACGTCGATGGCTTGCCCGTTGGATCCGTTTTCTCCTTCATCTGGAACGGCATGATTTCGATGTCCTTCCAACTCGTCGGTTTCCTTCTTACCTATCTTCTTCACACCACACACGCCGCTAAGAATGGATCTCGTGCTGGTCTTGGTATTACTCTTGTTCAGTACGGCTTCTACATGAAAGGATCAGGCACATCGGGCGCTCCTCCAAACGGGCAAGATCCTCAGTATTCACAGCCTCCAGACCCAAACAGCCACGATTTCGATCCCAGCCAAGTGAGTGCAGCCGCGCAAGGAATGGACAGCACGGGCTCATCGGGAAGCTGGAGTAATGTTGCCAATACCGAATGGCTTGCTTATATATTGATGGTTGTTGGATGGTTTATTCTTATCAGGGCTGTGAGCGATTTCCTTAAGGCGAGGCGGCATGAACAATTGGTGTTGCAGAGCCCGGATAGAGGGCTGAATGTGCCTATTATTGCTACTGGGGAAGAGGTCGAGACGGTCGTCTGATCGGGGAGCCATGTTTGTCTATTTGATGTTGGAGTTCATATGCAAAGGAGGAGTGTGCGATGGCTGGATAGCGGGGCGTTGATTGGCGATCGATTCATAGGTTAGAGTCTAGTAAATGAATCATCTCTGATATCCTAGCACTATCGATTTAGGAAGCAATTGTTTCGTTCTTGGGCGACACAGGTGCCAAAACTGGTACTCCAGAACCGCAGGCAGTCAGCTTGGTGTTGTTGAGCGTGATGGCTGATTATGGGAGTTCCTCTGCGCGTAGATTTCTTCTTCCTTCAAGTTTCCATCCTACTAAATGATTATCTCCTTCCCTACTTCCTTCGAGAGGTCTAGCTCGGACAAGTACTCTGGGGCCCCCGCCTCTCTTGTCCTGTTGCTTTCTTTACGAATTGGTCTTATACTTTCTTTACAAGATTTTAATAGGGTCAAGTTGTTAGCAAGCATGTAAGATTACACCCAGGAGAAGCATGAACCTCGAGGTACTTCTCACCCAGTTTTTGAAGCATATTGCCGACTTTCCAGACCCCAAAAAGAACATTGCGAGCAACAAGGAACGCCTAACTCACACTTCTATTCATAATGCTTGATTTCGGGCGTAACGTGGATTTGCCCTTCTCAATGTACCAGGCTTATTTTGGGACATTGAGGCGATGTGCATCAAAAATTCTAGAAGTGATCTTGCCGAAGAAGATAGGATGAAAATTAAGGGCTTGCTCTCAATTCTCTACAGACGAGATGAGAACTTTGTATTTATGGTCTTGACGTCCAAGAGAATTTCGGATGATTATGTTATTTGGAACGAAACCCACATATTTTGATCAGATGAGGATAGTTTGCGGACTTTTCATCTAATATCTAGCTCGAAGTTCTCGTTGTACCAGAAGGGCTTGGTATATTGAGCGCGATTTGCAACAAAGAGTGGCAATGGCCCATTCACTTTTGAATTTTGAGCAGGAAGGAAAACAGTTATAGTTCCCAATAGCTTATCAAGGGGCATGTGACTGTCTTGAGTCTATTTCTTTTCACCTTGCGCAACCTTATTCGATCCCACCAATATAACGCTAAACGACACTTGAGATACGGCGCTGAGAGCACATGAGAAGAATCTTCATTTAGTAACCTCTGTTTATAGTCAACGATAATAGAAGTGTAAAATTCAGATCTCGAAATACCCTTTTCGCAGAGTTACTATTGAATATTAGGATCTTGGCAGATCCTAGCCTTTAATAGTACATGTATTTTTGCCAGCTTTGCCTAATTCTATGCCACGCATAAGGTTTTCTAGGAGAGGACATGGGCAAGGACCTTATATTTCATTAATATTGTTCCTTCATTATATCTTGATTTGAGAGGTTGTACTGCGCGAAAAATGGTGATCTGGGTTTCGAAGTATATGTTGAACTTCGTACTTTTGAGTCACAGGTCAAACTAATGCATTGCAATTTGAATGAATTTATAAGGACGTCATCGTAGCACGAATAAGGGAAATTCTGTCAATATACACATCAATACTTATTATAGCATCTCAAATATGATTCGCGAAGCAACGATCAAGTCACAGCAAGGCTACGACTCGCCACCACCCCGCATTTCGGTTGAGTCAAGTCAGCCTCATCCTATCTCTCGATTGGAATATCAACATCTCCTGATAAGCACCACGACTCAAGCTCGCAATGACTAGACGCCGCTTAGAGTACGTCTTCATACAGTCCTTCTGATTGCATCAAATCCGCCCTAGAAGCGTCCAAAAGAAACAGCCAAACTGAATCGTCTACGAACTATCTTCCGCTCTCTTGGCGGGACAGCGAAGCACAGCAATATGGCATGGCGATGCTCAGGATCAAGCAATAAAGAATTGGTGGAGAATCTTTTCCGGTCTAATTTAATTACAAGCTCGAGGGTGCGAGATGCTATGATGAAGGTCTGCCTTCCCTCTGCAGTTCCTTTCCATGGCCTGCGCCACCGATATCTGCATAAACTGCTAACGAGGCATGCAGGTCGACCGCGCACATTACTGTCCAGACTTATCGTATGCCTATGAAGACTCTCCACAGTCTATCGGCCATGCGGCTACGATTTCTGCACCGCACATGCACGCCTCTGCGGCTGAGTCCCTCCTCCCGTATCTCAAGCCCGGAGCTAGGGTGCTGGATGTTGGATCTGGATCGGGATATTTGACTGCCGTTTTAGCAGAGCTCGTGTATCCGCAAGAAGAGGACGGTAAGGGAGAGTCGAGAAAGGCGAGGGTGGTAGGGCTGGAACACATCAAGGCGTTGCGGGATATGGGAGAGGGGAATATGAAGAAGAGTGAAAGAGGGAGGCAGCTGCTTGCCGAGGGGAGAGTCAGCTTCGTTATTGGCGACGGCAGAAAGGGTTGGATTGAAGGAGATGATGGGGAGAAGGGTTGGGATGCAATTCATGTTGGAGCTGCTGCTGTCGAGCTTCATCAGGAATTGGTCAATCAACTCAGAAGTCCTGGACGGTGAGTCTGGTATCGTGCATGCGGATCTGGATGCTGATTGTGATGGTCTTAGGATATTCATCCCCGTGGAAGATCCGGATGGCTACGGCCAACATATCTGGACCGTCGACAAGGATGCGAAAGGTGTGGTCACGAAGAAGAAGTTGTTTGGGGTCAGATATGTCCCCTTGACGGACGCGCCGAGGTAGGTTCTTCGGCATCCACGCTCGAGGAAATGCGAAATGGGAACGATTTTTGAGGGATTTGAAATCTTCTATGGAACAACATGGGAGCATTCGGCTGCTCCAGGGCCGAGTGTTCGTAGTTGGGCGTTCGAGGGTTGGTTATTGAGCGGAAACTCGGTCAGAGTGCTGGCGTGTTCTAACAGTTATCTTGAATGCCTGTGAAGTACACATCGGGCCCAGGGTGAGTCCTTAATTTCTCATACGACATTAAGGATGCATGAAGCAATTAAATTCCAAGGTCTGGGAAGGAGAGACCATAGACCAAAGACCAGACTGTTCAGCTGCTTCTTCCGCAAGCTCTTTCTAGGCTTTCCCCGAATTCGAGGAACTTAGATGGGTAAGGTAGTTAGCACAAAGTATCTAGAAATACACAACCTACGGGGTACCAGGAAGCATAGTTGACATGGCAATTGGAAGGTCAAGGACCAGGTAGGAAACGCAATCGCCGAGCGGCAGTTGATGTAATGTAAACACCACATGGGGAGATTCTTGAAAGCGCCTTGGTCAACGCATCTCCGACAAACATCAAATTTGCACCCTAATTAGCTTCGATCTCCGATCCGGGATAACAGGAGTGACACAAAGGGTCCTAAGCAAAACCGATCCGAGAACCCTTGTTTCGATAGCGGAGAGTCCTAAAACCAGAATGCCATGTTTCTGCGCATGGGAATTTGATTCGATTGACGCTACCAGCAGCAAGGGCTTGCCAGATCGGGCTGGGTTTTGGCTAAAGTCGTTTATTTCTGTGCCTTATCCGAAGCCCGGCGCTTTGTTGTGAGGGGCTCCAGAAGAAAGATTTGAGTTTAGCGGCGGAATCTAAAGGCATTGGTTCCAACGTTTGCCACCAACTTGTGGAGGTCTGAAAGCTAGCAGACAAGAACACGAATACGAATCATGTGACCGTGAACTGAGGGCTTCCTGCTCTGCTTGTGTTCGTCTGTCAGGTAGATCTGTGCATGAGCGAGCACTGCTTGGAACGCTCGCGTCTCCACGGACGATTGCCTATCCAAATGCCACAGACCAGGGAGGATCTTAGCCAAGCTTTCCAAGTCCCACCGAGCTTTGTCTTCTCTACTTCCAATTGTCTGTCTGGTCTGGCTTCCCATCCAGACGGAGGAGGAGGGTATTTTGTTTGGCCAGCCAAGGGAAGAATGGTCAAGGCTGCTGCAGACAGGGGGATCCGAGGGAAGTCGCTGCAGATCGATCGTAGCGTCGATTGGCGACTCCTCACGGGCAGCCCCGTGGGCCCTCCCTGCAGGCTGGCCACTCGCAGGCACAGGAAAAGGTGCCGCCGTCTGGAAGTCTGTCCAGACCGCGCCGCCTGCCGCCATGATCCGCGGGGCAGGACAACGGGCCTCGCATCAGAGCAGGGCATCTCCCTTCGCCGTGCTCACAGCCCTCGGTGTCTGTGGTCGTGGCTCTCGCCACTTGAGGCACGCTGCACTGCTCGTCGCGCTGATTTCCAATTGCATGCTGCACGCGGTGGAGCTAACCTCGGACCCAACGCTGCCCGTCGAATGCTGCTGCCAGTGTAATTGGAGGGGAGCGTTTGAGGAGCGCCATCCCCGTGGGCAAACATGGCATTCTGGCACCGCAGCGGCAGATGGGCCACAGCCAGACGCGAATTCGAATTCGAGCTCCCCCTCTGAAAGCGACAACGTCAGGACGTGGCAGACACCCCGACAGGATAGGCAGGAGCCCAGGACCCTCCCCGAACGGCCGCGCCAGCGCCAGCAACGACACTGAAAGTGGGCGTGGCCAGGGGAAACTCTATTTCTCTATCAGCACCTCGCTGGACTATAAGGTTTCGCTCCCCAGACCAGACCAAGCCAGCCCTTAACTCTCGTTGCCAGCTGTAACCTCACGGCTGCTTGACCTGCAACACCCTTCCCGACCTCAGCAACTCCCGACGAGGCCTGAGACGCAGCAGTCTATATTTGCGTTATCTGTTTCAAAACACACAAAAGACAAAAGACCCGGGGCGCCCATTCAGCCACCAGCACTTTCCCCTTCCAAATCGCCGTCCCCTCGCTTCCCGCACCGATCTCCACGACCCTCCCCAACGGCAGCTCCCATCGCCGTTCACCAACCCACGTCCATAGAAATCTGCTCCGAGGCGCGGCGCCACACGACGAATTGTCGTACCACGGACGGGCATCTGTTCCTGGACCATCCGGCCGACTCCCATAACCCACGCATCGAGCTCGCAAAGGCTCGACCGCTTGCCCTCTCTTTCCAAAGTGTGGTACCCTTGACACCAAGTCCACACTTCTAGGCCCTTTAGACAGGAATTTACCTCACTCCTCTGCCCTTCCGTCATCGGTCTCAAGTATTGAGGAACCAGTTTACTTAGGGACCAAAGCCCCAAGCCGTTGATTAGGAAGATAACACGAAGAATCACTAGAATGCCTCCTACCAGAACTTTACCACCAGCGAAGGCAATCAAGGTGCGTCTGCTATTCTTTTCCCACCGCCCAATTGTCCACTAACTTTGACAAACAGACGGAACGAACACACGAGGAGAATCAAGAACGAGCGTATATCGCCGCTTCCAGAAGAAGTGACCGAAGTTTGGAAGCTCGCGTAGAATCTGCTCGACGAGCGTCTGAAATACACAAACGGCGGACGGGGCGCTCGTTGCGTGTGACGGAGCAAGATGTGATCAACGAAGAAATGTACGAGGAAGAAGATGACGACCTGCCCATGCAGTACCGACGACTCACGGCACATCTGCAGACTGGCAACGCGGATTTTAATCGGCGTTTATCAGCATACTTGACAAACCATGTTGCAATGCGGAGTGCTCTCGAACAGACGATATCAAACTCATATGCACAGCAGTATCCAAATGCTCCCCAGTTTGCAGGCCAGCACTCCATGTTCCCATCTCCAATGTTAGCACATCAGGGTCAACAGCAGATGATGCAGCCACCCCAGAGTCCATCAATGTACCGGCAAGCCCCATATCCTTCTCCAAGAATGCAGCAACAGACTTTTCAACCTACTCCCCATCATCGATCAGCATCAATTGCCACGCCACAAGAGCTTTCGACAGTCTCGAACAGTCCCATTGTCAATAACGACTCACGAAGAATGTCAATGCCTACCGTGCCAACCGCATCTGCTTCTCCCACCCAAGCTCGAACACCCCTCTCGGCTTCCAGTACCACGCCGCAGCAAAAGCCTTCCTTCCCGCAGGGTAGCTTTTCCCAGCAGTATAATTCACTGCCGTACGATATGTCGGCGTTCAACAACAACTTCAGTCCCTTCACCACTGCCCTTCCAGCAGAGTCACAGGGCCTCCTTGGCTCAACAATCATGAACGATCCACTTAGCCAGATGATGATGCAAGGAAGCAACACGCTACCTGGCAACTTTTATGATTTCAGCAATCAGCCACTCCCGCAGACAACTAGCATTGGAAAGCAGCAATCTTACCCAAGTATGAGCGGCTTGAATTCGACTCTCGCACCAGCATCATCACAAGAGCCTCCACTACGCCCGCAAGACTACAACAACTCTCAGGATTTCTTCAATGACGCCCTCAATGTCGACAGCAATGGAGGGACGCCTTCTGGCACACCAGGAAACAATGAATGGGCAAGCTACATTAACGCCGACGCATGGGACCTGCCTTCGTCTCAAACATCCCAGTGATAGCTTGAATTGTGATCCACCACTTCACTTCACTGTTTGTATTATTTCCACATGGACGCATTCGCATGACCGCTTGTGTGGTCCCTCGAAGCATTGGAATTTCATGATACCACACAATCATCTCTTGGAGTTCGGCGTATTCAGATTGCCACTTGAAGGGAGGTACAACCTATCAGGGATCACGATGTCACTATCCGCGGGTATGGAGCAAATCTCTCCACCAAGGAATACAACGTGACGCTTCATGCATAGGGAGCAAAGAACATCTTCATGATGAGATGCAACACTCGCTTCGTCGATACTTCGATAATTGAACTCTCTACCTTTGACTCAATTCGCAGAGTCTAGCCTCGGTATTTTATAAGAGGTGAACGGGATGAGAGAGCACTGTTTTTGCCTGCATGGGAATTGTTATGTTAGGAGTGCAGACAGGAAGATATATGAGCCTTCGTTTTTTGGCTTTGGCTTGTACCAGAAATGTTGATAATCCATAATGATTATACACGAAATGTAGATAAAGACCAATCTCACCTTGCTCTGCAATGCGAGCTGAAATAAGAAACATCATGCCAGCCAAGATCTTTCCTTTTGCACGTGAAGTCTATGGGTTCATAGAGAGAGCAGGTTCCGAAGCCATTAAGCCCATCAGATTCCATCCCCATGCGCAATGTTTTCCGACACTCACACGTCAAGCAGGAACTTTTTGGCTTGCATCATATGTAAGGAAATTCTGGTATGCGGGAATTACCGGCACTTGAGTTCATAGGACCCAGTCCCAGTTCACGACAGCCGACCCGATATCTTCAAAGTCTGGGGTTCAGACCGAGGATTGGCATCTAGAACTTTTGAGATATGGGGCAGT
>Ga0302140_10009368_pt1 | contig 12149 bp, 11 predicted proteins | sample I_Bog_E1_1_FD_202095 | JGI IMG/M metagenome (GOLD analysis project Ga0302140, IMG submission 202095) | Peat permafrost microbial communities from Stordalen Mire near Abisko, Sweden - I_Bog_E1_1 | ecosystem: Environmental > Terrestrial > Soil > Wetlands > Peat | place: Sweden: Abisko, Stordalen...
CATCCGCCCAACTTGGCTACTTCGCTGTTCTAAATCCTCCTGGTTAATACAAAGGGCGTCAATCCAAAGGAGTCGTGGTTCTGTTGCGTAGCGCAGATAGACCAAAGCTGTGGCAAGGTTCTTGGTCACTTCTACGAACGTCTGCTCTGATTGCTGTGACTTGATCATGACCGGATCAGGGTTCCTCTCCACCCCCCAAACGTATGAAAGCGCCTCATATTTTGGCATGGATCCCTGTCGTTTCAATAACGTCAGCTAATTTCGCTTCCAAGAAAAGAGTGAACTATGGTAGAGCGAGCAGGGAAATGCAGACTTGCCTCAGAATTGACACCAGCGAATGAGATGGTTTGAAATTCAACCTCGATAGGAGAAGCGTCCTGAGTCGTTGAGGGGGTTCTCCAGGAAGTAGCATTAGCAGCCTGATTTGCTGCTCTGATGCTCGTAGAGGTAAGTACGGATACCGCTGGGCCATTTTCAACCCGCTGTGCACAGTATAACGTGAAATGAATAGAAAACAAGTCGGATTTGGAACGTGGAAAGTTGAATCTGCTCGCACTAAGAAGAAGAATGGTGAGCGGCTGTTAGAGAAAGAGAAATGCTGTGAGGCTACGGGCTGCTGCAGGCGGTGATACGAGTCTCAAATGCCGCTCGATCGCCACTAGTTTCAATGGCTTGAAGACGTGAGTATCCCATCAATCAGAAGTCTCTGTACTTAAGCCACCTTAAGCCACTCAATATTTATACAAGTTTCCGGCAAGTCTCTAATGGAAGGGTTTACCACTCAACGATTCCCTCTTCGGGAAAGCTAGACATGTCCAATAAGGACATGAATATAAGCGCCTGTGGCTGGCGAGCTGAGATGCAACAACTGTGCTTGATTCGAGTCATTCAGTAGCTCTAGAATATATACAATCACCCATCTGAATTATCGAACGAGCCTTGAGTTGCTTTTTTTATGTGGGTTTCCTTGTTTTGGAAGTCTTTTGAACTAACTCCACGCGCAAGCCTTCAGAATCAAACCTTCCCCCCCGGAGCTCCTTCCTTGTCTTTTTCTGCGTCTTTCGGTCCTACCTATTTTGATTCACGTTGTATGACTGCGGTAATACATAGCAATGCCATTCCCTTATAACCCACTCGACATAGGTGGAGACCAGATCCGTCTTCTCCATCTCCACCCGGGACGAAACTCAAGCTTTGTCACCTGCTCCATAGAACATCACTACTTGGATGATGGGCCCGTATATGTGGCATTGTCGTACACCTGGGGTAATATTGATATTACCAAACCCATGGTGATTAGTAGGCATAGGGCGTTCGTATCCTCACGAGACGATCCAAGACTTGTCCAGACTATTGAGGTCGAGACGCAAGTGGAGGTAACTATCAACCTAGAAGCCGCTCTCCGGCAGCTACGTGCTTCAGGATATGAGAAGGTTTGGATCGACGCTCTATGCATAAATCAGAAAGACGACACCGAGCGACGCGAACAAGTTCTGAAGATGAATAGGATTTACAAACGTGCGAGAGAGGTCGTTGTATGGCTCGGCCCTGAGGGAGAGAATAGCGACAGAGCAATGACTTTCATACGCTCTCATGAGGATCCAAACTTTGTGGAGGATCTAGTACGTTATCCTCAAGCTGATGCGACGTTATGGTTTAGCTAACTAACGAAGTCCCAGGACGCGCAAGTCCCAGCAGAGCGTGATCAACTCGCCGAGGCCCTCGAAGCACTACTTAGTCGGCCTTATTGGCGTAGAGTATGGATTGTACAAGAAGTCGTTCTGGCGCGGAGAATTAGAATATTCTGCGGGCCTGATGAGACAACTATGGAGGCCTTCAAGAGAGCCATGTCGAAGCATCCGGTTGGACAACGCATGATAAAAAGCGGCCGCGTTCCAAGTTTCGAAGCTTTTCGAAATCCGAGCCAAGAGAAAGAAGCCAATCCTTTTCCTCTCACCAGATTACTATACCTTAGTCGTGCTTCACTAGCGACTGATAGACGCGACAAGATATATGGCTTACTCGGCTTGGCATCAGATACTAAAGCTATCGGGCTGGCGCCGGATTACAAAGCTACACCTGAGACGGTTTTCAAAGACCTAACTACTTCGCTCCTCAGAGAGTATGGACGCTTCGAAATCTTTGCCCTCCGGTCTCTCGACCGTACTCCAGATGATAGCCTGCCCTCCTGGGTTCCAGACTGGGGGAACTTGAACATAGACCGTCCGTGGATATCTGAATACCTCGAGGCTTACACAGAGGAGCCTGCAGTGGTAGGCCTCGCTAGTCGAGTGAATAACAATTTCATGAAAGCTATATTCGGCCTAGAAGGAATAATCTGGAAAGAGCAGCGTGAAAAAGCTGCTAGGCTCAAGCAAAAGAAAGCCACTGTGCAGATCTTAAAACGAAGCATTAAAGTCCAAGGCATCTTCATCGGGAAGATTGACGGCATTTCTAGCCGTTTCGAAAGGTGGCCCGGAGTCGGAGATGCATTTAGTGGACTTAAACATTCCTCACAAAATGACGACCACACAGCCTATGATGATCATTTCTGGGTGGCATATGCCATTCTGAACTGCTTGACTATGGCTGGCGCAGACCTTGGCCCTCGAATAACAGAAGTCATGGCCGGAGACGCCATGCCGCCTACTATGGCGATCCCTCTTGGGAGACTCCACTCGAAGCAAAGCAGGCTTCTGACAGCTTTGTATTATCCCCGAGTACACGAATGGTTCAACCAAAACCTCGAGCTACAGATCGCAGGACGAACTCTCCGCGAGTGGATGACGACTCCGATCAAGGGACCATTCGAACGGTCACAGAACCATGAAAGCTTTGGTAGCAAGATTGCAAGTTTGTACGTGTCCACGCCACTCAGCGTCCCCGATCTGCACAAGATCTTCAAGCGCATCAACGTTGTCATCAGTCTCGGCATGCGGCTCTTTGTGTTGGATAACGGGTTTGTGGGAATGGCGCACCCCCATGCTCAAGCTGGCGATGTGATCTGTAAACTGCAGTACTGCCCTGTGCCTTTTATTATGAGGCCTTCACAAGAAGCATACCGCATTATTGGCGAGGCATGGTACCTTCAAGCTTCAATGGCACATGGAGTAAATATTACCAAACCATGGTGGTGGGTGCAAGAACGTGATGAGGAGCTTGAGGAGATCACGATCGAGTAAATCCTTGAAAACGTAAGAGTCTAGATGAAATGTTAATACACAGATTTTGCTTTGCCAAGTTAGATTCGACGTCACTGGATGAGTGCTGATGATATGTAGGCTGTGAAGGATTATGAGTTGTTGAATAATGGGCTCCCTGCTTTGATGCCAGCTTGACTACAGGGTATTATGGTACTTAATTTGCTACTAACGGAGTGAAATTTGGGAGCGCGGCGATTGTGTATTTGGAATTGCAGTTTCGGGATGTTGCTAGGTTGAAGAGGTGTTATTTGGAGTTAGCGTTTGATAAGAGTTTCGTCGATCAGAATGAGATGGTGGATTTCGAAAATTGGAGATCATTTGTATGCTATCGATTAGATTGGCTTCGCTGAGGCTCGGCTTTGATATACAATTCGCGAATACCGAGCTCGTGCGAGCTGGTCCGAGATGGCCCCCACCAGCCCTACCTGTCAGTTCACGGACCCTATCTGCTCACAGGGCTGTCTAATGATGGAGTCGCTTACGCACCTTGATTCCAATCAGTGCCTGTTTGTTCCTGCATGCCAAATCAATGTTCCCTTTTTCTGATTACACCTTGAAGGGAGCTGAATCTTGCTGACATCTCATTCAACGACAACACGCAAAGTCGGCCCACGGCGACTATTACCCCGGCTGTTTGATACTGATATGGAATTGAAGATGAGTATAGACTATTGGCTCCACGGCGATGTATTTATGGACCCGAGCAGTTCTCGCACACGGATCCAATCAATGCCTACTTATACAATAACGGGCTCCTGCGTGCCAAATCATTGATCCAATTTTAATTCCACCATGCCCAAGCTGATACTTGTATGCTAACTATGCTTACATCATATTAAACGACAATACACGATAATGTCGGTTCACGGAGACTTTCTCTCCGGCTCTGTGATGTTGACTTGGAGTCGACGATAGATATGATATAAAAGAGTGTCCCCTTGACGATGGGATGCCAGCACAACCAAACTGACAACATCCGAACACGGGAACCTGCAGAACTTCCACCTCAATCAAACCAATCGGTCCAGCAATCGACAAAGAATATCAAATCCACTTCTTTCGATTCAAATTCCTCTATCGTTGAACCATCGCCATAATGGACTGCCAAGATTCCAGTGCAGTGATCACTTCCCCCATGGCCTCCCAAAATCGCGCCCCGATGATGAACAGCATGGCCTCCCAGAATCCACCAATGATGAACGACACAGCTTCCCCAAATCCTCCAATGATGGATAACATGGCACCCCAGAGTTCCCCGATGATGAACAATATGGCCTCCCAAAGTCCGCCAATGATGAACAACATGGCCACGCAGAAACCCCCATTGATGAACAACATGGACTGCCAGGCTCCCCCTCCACCAACAGATTGCGAAGCTCCCAACTACCAGAATACCGTCCCAATGATGAACAACATGGGCTCCCAAAGTCCCGCCGTCGCAAAATACACCCAGCTGCTCGCCAGCTCTAAATTCCTGTTCATCGTCTGTCCGTAGACCATTCTTCACTTCCTACAACAATGCCTCAAACTAACACTCTCTAGATTACCGCGGCCACTGGTGTCCCTTCTGCAGGGCCTACATTACGACCTTGCAATCGCTCTCACGACGCATCTCAGCCGCAGGTGGTAATACACTCATCATCACCGCCGAACCCGGCGATCAGTATCTTACCAAGATGCGAGACTCGACAGGCTACACTGGTGAAGCGATCGTCGACACACAGAATAGCCTCGTGCAGTACTTCAGGGAGAAGGGTCTGGTGAATGTTGCGATCACTGAGAAGAAAGGGTATGAGTTCGGCATGGCGCAGCCGGCGGTCTTGGTGATCAAGAGTGATGGGACAGTGCTTGAGAAGTGGGCGATTGTGCCGAGCGCGGTATGTTGTCGCTGGGCTTTGAGACGAATGCGTGTGCTAATATTAGATGACAGGCAAATCTGGGTGGTCTCAAGGATAGGCCCGAGCTAGGGCAAGTGTGGGAGAATGTGCAGGCTTTGCTCGAGGGAAAGCAGAAGATTCATTCGTCCTATAAACTCATTAGCTTCTTCAAGATTCTCAAGGGTATTATCTTCTGATTATGGGATATTGGGATAAGGGAGTTTGCTTGCTGCGCATGAGCGTTCCGCGTTATATCATTTCTTTTTGCGCACTTAGATATTTCTTGTTTCGTTCTCGCACACAACTAATACGCAACTTGATGCATTACTTCTATGAAAGGAAATTTTTATTTCTTCGTAGCTGCACCTATTGCTTTAACCTTTTGAAGTGTTCGGCGCCCGATTCAGCGATGAGGCAAGGACCTCCCGGCAGCCTCTCAAATTTCCAGAAGTGACCAATGGTTCGATCCTCCCAAAGTTGTCGCCATTAAGCACTCGAACAACAAGTAGAAAATACTCCATTTCTTTATATCTGAAGTATTCCAGCGTCATCGGGTGAACTAGATTGATATTGATATTTGTATGGCATAGAACTGTGGGGTTGACTAACGAATCACGATTCAGGGGCTAACTTGCTGAACGTCGGGAGAGCCAAAGCCTATCAGCATGCGCCACAGCAGACAAGATATGCACCCTGCAGCACGCTAAGAACACTATGAAACTTTCCTGAGATCGCTTCAGCTTCTTTCTTCTTCATCTATCACAGCATGACTTGGAGCTCCACCCCAATGGCAACTTATGATCGCCTATGAATCTACGGACATCAGACCGAGACTTGTCGTTATGGGACGATAATCGGATTCGAAGCAGGTGGATACCAGAAATGACGACGGCCTGTTTCAACTCATGTCATTCGCCTGCTCGTCGATTATATGAGTCGTAATGCAGCAGATCATATCATTCAAAGGGCTCCACCGCAGCAAGGCTGCAAACTCACGAGATCCCTCTGCGTCAAAGTTGCCTCCGCAGAATAGATCTTGGAGGAAACAATTCCTCTCCCAGCGCATTATATTCTTGCGAGTGTTCTTCGTTGGCGTTTCCACATTTGGCAAGTTATACGAAAGCATTCCCTTGTCCTTGGCAAGGTTTCACACCTTCCACAAAGCAATATGAAACGAAACTCGTGAATGGTTCCAAACATTCTGGATTTATGCAAGCACAAGTAATCGTTCATAGTGGTCAGCTGCCATCATGCACTGAGAGGATCATAGGAGAATTTAGCCGTCGAGTGGCGGTGGAGAACAGTTCATCATGGAGCTCTGGTCACAGAACCGTTGCAAACAATCTCACTCGCATAGTGATGACCCAATCTTCGAGAAGCGGGAGGGCGCCATTGGCACGCAATCTCTCTCTCCATGTGGCACCTGTCATGATTTCTTTCCCATATTGTGGAAGTCCCTCCAGGTATGGGTAATTGTTTTCAAAATTCTTGATGGCTGGCCTCATCGATCGCGACGATTCTCTGGAAGAAGGTCGTTCTTTACTTCGTACCAACCTCTTTAATATCGAACACTTCTTACTTCCTAATCATAATGTTGCCAACCCTGCTTCGTCGATACCTGTGGACCAAATTACGCCGAGGACAACGGATCCTCAAGCTGCAGCCATCACCAGCCCGCCTCATCTTCTCGAGCTTCGACAGAACAATCCTCAAGACTGCTCAAATCTCATCACTGCCTCCGTCAATAGCGCTACAGTCGAGATTTCTCGCATCATCATAGCATTGAACGCCACCTTCTCGCAGCAGCTCCAGCAAGCGTCCATATCCGCATCCAATGGCATCAAATCAGCCCAAAACTCAGCTACTTCAACCATCCAGATTGTGGTTCAGAGTGCAAGTAGCGCCACCTCGTCTGCCTTCTCCAGCTTGACCATCGCAAATTTAGCAGCCACGAGCGCAAACTTTGCGTTGACGACTGCACAGTCTAGCGCTAGTACTGCCATTGCTGCTGCAAATTCGAGCTTGACTTTGGCGAACTTGGCCGTGACGAGTATCTCGTCGGCATCCAGCAGTGATGTCTCGACATTGAGTTCGAGTTTGTCTGAACTGCAGGCTCGCTTGAGTTCTGTGCAGGCGAGTGATTATCTTTTAAATCGATAGAGTCTCAGTAACTGGGAAGTCTAACAACGACTCGTAGTCCTCCGCATCTGCTGCCATTGCTGCAGCCCAATCGGCACTTGCATTTGCCTCCGGATCAGCAGCAGCTCAAGCGTCGTCCATCTTAGCCTCGGCGGCTTCAGCAACTCAGGGATTGACTACCGTTGCACCGCAGGTGAGTTCCATTTAGAAACCAAACTGTAGTAGTAAGCTCACAAAATCCAAGCAAACTCTTCCAACGATACAACTTCCATCGACAATCTCTCTCACACCAGCCCAAGCAGCCGCAATCGTCGCAGGCGCCGTCGTCCTTACAATCCTTTTGAGCTTCCTCGTATACTTCTTAGCCCTGAAAATGAAGAAGAGGAGAGAACGGGATAGCTACTTAGATGAGAAAGACATCGCAACTAGTCCGAAGAAGCTGCCTTCGAGACTGAGCTCGGCTTCACGCACCGGAAATGCCATGACACTTAAGTTCAACCCTCCGAAATCATCAGATGCGCCGCCTCCTAAGTCAGCACTACGGATACCCGAGGAAGTTGGTGAGCTAGCTTCAAAGTCGGCGGGCAAGGAAGTCTCCAAACTGTCAACTTCGCAGACCAATCTTCTCAGACAGTCCACATCCTCGACATATTCAGAACCTCGGAGCTGGCCGCTGGGGTCGAACAGCACTAACGTAACGGATGTCACCTCGATCAAACCCATATCACCAGGCTTCACCTTCTGGCCTCTCAAAGTTAATATACCAAATTCCCCTCCTCAATCACCAGAAAAGAGAAAGGAACCTCCAGCTCTCAATCTTCTCGATACCATGAAGACAGACAATAGTATTCCGTACACCTCACCGGCACTTAAGGAAACATTCGATAAGCATGATCCATATCCAGACCAAGAAGTCTTTGAGGAGGTTGAGCAAAAGGACGTCATCTCTTCCCCTTGGCCGCAGACTCATAAAAGGAGGGAGACTCCCGACGAGATAGTCTTCAACCCCTTCGAAGACGGAACAGAGGATCTAGTTGCTCAATCAGCGGAAGATCTCGAAGTCCCTCAACAAGAGCCAGAGACGGAGATATCTGAACCGTTGGTAGAGCAGGCATCGTTTCAGCAGATACCTGGTAGAGACTCATACTCTGAGACAGCCCAATTTTTCCGGACTCTCGAGACACGGGTTCAACGAGCAATATCACCCAGTCCTCCTTCAGAAACTCAGCAAGAATCTCTAAAGGCGCCAATCGAAGAGACTCTCAACCAAATACCCACCCAGAAACCTCTTGAAGAACCAGTCAAATCTCAAGAAGATGAATGGTCTTTCGAGCAACTGCTCCCTCAACAGCCGACTCGAGTCCCAAAAGCCGCGACATTGGCTCTATTACAAAATGAAGACCAAGCGAGATCGAGCACGGTTCCTGAGATTGACAAGCTACTCCGGATTGTTGCGCAGGATAATGAGCGGCTTGCTGATAAACCACTATTCTGGAGTGATTTCCGGCCGGTAGAGGAGGACGTTGGGGCAGCGATGGAAATGCCGCCTATGCGGGAGGCTGAAGGTAAGGAGGAGACTGTGCTGGGGAGTAAGAGTTTGCCGGCTGCGGAAGAAAGTAGTTCTGAAAGGGAAGATGGTAGAGAGACGGTAGTCTCGCCGCTCCTTCGTAATGCAGACGTCGAGATCAAGCTCATCAAAAGAGCACTGTTCTCCCCAAAAGCCAAAATGCCTGAAAGCAGGGAACCCGAACAGCTATTACTATCTCCGCTAGCCCCAGAAGTTGAAAGAGAAATCTTGCTCTTGCGAATGAACCCTCAAATCCGAAACATCACTGCCATCCTAGCTGAAAACGAAGCATTTTCTCTCCCAACTTCGCCAATCCTCGAGACAGAAATCATTGAGGACGAACCCGATGAACGACAAGCAAGAGGCCGCTCCATGCTAAGAACCTCAGATATAATCGAAGCGCGGCTCTCGTCCATCTTCGCCGCCAAAGAAATAAAGTCCACTCCCACTCCAAACTATCTCACCGACGATGAACGCGCTCGAACAATATCCCCACTCCGTCGGAATCCAGTCAGTCCATCCACGATCCCAGAGCAAAGGAACAGGACTCTATCACCGCTCCAACGAAACCCTTCTGCCACTTCTACATCAACAAAACGCAGATCACGCACCCTATCACCACCTTCTCTTCCCCATCTCAATCCAATCCCAACCACTACATCCCTTGAAAGAGAAGAATCGCCTCTACGCCGAAATCCTCCTTTCCAATTCCCAATCCCATCTCAACCTCTCGCCATCCCAAATATGCCAACAAGCTTTGACTCAGCATCTAGACCGCACAGTAACGTCACTTTTAACCAGACGCTAGCACGATTTCAGAATCTGGCGGAGCAGAGCTCGACTGGAAGGCAGGCGAGCACGGAGGTGACGCAGCGGGCTATTGCGGGGATTTTTATTCCGGGTAGTCTGAGGGAGCAGGCGGTGAGAAATTTGAGTAAGAGTCGGGAGCGGTTGGGGAGGGGCGAATGCGGGTGAAGGGGCTCCTTAGGTCGGTCCCTCTTCAAGGCCTCCGAGTCCCGTGGCGGGGTGGACGTGTCTTCTTTTATGGTTTAGCTATATATATATTACTCCGTGCACGCTTGCTCACTTAATACAACCATCCTTCTCCTCCACTTTTCTACCGTCAGCGTATTGATCTCCGAGTTTAGGTGACACTTGAAAAGTATAGAGCAACGTCTGTGTTGACATTGAAAGCGTCAGGCAAAGGAGCAAGATTTTCTAAAATATTCAAATCGTGCAGGAACAAGCGAGCCTAATCCAGCAGTATCACAAAACTTGCAGGAAATCTACCTGTAGGATTTTCATGTGATGCAAGCATCTCTGAGCCTAAAGTCCCCTCGGTCACTTGTTTTCTGTCTGTAACATTTTCCGTTTCCAGCTACTCCTCCTCTCCCTAGCTCCAGTCCACGTCAGGTGCAACACTGCTCATCACCTTCTAGGTCGATGCAACAGCACTAATTTAGTCTAATTAGCTTATTGTATGTACACAGCTTGAAAATTAAATATACTTACAAAATCCTCCACACCGCAACAGCAAAGAATGCCTTCAAAAATAGCACAACAAAAACCAGCCGCCGGTTCTAGTTTGGAAGAGTTTGTCGGTATAAGAACGCCTTTCTCGTATAAGACAGGTGTGTTAAATGTATCGACTAGATGGGTAGGAGAAGCGGGCTTTGATATTGATTCTGATTCTATTATCGGCGAGGCAGAGGCGATAATTATAAGAATAGCAGTTGCGGATAAGTATTTGAATTGCATGTTGATAAAACCAATAAGACTTAGTTTAAAGTTGAGAAGTTTTGAAGCTAGAATTCGGAGATTTCATACATGTAATCGAGGTATGACCATATCAAAAAACAATTGCAAGGTAGCTTTCAAATTAGTTTAAGCTAAGGGGAAGTGTGGTTATATGTCTGACGCTGACGCTGGTGCTGACGCTGATGCCCAGTGCGAGCCAGCCCCGCGCACAATGGACTACGTTGAGTCGCCGGATGACATACCTGGGATCCAGCTTAGCCTCCTCCGTATACTCAAGAACCAGACTCCCTGATCTCATCTATGGCTTTAATCTGTGGAGCGGTTGGCTGGTCGATATCCCTGGGGAGCACTTGGTCTGGCTTAGCCCGGCCGGAGTGGCCGTCCTCGTCATATACTACCTAGTAATAGTATACTAACAGCTGCTTTATAGTGGTGAAGTATGTACTAGGGTTGACGCGTTCTTGAAATACCAGAACCTATCTGCCCTGCTTGACGTCCCGACATAGAATTCGCAGGATATTGGCCGGCAGCTGTGTTATTCTCCAGCCTAGCGAGGTGTCGCTACACAACTAGTACCCGTCTCTGAAAATAGTCTCAGCTGCAACTAAAATTCGGACGAAATTGGGATCCTCAGCGTTCTCACTGCCTGCGTTTATCCCCCAGAGAGCAGCTTGTACGAGCTCCAGATCTTCTCGTTCTTTAATGTAACCATATAATATGGAAACCCAGTCAAGTTGTATAGCTATGGCACTCTTTCTGACCTAAAATCTCCGATATCCTGGACTACAGTTGCCTGTTCTTTAAGATCACATTTCACATCCTTAACAACTTCTCAAATAGGTGCTTCTCAGGCTTGGTTAGCACAGTCGAATGGCTTAGGTCTGGCGTCTCTCGGCTCTTGAGATCAGCAAAATAAAGGCCCGGGCGATTTCTGCAAAGGAGGTCTCTAGGAGGCAACCCTCCCGAGTAGTGTTAACTTGTGCTCTCTTACACTTCTCTTCTCATACCTAGGGATGTGGACCCACATGCGTGTTAGGTGAGTCGTGTAGAATGGCATCTCGGTAGCGCAAAGGAGACAGCAGGACCCCGTGTAGACTGGGAGGTGCTCAATGATGGCAACCGGGACTTTGATGTGCCCGGGAAGAGAGAAGGGAGAGTAAGAAGAGCTGGGTGAGTTTTGTTCGCTGAAGAGGAAAGCTGTGAGATGATCTATTAATATTATCTCTTATCGTCAATCCGAGTCCTTCTCTATATCCCCGTCTATCGATCCTCTCCTTGCAAACCATTGTCTCTCTCGCTCTAACATCCATCTCACCCAAACCCAAGTCGCAGCAGCCCAAGCACCAATCCAAATAAACAATACCCCAAAGCTCAACCCATACGCAACATTAAAGTCACAACCCCACGTAATCCCCGCCAACGCGCCCGTAAAAACAACACCGCCCACCGTCCACCAAAGAGTCACCTCCCAAAGCAAGTCCCTAAACACCGGGCTCGCATCCCACCTCTCCCTCAACTCTTCCCTATACACGCGTCTCTGATCCGCATCCACAGCAACAAAATCCTCAATAACATAATACGCAAACGGTTTACACCTCTCGCCTT
>Ga0302140_10009371_pt1 | contig 12148 bp, 14 predicted proteins | sample I_Bog_E1_1_FD_202095 | JGI IMG/M metagenome (GOLD analysis project Ga0302140, IMG submission 202095) | Peat permafrost microbial communities from Stordalen Mire near Abisko, Sweden - I_Bog_E1_1 | ecosystem: Environmental > Terrestrial > Soil > Wetlands > Peat | place: Sweden: Abisko, Stordalen...
TGCCGAGCACACTGACTTTGGTACACTTACTTTGCTCATGCAAGATGGAAGTGGCGGATTGCAGATCCAGGATCCTGCTACTCGTACTTGGTCCCCAGTTGGCTGTCAATTTCCAACACTGATTGCGAACGTGGGAGATTCGATGATGAGGTGGATGAACAAGAGGATACATTCTGCCTGTCATCGGGTTCCTCTTACTGCTGAAGCGATCAATAAGGATATTGGGGCTGTTCCAGCTCGGTACTCGATTGCTTTCTTCGGAAAGCCGAATCCTGATGCTTCGCTCAAGCCGATGGAGAGCTTGGTAACAGAGACATACCCATGCCAGTACGAAGATATCTCGGCGTATGAGTACGACCAGCAGAAGTTGCAGAGGATCTACTTAACGACCTGAAATGGAAGGACGGATTTGAGGAGAAGGGAGAGAGCAGACGTTGGGGATTTGGCAGACGTGGCAGTTATCGTCTAAATTGACGCCCCCTTGTCTCTTATCCCATATCCTCTCCTGACTGTGCCGTCCCAAACTTCTTACCTCAATCATTACACGAGTACCGTAGTAACTCGACAAAAATAAGACTGCGGGGTCGTTCTCGCTAAAATCTCCGACTGGCCACATCAGTGAGAAAGTGGGCTGGAGTGGAACTGAGTGGATGCGATCACGCTCCTCTAGCGCCCGCGAAGGGCTTGATCTCATTTTGTCGAGTTACTACGGTATCCGAGCTTAGAATAAGGGAGAAGCACTCAATAGGGTAACCCAACAGATCCGTATTTGCCGGTTTAAGACAGGAGATTTACCACTGTTTTTGCGCCAAATTTACCGGAATCTACCAAGCCTTTTCGTTCCCGCAGCTGGCAGCGAGTGGTGCCACTTCTTTAAGGTTATTTTAGGGGCCTGCAATAGGTACTGTAGCCTACAATATCGACGCTAAAACAATATATGCCAAAATCGTACCTGAACTGCCTCCGTTTACCAGCACCAACACAGCAATCTAAGCAAGTTATCTTAGATAAAATTTTGGTCCAAAAATTGCATCTTTATGTCAATGCCGAGCCATCATCGAAGTCCGAAGATATCGACAACCACAGCCTCTCAGCTTCCTTCTTCGTTAATCCAAACCTTGATTGGTTCACAGCAGCTCACGGCCACTTCGAATTTTGAGCAGAAATCTAAATACCTAAAGTCGAATGGCCATTCATATCTGCAGAAAGCAGCTATTCCCCAGACCTCTTCACCAGGCCTTAACCATCACCAAAAGACGCCCAAACCCTTCAGGACCCTCAGGTATATTGGTCCTACTGGCCCTCCCTACCAGCCAGCGTTGACTTCGTCATTCTTTACGGAAGCACAGCTTGTGTGCATCCGGCGCAGTCGGTCCACTACAAACGCCGAAATGCCACGATCATCACCATGGGAGCGGTTCTCGAAACTACGGCTTTCGTCCTCAGACTTCTTGTCGTCCGCACGCTTGGTCCAACACACATCTACGAGGCACAATTCATACTGATTTTGGTTGTGCCCATGTTCATGAATGCCTATGACTTCATGCAACTAGGAGCTCTGGTGAATTACTTCTTGCCAGATAAACAACTCATTGGTATTTCTGGTAGAAAAATTGCTTGGTGTTTCGTCAGGTTGGATATCATGTACCCTTTTTATTCCTGGGACAATGGTGCTTTGCTGATCTCTATCAGGGCTTTCTTAATCCAAATTGTTGGTGCCGTTATTACTACTTCGACAAATAACACGACGATTCTGGCTGGCTTGCATATCTATACAGCTGACGTCGCTCTCCAACAAACATTCATCTTCTGCTTCTGCGTCCTAGTCTATCATTTCCGCAAATGCCTGGCACGAGAATGTGACCCAAAGGAGGTTAAGAGTCTTAGAACTCTTCTATACACACTCTACCCCTCTCTCTCCTTGATCTCTGTAAAAGCCTCCTCATTCAAGACCGCAATATGTTCAGAACTAATACTCCTCCCTTCCCCAGTTCCTAGTTCTCTTCCGAATTATCGAGTTCTCCAGCAGCAGCACAAGCAGAACCAGCGAAATAATCGACAGGCATGAGATCTCCCTCTATATATTCGATTGTCTACCAATGTTCCTCGCTCTTGTAATCTTCAATATTACGCATCCAGGCAGAATCATGACTGAATCAGATTCATATTGGCTGACGCTAACAAGGGAGGAGAAGAAAGCGAAGAAAGCTGAAAAAAAGAGTCAGAGGGAGGAGAAGAGAGAAAAGATAGAATTGAAGGTAATGAAGAAAGAAGAGGGATATTAAGTGTTGGCTCTTGAAGCTGCTTTATGAGAGTGAAGAAATTGAGGCATTGACGGAGACGGAAGATGAAGTCACGGAGATCTAATATGTGTAAAGGGTTCTGCGATATTAGAGCACTAGATACCCAGCGTCGTAAAGTGTTGCGACCACTGACATCTTTTCAGAGACAACCTGCTCTTCCCATCACGACTTAAATTGATCAGTAAATCTCAGATCGTATACAACACAGAGCTGAAAATCTTGAAACCTTCAAAGGCTCTCGTACCTGGGAAGTAACGGGACCTCCATAGTGCAAGTCCAAGCCGGACACAGTACTCAATAATCCTCCTTCCAGCTTCAAGCCTATCACTACTAATGCCCACAGGTTGCGCGTTCATGTAGTTCCAGTGCATATATCAGACGCGAATATGCAGGAAGTGGCACCACCTTTTCTAAACCCTGTCAATCCCACCTTCTCGTGGCTGTCTTCGCATTCAGCCACAAGTGTGCCATAGAACGAATACCAAGTCTGGTGTCTAAGTTGATTGGCAGGGTCGGCGAAGGTATCGACACGTGAACAATTGCTGTCATTCCGTCAAGTTTAGAGGCCAGGATCTGTGTCTGCTATCATTTATTATCATTCCAAGGACGGACCAACCCCTTTACCGGAAACGATACTCGGGAACCGAAAATTCATCGTATTTGAGCATATAATCCATTTCAAACTCTTAGCATTCGTCAAATGAGACAGGATTGAACCGTTATTCTGAGGACTTATTCATCATCGCGATAATCGCAAGCACATCTTGGATGATGAGCCTTCCAGCGAGGATGCCGATATCTAGTAGACGGGAATACAACTCGAGCGACAAGAACAACTTTGGACCATTAACTTACTCTCAAGGGGCTGACAAGTCTATTCCCGATTTCACAGTATTGTTTGAGGATGCATTTCTGACGATTGGGCCCTTGGGTCTGGTTCTTCTATTGTTATGTGCGCAGATTGTTGCAACTATCTGGCACAGGCCAGACAGGAAGGTAATGGGCGTTGGAGGAAGACTAGTTTGGTTCAAACGAGTGGGTTGACACTCACCATACATCTCCAGTGTTGGACGTAAATGTTGATATTGATTTCAGATTCTCTATGTTATCTTGGTGATCATCAACCTCGTCTACCTCATCGTCACTGTTGAGCTCTCCTTAAACAACTCAATCGTAACCAGTAAACTCAGCATTGCCGCAGCAGCCATCTCTCTCAGCTGTTCAATCATGATCGCCCTGAGTTCGACTCTCTATCAAATCTACTCAGTCGCTTCTTCAACTCTAGTCCAACTCAGTCTCGGAGCATGGATTCTCACCGACATAGTTACAATTCGCACCTCCTGGCTCTCGGATCAGGACCGAGTACCAGCAGTCTTAGGGCTAGTAGGTGTGGTTTTGAAAGCCACTCTAGTATTGACAGAAGAGCTCCCAAAGAAGAAGTTACTTCGTTCACCGTATTCAACGTATCCACCCGAAGCCCGCAGCGGGATATACTCTAAGATATTCCTAATATGGCTCAACCCCCTCATGTTAAGAGGACTGTTAGGAGCCCCACTTAAGCTCCCAGATCTCTGGGCCTGTGATACGGAACTCTCTGCTGAGGTTCTCACCGCACGCTTACATCACCTCTGGTCTCAACAGCTACATCCTTCTACACCCGAAAAGTCAAGCAGAAGAAGAAAGAACCTTTTCTTCGTTCTAGCGTGGGAGTTCAAGTGGCTGTGTTTTCTTCCTATGCCGACAAGGGTTTTACAGGCGGGATTCATGTTTGCCCAGCCGTTCTTGATTCAGAGAACCTTGGACTGGTATGGGGGGTCTCTGGATGCGAAGTCGTGGGATGTTGGGCATGGAATTCTAGACGCATATGCGGTTGTTTATATTGGTATTGCTGTAAGTTCTCCCTGCCAGACTGATGGAATTCTTTCTGGTTATTTCTGACATGAATCCTTTAATTTAGGCCACAACAGCTTTTGGCCAATATCAGGTTCTGCGCTTTATTACGGCAATTAGGGGTAGTCTTGTAATTTTGATCTATCTCAAGACACTCGAGTTGGAAAGTTCTCCGGATAATATGACGCCAATTACTCTGATGAGTACAGATGTTGAGCGGATCGTGCAGGGATTGCAGTTTGTTCATGAAACGGTTTTGAGTTTCTTTACTTTCAGCATTGCGATGTGGTTATTGGAGAGGCAGCTGGGAGTTGGTGCTATTGCCCCAATTGTCGTTGCTGTTTGTAAGCCTCGCTATGTTCTATATGCTTTTGCTCATGAATTTTCTTTGCTAATGACAGACAACATTAGCTACAACCATTGTCATTGGAAGTTTTAGTGGTCAGATTGATAAAGCTCAGAAGAGATGGGTGGAGGCTGTTGAGAAAAGGGTTGCTGTTACCACGCAAGTTCTTACCTCCATGGAAAGTATTAAGATGTCCGGTCTAGATGGCTACATCTCCAGTGTTCTTCAGCTCTTACGAACGACCGAGCTAAATGTGTCTTTGGCTATGAGAAGGTTCATTACCGTTGCCGTTGGCTTGTGTATCTTTCCCCTTTTTCATTACACACAAATATAAACTGACAAGTCGCTAGCATTTATGACGCCAAACTTCTCTCCAGTGCTTGGTTTTGCAGTTTACATCCTACAAGCAAGAAGAGACGGCAGAACTCTGTTGGCATCGCAAGCGTTCGCAACCTTGGCAGTCTTCAACTTGCTGAGTGAACCTCTCAATGTCCTAATCCAAACCCTACCAGCGCTCGTATCAGCATATTCATGCTTCGCTCGAATAGGGGATTTCCTGCGTAAGGATTCTAGACAAGACACGAGAGATTGTACCGTATCCGTGGAAACCTCAGATGGCACCAGCAGCAACCTATCATCTCCTTCCGAGAAGATAGTTTCAAGTATTAGGTTCGTCCTCCCAATCCCCCACAATCGTCAGAATCTTACCTGTGGGCTAATCTCAATAACAGCTCTTTGGGCCCCAACATATATGACGACCTCCTAAGCATAGAGAATGGCACCTTCTCTCACACCACCACCAGCCCCTCTGTCTTGACCTCGATTAACCTCCACGTAAAATACAACACCCTTACCATCTTAACCGGGCCCTCTGGCTCAGGGAAAACAACACTACTGGAAGCCATCTTAGGTGAACTTTCAACACAATCACGATCGATACATTTTGATTCCCGGTTCAATGCTGCGGCTGAGGTAGCCTATTGTTCTCAGAGGGTCTGGTTACGGAATGAGAGTGTGGAGAGGAATATCTTGAATGGAGCGCCGTTTGAGGAGGCGTGGTGGAAAAAGGTCGTTTGGGCTTCTGGTTTGGAGGGGGAGATTGAGGGATTGTGTGAGAGCGAGTCGGTTGGGCATGGTGCGGGGGCTATTAGTGGGGGGCAGAAGCAGCGGATTGTAAGTTTGGGGATTCCGGATTTGCATACTAAGGGGCAACCATTTGCTGATTTTTGACTCTTGATAACAGGCATTAGCGCGAGCTGTCTATTCGCGGAGAAAGCTGGTACTTCTGGACGAGACGCTCTCCGGTCTTGATAGTTTATCGGAGGAGAAAATTGTGGAGCGCATTCTCGGCCCACAGGGGCTGTTTCGAACCCAAGGTATCACAGTTATTCTAGCAACACACTCAGGTAAGCATATCCCTCCTCTCCTCCTACTCGATATGCTTCGTCACTTACTTTGTACTAAATATAGCCAAATACTTTGATCTAGCAGACCAAGTAATCATCCTCACGCCTGAAGGAACAATTCTCAAACAAACATCAACCCCAGAAACCCTGGACATCTCCCAACTCCCATCCAACCCGACTCCTAAATTGTCAAATCTTGAAACTATAATACCAAACTCCGCAAATCCTTTCGCGTTCTCTTTGGCCACAAGGAACGAGACTACCTCTTTGAAAGATATTCGTGATATGAGAAAGGGAGAGATGGATGCTTACAGATATTACTTCACCAGTCTGGGCCCGTGGAAACTTTATATTGCTGTTTGCTTGGTGGTTGGCTTCGTTTTCTTTACTTTATTTCCTCGTGGGTTATTTTTTGAAGTTCTTTCCTCCCGCTTGTAAGTAGCTAACGAAAGAGACAGAAATTTGGCTGCAGTGGTGGACTGCTTCGAATGTTGATCGGCCGAATAATAGACTTGGGTACTGGATCTCAATCTATGCTGTCTATGGGCTACTCGCTATTTTGTCTCTTACTTTTGGTTGTTGGTATGAATCGTATCGGATAGACTGTGTTCTTCTCGGAAGGCTGATGGTGGTATAGGTTGTTGATCTGTGATATGGTAAAGCATTCTGCGGAGTGGTTGCACACCAAGCTAGTCAAGACTATTGAATGGTAGGTACTCTAAGGAATTGTTGATCGTGATATCTACTAACTTTACTCTTACAGCGCACCCATTTCAATCTTTACTAAAATAGACCCAGGATTAATGGTCAATCGTTTCAGTCAAGACATGTCCCTTGTCGACATGGAGCTCCCTCTAGCATTTGCCAACACTTTAATATGTAACCGATCCCTCTGCTACGCATCTTCACAGTTTCTAATTTATTTTGCAGCTTTCATTTCAATTCTGGCCCAGATGATCGTAATCGCTATCTCCTCCCGCTACCTAGGGGCTGCGATTCCATTCGTATTCCTAGTCTGTATCATCACCCAACGCCTCTATATCCGCACCTCCCGCCAACTCCGCTTCCTAGACCTCGAGGCGAAAGGTCCACTCTATACTCAATTCATTGAAACCCTCAACGGCCTCCACACCCTGCGTGCTTTCAACCTGCAATCCACCCTCTCAACCGAACTATTTCTTCTCCTCGACGCCTCGCAGAAACCCTTCTACCTCTTGCTATGTGCGCAGAGATGGCTGGGACTCGTGCTCAACCTCACGAATATGGGATTAGCGTTGCTGTTGATCGGCGTGGCCATTGCGACCAGGGCGCGATTTCATGCCAGTGGTTTTCTGGGTGTGGCGCTGATTAACATCATGACTTTTGGAAACAGCTTGGCAACTTTTATTAATGTTTGGGCTACTCTGGAGACTAGTCTTGCTGCTGTTGAGAGGGTGAAACATTTTTCTGAAGAGACGCCTTTCGAGGTTACAGAGGAGCCGATTCAAGTTCCCGATTCTTGGCCTGAGAAGGGTGGGATTGAGATTCGAGATCTTTGCATTGGGTATTCAAACCAGTGAGTTCTCTCTCCTGATATCTCTAGTTCTAGAATTGGTGCTGATGTACTACAGGACAGGTAATTTGCAAAAGTTGGCACTGAAAAATGTTTCACTTTCGATATCCCCCGGGACAAAGATTGCCATCTGCGGGAAGAGTGGGAGGTAAGTTTTGATCGAGGACAGAGACATCCCACTGCCGAGGAAAATTTATGCAGAAAGCTAACTTTCTCCCTTAGTGGTAAAACCACACTCTGTAAATCTCTACTTCGGATGACAGCCTACACCAGCGGAAGCATCTACATAGATTCCCAATCCCTATCACATATCCCACACCAGGACCTCAGAACAGCACTTTCAGTTGTACCTCAAGAACCAGCACTCCTATCCGCATCAATAAGAGAGAACATCGATCCATACTCAACCCAGACCGATGCCGAAGTTGAAATGATTTTGAGAAAAGTTGGGCTATGGGAAAAAGTCAAAGACACATATGGAACGGAGGAGGAGATCAACGTCAAGGAGTTTTCGTTTGGACAGAAGCAATTGCTTTGTTTGGCGAGGGCTCTGATTAAGGGGAAGAGGATTTTGCTACTGGATGAGAGTACTTCTAGGTATGTCATTTTCTCTCCTCGTCAGCATTCTGTCGAAGGTGTTTTCTTGGCTAAACTCTATTACTTTAAACAGTGTGGATGCAGCTACAGATAGATCGATCCACAAGCTTGTCTGTGAAGACTTGAAGGATACAACAATTATATCAGTAATGCACCGACTAGAGAATGTGGAGCTCTACGATATGGTTGCTGTCCTTGAAGAGGGCAGGCTTGTTGAGTTTGGCAGACCGAAAGAGTTGCTGAGTGATCCAGCGTCTGCTTTTTCGGGACTGTATCTGAATGGGACAGATAGCTGATGAGTATGTAATTTATATTTGCAAAGCCAACACTTCGACAAAGTTCTGCCAAAAAAAAGGTAAAGAGAAATCTAAATGGGGCACTCTTAGTTCATGCTCATGTCTGTTGTGATGCAGTTGAAATCAATCTCATTTTTCTGCAGACCAACCCCATTCTCATTGGTGAATAGGGCAACTCAGACCCAGGCCATTCCAACCCTAACATATCGGTGGTCGAGCTGAGCACACTGTACACAGGGACTCCGCCAATCGGTTCTTCTCAGCAGCTATTAATTGAGCCTCAATGGCCGAAACAACTATGCCAGACAGTTATTGGTTTGAGATACAGGCTGGAGGTTCCGCATAGCTAGCTCAACACCCTATCGTACGACAAAGAGATCACTTAAAGGCCCAGAGAAGGGAGGCCACGCACCCAAAGATCCGGAAAGAGCAAATTTATACGCCACAGAAACGGCTTGACTTCAACAACACTGTCAAAGGAGGTGCATGTGGGGTGCGCTCATCCACCCCCGAGAGAAATGAGTTAACGAGAGTTATCCAACAGGGGTGCAAGGTGGTGCTATTGAAGTGGTTCGACTAGGACACGCCTTGACAAGTGGTACGTACAACCTTCCTGGTCTGATTGGCTAAGATGACCGATCCTTGCCCCACAACTGTACCGGAAGGCTAAATGTAATGAGCCAAAAGTGGTGCACAGCGTCTTTACAGAGCGGTCTCAAATTGAGGCTTAACTGCTTCGTTTTGTACGCATGGAGTTTGTAGAAGTACGAGAATAAACAAGTATCAGAAACACCAAATATCACTAGCACCTTTATTAAGCAGAATGGGTTCTGTGAATGATTCCTCAACCTTAAGCCAAGAGAGAACTAAGGCTCAAGACACACCCGATGAGCTGGCGAAACAATATATCAGCCTGAATGGTACGACTACAGACTTTGTGAATCGGGTTCAAACGGACGCAACTCTGGAAGTATTGAACATCGATTTTCGGGATGCTAGCTTCGCTTTTCATGCGCAATGGCTTCACGATGCATACGTGGAAACTAATCCTTCGAAGGACTCGGATGGAGTTTTCTCCCGGAAAGCTGCACAGGCTCGGATTCAAAATGCCAGCTTGAAGGGCACTGGAACCCAGTCCGCTGTCCAGATCACTTGGGTTGATGGTTCAAAATCTTCATTCCCAACCATATGGCTTCGCGCAATGGCACCTCTGGTGGCGAAGAGGCTGGACATTGGGGCAGAAGCTAGTGAGGTCAATCCAGCCGGTTGGCTGGCACATGAACTGGCAATCCCAGAAGTCTTATACGGCGATTTGTTTCCTCAGATCTCGGAACCAGGGGACCTGAATGCGGTTAAGGAGCGAATTCTCGACGCCGTGCTGCTGGAATCAGCGCTGGGGATCGTGAAAGTTGTAGGCCTTCCAGACCCTGATGTCGAGAGCGAGAGAAAGAGAGAGAACACGATAGTAACGAAAGTCCTGAAAGAGCTTTGTGGGAGTGTTTACTTCCATCCCAGGCGAGGAGCCGACAAGTCCTTTAATGTGACCACGATCTACGCCAATGACATGAAGCCCGGAGAATCGCTTCTTCCCAATTACGACACGACGAAAGTCCTTCTCCCGCATTCCGACCACGCCCACTATACTCATCCAGCCCGAGTTCAGGGCCTTTATGCTCTGGAGGGGGAGAGCGAAAACGTATTTGTCTCCTGCTATGCGATTCTCGGAACTCTTAAGAAGGAGACGCCGCATCTCTACACACCATTCTGTAAAGCGCCAATGTCTATGGGGAGAGTTGCGCACTTCTACAAGCCGTCAATGTACCAAGCAACGACGGATACTGCAGTTACCATGTACCCTGGCTACCCTGACAAAATCAAGCGCTTCAAGTGGCACCCACACTTGACCGGCTCCTTGCAATCATCGTACGACGACCTCAAGGAAGCTCGGGTTGCACACAGGACGTTCCAGGAAATCATGAGCAGGGACACTCACCTCTTTCGTTTTGTGATGAAGCCGGGCGATCTCTTCATCTGGGACAATTTCAGGATCTTGCATGGACGGAATCGCGTTATGGAAGTTCCCAGAACAGTGGTGGGCCAGACAGTACCTGAGCAGGTTGTGGCTGACCAATACCGTGCCGTGAAGATGGCAAAGCTCAGGGGCTTCATCGAGGACAAATGGCTGGTTCATACCCCAATAGACCAGCTTCATGAGATGGTGAAGTTGGTGGTTGTGGCTGAAACGAACTACTAGGAGAGGACGGCAGATCTGCCCCAACTGAGAGGCTGCTTTTGTGAATCATGGTCTCGTTCATCTGTTTTAGCTTATGACATGGCATATTTAGCTGAGTCTTCCGAATGCTCTTGATGCTAAATTATCATTTAAGTGTCCTATGCCTGTCTTCTTTCTTCGGAGCTTCTGCCGGGCGATCTGAAATGAACGACAATCTAAAGCAAACATGCTTCTCGCTACTCGTCTGGCTGCCTTTCAAATGCATACAAATCTCAAAAGAATGAAGTGGTAGAGTGAACGAACGGCAACGACCATTAACTTGAAACAAATTGTTGGTGCCTGCTTTCAAAATAACTTAATCATAGGTAGTGAACCTGCGTTCTCGTCATGGGTTTTGAAAGTCTAAGACTTATAGAGGCCATAGTGACTCGAATGTATTTACTTTCAAAATGATCTCTCAAGCATACATAGCTAAACATTGTGGAAACCAACAGGGAGCTCCTCTCCCTCGAACCAAGCGCGAGCAGTCCGAGCAAACAATGGTGGATCTTGCCTGTTCCAAGGATGCCTCATAAGAGGGTGAGTTACCGCGATAGTCTGTGCATTTTTCTCTTTTCCAATCTCCATGAGTTTCTGCGCATCCTCTAAACGATCACTTGACGGGAGAATCCCACTCTTTCCAGCGGCAACAATAAGAGTTCGTGCTGGCCAGGGAGAGGGCCACGTTCCAACTAAGACTGGAACAATTTGGCGACATAACTGCATCGAACATGGAGGCGAATTGCCAAGATCAGTTCCGTCCATAAGCCATTCTACTATAGGGCGGGGAATAAGTTTTTGAAGTCGTCCATCTGCCCAAAAGCCATATGGAAAGAACGGCGTAAGTTTTGTCTGTGGGTACTTGGCAAATCCCGAGACAAAAGCAGTGTTGACGACTTGAGGGTAGGTTGTTATAAGTTTGATGGCAACGTTTGCGCCAAGGCTGTGGCCCACAACATGCGCACTTCCATCGTGGGCGTGCTTGCGGATCAATCTGTAGGTCAAAGTCTCCGAGTCAGTGTACCCGATGTGGTAGAAGTTGGAAGCCGCGATGCCGTCTTAGGAGTATTACTCGAAAGGCATTTCTGAGGAGTAAAACTCGCCAGACATCCGAGCCAGCGAAATGTGCTCAGAGGAATTGACTTACCTCTCTAGAAGACGAGAGGAGTATTCCGCAGAAAATGGAGTCACATTTTGTGACTGGCCATGGCCAGGTAGATCGGGGATGAGCAGGTGATATGTGTCCGCGAGGTGCGGCACAACAAGATCCCAATTCAGGCCTGAGGTGCAAGCACCGTGGATCAGAAGCACGGTAGACTTTCCCGATGGATTATGCTCGGTATAGTTGAGTAACACCTCGTTGAGTCCATTGTCTGGAGGCGGCATTGCCGGGGGTGCGGGTTTCAGTGGAGGGAAAATACTCCACAGAAGCCAGAGCACGAGAAGGGATAGACTGGACATTTGCAGCTTCGATTTATGGGCAAGG
>Ga0302140_10009372_pt1 | contig 12147 bp, 15 predicted proteins | sample I_Bog_E1_1_FD_202095 | JGI IMG/M metagenome (GOLD analysis project Ga0302140, IMG submission 202095) | Peat permafrost microbial communities from Stordalen Mire near Abisko, Sweden - I_Bog_E1_1 | ecosystem: Environmental > Terrestrial > Soil > Wetlands > Peat | place: Sweden: Abisko, Stordalen...
GAAAAAGCGTTCGACTCCCGCCGCCTCCACCAATTTTGGTTCCATAAGCATTTACCGAGGTTAAAAAGTTCTTCTAAGCTGCTGAATATAAACCAACTAACGTCCAAGTCCATTCCGCCGACGTCCGTGAGCTTCTGTGGGCAGCCAAACCTTTTGGGGGCAACACCCAAATGCTAATTTGGAGCTGCCCCACTGCACTTTGTATGGTGAAGGCTCCTTTTCTAATGCTGTCTAACGACACATTTGCGACCCAGCAGCGACAATTCAGTTGCTTGGAAAGGTGCGACCCGGAGTAGCCATCTGTAGGGTCTGACCTGCAGCCTGCAAGGCCACGGCACTACACATATAGATCTAACAGCGCATAGCATTATATCCTTGCAAACCCACAAGCTTCTCCGCGAAGTCGATTTTCCGTTCACAGTGTGTGTGAGAACCTGCGCACGAGGCGGTCGCGATAGGGGTGGCCCCTGAGAAGCCCCGTGCCCTCCTTAATGGGTGTGACTTGTCAGTTTTCCATGTCATGGACCGGGCTGCAGCGAAACGAAATTTGAACATCGAACCGGCCTCTGATGCCGTGGTCTACATTGGGCGGATGGACGTGAAGAAGGGCTTGTGCAAAATTGTTGAAGCTGCGGAGGCGCTACATCCCCAGCGGCCAAACATGATGTCTTCATGGTAGGCGCGGGACAGGACAAGCCTGTCATTGACGGTGGCGTCCGAGGCAAAAATGCGACGCGACACGTTCACCTCATGCCAAGCTGCAACTTTGACGAAGCCTCCGCCTGGAGGGCGGCTCCCGATCTGATCACTCTGACGAGTTAGATGGAAGGTTGTCCGAACGTGGTGTTCGAGGCGCTCGCAAGTGGACGCCTTATCGTTGCTACAAATGTCGGCGGTATTCCCGAGACAATGAACAGGGCTTTGCGCGTCTTTCGCGAGTTGCACATCGAGGTTACACCCATACCAGCTCCGGATGAGTTGCACTCCACAGAAAACTGGAACGGGCGCTTCCATGCTTTTAAGATCAAGCTGGTCGAATCTGTCAAAATTCTCGATTGCGCCGTGCGCGGCTGGATTTAGGCGCTTGGCGCCAAGACATCGGTTGGGCATCTTGCAACCTTACGCGATTTGAAGCCTTCCGCACCGATAAAGGCTTACTGCAGAGTTGGCGTTTTGATTGTGGTTTTCGGCCTGGACAATTTGGCTGCCTTACCGATGACCTGAGTGTCCTGCAGTTTATACAGCAGCGATCTGTAGCTGATATTGAGCCATTTGGCAGTCTTGCGGCGGCTCCATCCATTAGCCTGAAGAACCTTCAGAATGATCTGGCGCTCCAGGTCCTGAGTGGCGGCCCTGGTGATCTCTTTTAACGAAACAGGGTGGGCAAGATCGATTTCTGTAGACAGGCAGGAGGCGGCTGATGGAACGAGTTCTTCCGCCAAAGCCTCTTCGCTGCCGATGAGGATGTAGCTCCGAATCATGTTTTCGAGTTGGCGGATGTTTCCCGGCCAGTCGTAGCGCCGCATTAAACGCACGATCTCCCGCGAAAGCGGCTTTGGGTTGCAGCGGAAAACTTTCGAGTGCACTTCAAAGAAATAGTCGACGAGTTTCGGCAGGTCCTCGATCCGCTGGCGCAAAGATGGCAGTTCGATAGTGACCGCGTTGATCCTAAAGAAGAAGTCGAGGCGAAAGGTGCCTTCGTTGGTCTGGTTGCGCAGATTTCCGGTGGCGGCGCTGATGAGCCGGGTGTTGACACTCCTCGGCTCCTGGGCTCCCACGCGCATAAAACTTCCGTCCTGGAGTACCTGCAACAACTTGGCCTGGACGGACAGATCCAGGCTGCCCACCTCATCCAGAAACAGTGTGCCCATGTGGGCAAGTTCCACGCGCCCGTGTTTGTTGGCGTAGGCTCCTGTGAAAGCCCCCTTTTCATATCCAAACAGCTCGGATTCGATCAAGGAATGGGGAATAGCGGGGCAGTTTACTTTGACCCAGGGAGAGTTCGACCGACCGGAGTAGGCATGGAGGAGCCTGGCGAAGATTTCCTTTCCAGTGCCGCTCTCACCCTGCAAGAGCACAGGAACGGTAGTATCGGCAACCCGCTCCAGCTTATCTTTGGTGGAGGCCATGTAGGAGGATTGTCCGAAGATAATTTCGGCCGGTGGGAGGTCACGAGTATTTACCGAATCGCTCATCGGGGCCATGGGCATCGCAGGAAGGCCTAAGTGGTTTGATTTTGAATCTCGCTCCTGCACGTGCAATTCGATTACCAAACCAAGCGCAGGATAATGACTCCTGGTTTCTCAATAAATTAATCGATTCATGCCGGTAAGTGATCTATATAGGGTAGATAAACACTCGCAGAAAATATTTACGCAAAGGACTCCAACCGCATTTTATGTTTAAATTGTGAAAACAGTTGCACACTTGAAGAATCCAATTACCACTTTTGAACGCAATCCTGATTCTCAAATGTCAGGTGCAATGACTTCTAGGACAGGATGCGACCCATGACTGGCTCTGTTGGATGATTCAAAGGCCTTGAGTCCCCAAGCAGTACAGGCGGGGTCAATTCAGTTCGGTGCAAGGCAATTTGTCTTGCGGTCACCGTTAGGATTGCAATTTCGTTCGAGATCCTTTCCGGCAGCGAAAAATCCATGGCACCATCACACTATCGGAGTAACACGAAACAGCCATTGGCACAATGGCTGCCAATTAAACATCATGAGGATACGTCGTCGGCAATTCGCCCAGCGGACAGCTTCAACTCAATCAGTGGGTTCGCCCAATTATGAGCAACACCGAAGAGATAAACTCGGAACCGGTAGTGATCCAGTTCGGATCCAGGACTCTCAAGGGATACCTGGAGTCGCCGGTCTGTAACACCATTGAAGAGTTGCTCAGCAACGCTCCTCCCAGTTCCCCGGAGACCTTTCGGGTGCGCCACCTTGATTCCGATATCGTCGAGGAAATTCCAACCAATAGGATCAAAGCTGTCTTCTACGTGAACTCGTTCGAGGGGGATTCAGAACATACGAGTCTGAATTTTCACTCCATGGCGCCCGTCACCCAAGGGATCTGGATGCGTCTTCAGTTTCGAGACGGCGAAGTGATGGAGGGAATCGTCTGCAACTCTCTTCGCTATCTTTCAGAGCCCGGCTTCTTTCTGTTGCCAACCGACCCAGACAGCAACAACAAATTGGTGTATGTCATGAAGAGTTGGCTTGTGGACCACCGGGTTCTGGGAATGCGCAAAGCCTGATACTACAGTTGTAGATAGAAGATCGGCAGAGTCGATCCACGCTTTGGATAGTGGCAGCAGATGGCGTGGAATTGATGTCGTCTTCGCCACACGGACCAATGCAGTAAGTGTTCAATGCCGTGCAACCCGCGCCATACCACCGCGGTGAGCAGATGGCGCAGTTCGGTACGCAGAGCCGCACTTGCGCGGCGAGAGTTTTTCCTCAGCGCGCTCGCGATCCGCAATCCACTCCTGCGGAATGTAGAGTTCGCTGTTTACCAGCGCCGCCCCTTTGTCACTGCTGTAGCAGAGAAACACACGGACCTGGCTGTTCTCGATCCGTCCTGACGTTCCGCTGTACTGCCGCTTCACGCCCGCCGAGTGTTTGCCCTTCTTCAGGAAACCCGTGTTATCCATGATCAGCACCGCGCCCGCACTGCGTAATTCTCGCAGCGCATCATTGCGTACACGATCCCGTACCTGAGGTAAATGTGCTTCTTGCGCGAGGCCGCCCAAGCGCACTCAATAAGAGTGGTCCTCAGACACTGCGCACCTTTCTTCATGCAGTTTGAGCGGCGCTTACCGACCGCGTTAGCCTCCCCGCTCAAGCCGCTTTGAGAGGCTCACGTAATCAAGCCTCCGGCAAGTTGCCGGGGTTTTGACTGACGCAAGGAAAATCTAAACCAGAACCGCCACCCGTTTCATCCCCGTGGGTCGGCAACGCAGGTGGAAGGGTAAAAGGAAACCGACGCGCCAAGTCGTTATTAGGTACATTTGCGGTTGGAGAGTGAAAGTGATTGTGTTTTCTATAAATCACACAAAATGCGCCATGTCTGCGCCCGGAGTGATGCCCAAATGTAGTCGCTGAACTGTGAAGGAACTGCACTTGCGAAGACTTGTGTCGAGTTGCACATCCAGATACCTTTAAACGGTCAATCAACGTCATACTCGGAGTGCAAGCATATTCTACGAGTGCATAATGGCAATTCGAAGCGTTTAAGCAGAAAAAGATCGTGCGCCGTCGGAAAGCATGAAGCAGACGAGATGTTTTCAACCTGCAGACTTCGGACGCTTTGGCTCCGTAGAAGGGTTTGCCGTTCATGAGCGAGATCGAATCGAAGAAGTCGGAACAGGTTGTGATTCAGTTCGGAACCAGGACAGTCAAGGGGTACTTGGAATCTCCGGTTTGGAACACAATTGAGGATTTGCTTAGCAACGCTCCCTCCAGTTCGCCGGAGACTTTCCGTGTCCGCCATCTTGATTCCGATCTCGTCGAGCAGATCCCAACCAGTGGAATCAAGGCGGTCTTCTATGTGAATACCTTCAATGGGGACTCAGATCACACGCATCTGAATTTTCATTCGAGAGCGCCCGTAGCCCGGGGGATCTGGATGAGGCTGCAGTTTCGGGACGGCGAAGTGATGGAGGGGATCGTGTACAACTCCCTGCGCTATCTGGTGGATCCAGGATTCTTCCTCGTGCCAACCGACCCGGACAGCAACAACAAACTGGTCTACGTGGTGAAGAGCTGGCTTGCGGACCTTCGGGTTCTGGGAATGCGCAAGATCTAAGCAGCGGATGGCGCCTGTCCAAAAATCGAATAGTTCAGAATCTCCGCGGCAATGCCCACCAGGCTCCTGGAAGACTTTTCTTTGCGGAGCGGCTTGGTCCGGCACCGAATCCGGCAGCAGGTGGAAAGTGTAATTTCCGGGGTAATTCAACCACAAACTCAAAATCAAGGTCTGTAAATGCGCCGTGGGAAAAGGCCAAATAGGAATATTCTCCCCTGTTGCTCAAGTCCCGTGTATAGGGCGAAGCTTGCGATCTCCGATCGTCACGGTTATGGGCGCACAGACTTTAAAGCGCCGCGCTACCCGTCGTTCACTCGCATTTGCCAGACGCTCTGTCATGTGGCACATTTCAGATTGCCCCGTTCTGTTGTAAAGCCTTGGTTCTGGAAGTAAGCGTGGTTTTCTGGCCGTCTGTATAGGCGGCCAGAAAACCACGCTTACCAGCCAGTGACCTGGCTGGGGCCTTTTGGTTCAAGTTTCGATGCGCGTCGGCCCTGGTTTGGCCGCCGTAGTCTTTGACACCCTCAAGAGAAGCAACTAAAATCTTGCTGGGGCAAGCGCTTCAGAATCCTAGACTTTCACATGTTTTGGCGCCCGGAATTACCTGAGGGAGAGTACACACTCTGGATTTCGATGCCCGGGAGGTTGCAGATGTCCCTCAATGCATACTGCGCATATGGTCTTCGCATCCATTCCGGGTTGGTATGCCCTGAGCTTCCGGTCTATTCCGAGGAAGCTGGGGATCCCGACGTAGTCATCAGTTTGCTGCCTCCGGTGCCTCCCCCCTTGCAAGCTCTGGAAAATGGCTACTATGAAGTTCGGCCTGGCCTCTTCCGTCTGTCGGTGCCTGGTGTGGCCCAGTTCCGGGTGGAAAAGGGATGCCGAATCCTGATTGAGCCGCTTCCGGATGTCCCGCTCGAAAGGGTTCGCCTGTTTTTGTTAGGCTCGGCTTTGGGCGCGTTGCTTTACCAACGAGGGTTGTTTCCGCTGCATGGAAGTGCTGTGGAGACGCCTTGGGGAGCGATGATTTTTGTTGGAGCCCAAGGCGAGGGCAAATCCACACTGGCTGCGGAGTTCCATCGCAAGGGCTATCGCCTGCTCAGCGACGATGTATGCGCCGTAGCGCTGGGTGCGCAGGGATTGACGATCCTTCCTGCTCTGGCCCAAATTCGGCTTTGCGCTGATGCCTTTGAACGCATCGGCGCTCCACAAGGGTCGCATTTCCATGTAGACAAATACATGGTGCCCATGGCAGAAGGTTACTGCCCTGACCCGATGCCGCTCCGGGCCGTTCATGTCCTGCGCCACAGCGACTCCGAGAATTCAGCTTCCTGGGAGGCTCCTGCGTTCGAGCTGATTCTTGGCTTTCAACGCGTGCAGTGCCTCCTTGAGAATCTTTACAGGCCCCACTACCTGAAAGGGCAGGGGACACAAGGCGACTTGATGCGAATGGCTGGGCTGATCGCGCAAAAGGCAACTCTAGCTGCCGTTACCCGGCGGAGGAATCCGGAAGAGATCGAGAGGTTTGTGGGCTTTCTGGAATCTGCCTGGGCCGAACGCTTTGCCGTCTTCAGTCCGGAGAAGAGGAACTAGATGCGTTTTGGTGCCGAAGACAAGTTGTCACGGGTCCCGAATTTGCTTTCCACGGAGCTCGACCAGGAGACGGTCCTGATGAGCATTGATGCGGGGGCATACTACGGGCTGGAAGGACCCGCAAGGACTATCTGGGAGATTCTGGAAACCCCGGTGATCTTTTTGATGCTTGTGCAGCGCCTGGTTGCGGAATACAACGTGACGCCTGAGAAGTGCGGCGCAGACCTGCAGGAATTTCTCGCGAAGATGGAACGGGAAGGCCTTTTGCGTGTGGAATGAGCTGAAGCGCTACGCAAGGATCTCCGGGGCACGGAAAAGGCTGCTGTGGCAAGCGCTGGCCGCCCTTGCCATTGCCAGGGTTGCCATGGCTTGTCTACCATTCCGTCAAATTGCAGGCTGGCTCGGGACGCCCGGCGCAGAGAGCCCGGCTGTGGTGGCCTCAGAAGAGATCGGGATTGCGCAAGAGATTGGCTGGGCGGTGGGCGTTCTGGCGCGGTGCGTACCCTGGGATGGCCGGTGCCTGGCACAGGCCCTGGCAGCCACATTCATGCTGCGCCGCCGCGGCCTGGAGGGGACCGTGAGCTTCGGGGCGCGACGGGGTGAGGTCGCGGGATTTGAAGCCCATGCATGGCTGCGCCTCGGTTCCTATATGGTTACCGGCGGGCCGGAGCACCAGCGTTTTCAGATCTTCACAACCTTCACCCGGAGTCACGCATGAGCGGGATATATGGCATTTATCGCCACGACGGCGCTCGAGCAGACCCCCAGTGGATGGAGCGGATGAGAGCGGCCATGGCATATTATGGTCCGCATGGCGCCGGCTGCAGGGTCGAGGGGCCCATAGGGATGGGACACCTTCTGCTCGAGGTCAACCCCGAAGATGCATTTGAGACCCAACCCGTGGCGGGCGCCCGCGGGCCAGTGGTTAGCGCTGCTCGCATGGACAATCGAGAGGCGCTGCTCGAGGCATTCCATGTATCTTCCCAAGATGCGCCCGGTTTATCAGACGGACACCTGGTGAGCCTTGCTTTCGATCGATGGGGAGAAGAACTCTGTTCGCATCTTCAGGGAGATTGGGCATTGGCTGCCTGGGATGCCCGCGAACATCGTCTTCTTTTGGCCCGGGATGCCTGCGGAAACGCTACCCTCTACTACTACGAGGGAAAGGGATTCATTGCCTTTGCATCCAGTCTCAAGGCTCTTTTAACGCTTCCCGGAGTGGTCAGGGAACCTGATCGCCTCCGCCTTGCCGAAATACTGGTTTCCTGGCAGCACGATGCGGAACTCACGGCGTATAAGGGCTTCCGACGCCTGTTGTGGGCTAGCGCAATGACCATCGGTCGCGAAGGTCGAACCCGCTCCTGGCGTCATTGGTCTCCGGAGGGTCGCGAGCCGCTGACGTATCGCCGGGACGAAGACTACGAAGAGGCCTTTTTGGAATGCTACACGCGAGCGGCCCAGAGCTGTCTTCGCACGCGAAAGCCCGTGGCAGCGACGCTCTCGGCTGGCCGGGATTCCGGCTCCGTTGTGACAATGGCGGCCCCGATTCTTGCCGCCCAGGGCCGTAGTCTGGCGGCGTATACGTCGGTACCCTGTATGCCTGCGGACGGAGCCGGGCAACGCAGACTGGGCAATGAATGGGATCTGGCGCACGCTACGGCTGTGAAGGCAGGAGACAATGTCCAACATTTCCCCATTGATTCCGCAGACTATGGGGTCATCCAGGGCATCGAGCATTTCCTGGATATTCATGATGGTCCCAGCCACGGAGCCAGCAACCACTTCTGGCTCCAGGCCGTCACGGAAGCCGCTGTTCGAAACGGCGCCGGGCTCGTACTTACCGGGCAGTTCGGGAATGCCACCGTTTCCTGGGCCGGAAGCGGCTCTGCTTTCCTTGCGCTCCTCCAGAGACACATGGGGACGGCTTTTCGATTGCTTCTCCACGCCGAGCCGAGTCCATGGCTCACATTGAAGCGACAGGTGCTGAAGCCGCTCCTCTTGCCTGGAATGCGAACATTTCGCAGTCTCCGAAATCAGGGCAAGAGCCCCTGGCAGGCCTACTCTGCACTCAACCTCCAAATCGCTTCGGAGTTAGATCTGGATGGACGGATGCGGGCCGAAGGACATGATTCAACCTTCACCACCCTTCCTTGGGAGGATTTTCACAGCTTCCTCTTCCGGCCTGGGATGTGCATTGGGACCGGCATTTGGTCTGAAATTGGAGCCAGGCATTCCGTTTCCTTCCTGGATCCAACCGCCAACTTATCCATGGTTGAGTTTATTCTGCGGGTTCCCGACGATCAGTTTCACCGAAGAGGCCAAAGCAGCTTGATGTTCCAGCGGGCGTTCCGGAACCGCCTACCTGAGCCGGTTCTGAACGGCCGTCAGAAAGGGCTCCAGGCCGCAGATGTGGGCCATAGGATAGTCCGGGAACTACCTGAATTGCGAGAGTGCCTGGACTCCCTAGATTCTCTGCCCAAGACCAGAGAATTCCTGGATATGCGGCTCCTTCGTAGCTGTCTTGACGATCTTGTCGCAAAGGTCGATCCGGGCACCACCGCGAGGGCGATCCAGATCTTTCTCCGTGGGCTCGGCGTCGGGCTGTTTCTGCGCCGCCTGACTTAAGTTATTCTGGTGAGGTTTTCCTGATCCATGCTCCGCGGCCAGCTCACTCATTTGATTCACCAGTTACCTGCCGGTAGGTACCCATGATTACCCACAGTTTCACCGCGGGTCTGCGCGCCAAAATCCTTCACGTCAGGGGCAAGGGGAGCGCTGTGAAATCCGCTACCCACGCGCAGCTTGTAGTTCTGAGTGCAGCATACGCCTGTTTCCGGACTACCCAGGTGCGTGAAGCCGGGACGTTGGAGATCGGCCATGCCTGAGACTGCCTGGCTGAAAAGAACCAGTCCCGCGTTTCGGTTAATGATTGCCACCTCCTGGCTAGCCCCGCCCTCCTGGCAGGAAAGGCAGGAAGAAGCCATCCGGGGAGCCCTCGTGGGCGGCCGCCTGGAATGGATGGAATACCTTCGCCTGGTAAAACGTCACCGCACCCCGGCCATCAGTTGGGCTGCCCTCAGACGCGTACCGGGATTGGAGATTCCGGGGCACGCAAGTGAAGAGTTGCAGAAGCGCAGCGATGCCTGCCGGATGCAGGCTGTAAAACACTCGATGCAATTGGCAGGGGTGCTGAAGAGCTTGAACCGTGCCGCAATCCCAGTGATGACATTCAAGGGGCCGACCCTTTCCTCCGAACTTTACGGAGACGTGGGGTTGCGCCAGTCCAGGGACCTGGATCTGGCGGTCAGACCTGTGGACCTTCCTAGGGCGCAAGCCTGTTTGGAGAAAATGGGTTGGCGTCTGGAATCAACATGGTTTTCCTTGAGTCCCCGCCAATGGGAAAGCCTTTTGCGGCACGAACGCCATCTTTGTTTCGAGCATACCCAGAGCACCAGCCTGCTCGAACTCCACTGGCGAAATAAATGGGATCCACCAGAGGTATCCCGCGGCTATTGGGCAAGGAGCACACCCTCAGTTTGGCAAGGTTCCTCTTACCAGGCCATGAACCTCATCGACCTGGCCATCTACCTGTGTGGCCATGGAGCAGACCACACATGGTTCCGCGCCAAGTGGTTGGGAGATCTGGCGCGCCTCCATGCCTCGGGGGGAGTGGATTGGTCAACCGCTCTGGACCAATCCCGCAGGACCTCCCAAGACAGGGCACTGCTCGCGGGCCTGTGTCTCTTGCGCGAGGCTTATGGCCTCCCGATGCCGAGCATGCGGGGAAGTCCATGGGAGAGTCTGCCGACTCGTCTGGTCGAAGTACCCTTGCGAGCTCTCAAGTCTTTTGAAGAACCGCCAACTAAGGCCTCAGTGGCTTCGATTCGCTACAGGATCCGGATAGCTCGCTACCAAAGGTTGCTGCTGCCCCAAATGCGCTGGGGAGATAGCCTGGCCGACCTCAACTATTTTCGTGGAGATTTCAGACTCCTCCGTCTGCCGGACAGCCTCTTCTGGGCGTATGCACTCTTGCATCCCTTCCTTTGGTTATTGCGGTGGGCGCGACGCGGTATGCCGCTTCGCGATTGATTGAGGAACGCCATCACCGATCGAAATCATCAATTCCGGGCTGCCAGACAGCGCGGCCCGTGGAGCAGAAATTGTCCCTCCGGCAGGAAGATCTTGAGTTGTTTTTTCACAACTGGATGTTCGCGGCGAGCCCTGTAACAGGCGTGTATCCTTCATTTTCTCTGCATTTTAGGAGTTGCATTCGTATGCAACTTGAGGTACTCTCGTTTCGTTGTCACTTATCCCCAGTGGAGATCACATGGAAAGCTTGATTGAAACAAACGTTGAGCCCAGGAAGGAATGGGTTGCTCCTGAGCTGAAGAAGATCGATGTTGAAAAAATCACCAGTTTCGGTGGAAGCTCCGGGGCAGATGCGTCTGCGATGCCTGACACCTCCAGCAGCTAATGCCTGCTCTAAATTCTTCGCTTGCTCAATGGAGCAAACAATAGTTTCAAACATCCTGGGAAAGATAATCCTTTTTGAGCCGCTTGCGATGGGATTCGCGTTGCAATGCTGGACTCACTTGGCTCAGCGACGGGAATCTGTTCGCCGTTATTTGCGCTACTTGGACCGTGTTCTAACCTGCAATCGCGCAGAGATATTGTGCGAAAAAGATATAGTTGCCCCAAGAATTTTAATTTACCACCGTTTCTAGGAGCGTATCGGAGATAGATTCCCTCACCGGTTAAACTTCAGGTTGAATCTGGCGGCTCGGTTTACGATTTTGAGTATGGCAAGAGCTTTCTTGCTGATGATGTAAATCAGTCTTTACTATTCCCTTCTTTTCTGCACGATTGGCTTCCGGAAGGTCATTTGGCGCGATTTCTCGTGGACGTGGTCTCGTCGCTGGATCTGAGCGAGATCTACGCTTCATAGAAAGCCAAGGATGGTTGCGGAATGTCGGCGCATGCTCCGGCGATGATGGTACGGGTTCTTCTGTATGGCTACGCGACGGGTGTTTACAGTTCGCGCAAGATGGAGACGAAGTCCTTCGAAGATGTGGCGTTCCGCTACCTGTCTGCGGACTGGCATCCGGACCACGAAATGTTGTCGGAGTTTCGCAAGCGGCATCTGGAAGCATTGGCAGGCTTGTTCACGCAGGCCTTGCAATTGTGAGAGGAGGCGGGGTTGGTGAAACTGGGCCATCTGCCCATCGGCGGGACCAAGATCAAGGCCAACGCGAGTAAGCACAAGGCTACGAGTTATGCGCGGATGGAAAGACCGAGCAGCGACTGAAGGCGGAGATCGAAGCGTTGCTGAAGCAGGCCGAGGATAAGCGAAACCGCTATCTCCGACACACTCCTAGCCCACCTCATCGAACCATCGCGGAGTTGCGAAGAGTTCTCTAGCTAGCGCATCGAGCGTATTCTCATCAGTGGCACCGAGTCATTCCTCTACGGTGGTGTGAGGCCACTGCTTGAGGATTTGCACAAATCGATGGCGAAGGGACGGCGTTTGCATTTGTCATCGAAAGGCCAAACCGATTGAGCGCTTAGATAAGCGCTCGCGCGTGCGTTTGGCGCGTCAACGACCGAAACGCTCAATGCGGACAGCTGGAGATCGACAACAGCGAACTCGAAAGGGAATTGATCACACTTGCTGTTCAAAGCAAGAACTACTTATTCGTCGGCTCCAATTGCATTTTCGAACTAGCGATCATGTACGGTCTGGTC
>Ga0302140_10009374_pt1 | contig 12147 bp, 9 predicted proteins | sample I_Bog_E1_1_FD_202095 | JGI IMG/M metagenome (GOLD analysis project Ga0302140, IMG submission 202095) | Peat permafrost microbial communities from Stordalen Mire near Abisko, Sweden - I_Bog_E1_1 | ecosystem: Environmental > Terrestrial > Soil > Wetlands > Peat | place: Sweden: Abisko, Stordalen...
GCACTCCCTCGACGACATGATTCACCAGGCCGATGCCGCCATGTATATAGAGAAGCGTCGCAAGCGCGCTCGCCTTCAGGACGAATTCGCAGGGTGACGCAACGCAGCCCCAGGACGGACACAGTGTTGCATCCGCTACAATCGTGCTGAACCATTTCCCCATAATGACCAGTCTTTTTGATCTCTATAAAATCGGCGTCGGCCCCTCCAGTTCGCACACCATGGGACCCATGCGTGCAGCCTATCGCTTTGTTCTCGGGTTAAATACAGAGAACGTATCTCGCATCCAGGCTGAGCTGTACGGCTCACTTGCTCTCACCGGCATCGGCCACGCAACCGACCGCGCAGTCCTGCTCGGCCTCAGCGGTCATGAGCCAGCGACAGTCGATCCGGAAGCCATCACCACCGTCATCGCGAACATTCGCGCCAGCCAACAAGTCGCTCTCGCCGGCAAGCATCTGATCACTTTTCATGAGGATACTGACCTTCTCTTCTATCGCGATCAGATGTTTCCTCCCGGCGCTACCACCCAGCATCCCAACGGACTGCGTCTTACTGCCTTCAATGCCCAAGGCCGTGTAATTGAAAGCCGCACCTACTTCTCCATCGGTGGCGGCTTCATCACCGAAGATGGCGAAACCGCGAACGCAGACAAATACTCAGTAGAGATTCCTTATCCATTCCACAGCGCAGCAGAACTCCTGGAACTCGCCCGCAATAACCATCTGCGCATTGATGAACTCATGCTCGCCAATGAATGTGCTTTGGCCAGCACGAAAGTATCTCCAGACGAATCAGCTCGCGAGTCTGTAATCCGACAAATTCTGCGTATCTGGCAAGTTATGCAAGGTTGCGTCGAACGAGGCATCGCCACCGAAGGCATCCTGCCCGGAGGTCTAAATGTCAGGCGTCGAGCCCGCAGACTCGCAGAGCGGCTTACAGAGCGTAAACAGCAGGACCTCGTAGCCGATCCTCTCGCGCCACTCGACTGGGTCACCATCTACGCTATGGCCGTCAACGAAGAGAACGCCGCAGGAGGACGAGTCGTCACCGCTCCCACCAACGGAGCCGCCGGTGTCATCCCTGCAGTGGCACACTATTACCTCAACTTCATTCCCAGCGCCGATGAAGCAGGCCTCCTGCGCTTCTTCCTCACCTCCGCTGCGATCGGTATTCTCTACAAAGAGAACGCATCCATCTCCGGGGCAGAGGTAGGTTGCCAGGGCGAGGTCGGTGTCGCCTGCTCCATGGCCGCAGGAGGTCTCGCCGCCGCGCTCGGTGGAACCAATGGCCAAATCGAGCACGCCGCTGAAATAGGCATGGAACACAACCTCGGCATGACCTGCGACCCCATAGGTGGCCTCGTGCAGATTCCATGCATCGAACGCAACGCAATGGGAGCTGTCAAAGCAGTACATGCCACTCGCATGGCGATGCAAGAGCTTGAGGAGCATAAAGTCTCCCTCGACCAGGTCATTCGAACCATGTACCTCACCGGACTAGATATGCAATCGCGATACAAAGAAACATCCCTCGCAGGACTCGCTCTAAACATCATCGAGTGCTGATCTGTTGCTTCATCAACTCAAGCCCGAATGAGAGAGGCCCAAACTGGATCACGATCAAGTCCAACCTGAGCAGCCCTTCAACCAACCAGGTCTACCAGCTCTTCCGCAAAACCTGGCGATACCGGACCCGCCTCCCGTAAAGCCAGGCATCGCTCCTCTCTGGCATACCGTCTTGCTTGTAGTCGCGCTACTCGCATTCTCTTTTCAGGGAGCAGGTCAAAAAGGGGTTCCCACTGGCAGCGATGGTCCACTTCTCATTCGTTACGTGCTCACAGCCGCTGTCGAACTCATCGCTGTCCTCTGGGTCGCCTTCGGCCTTCGACTGCGCAAGACTCCGTTTCGTTCCTTGTTCGGAACATTCCCAAACAACGCCTCTGCATTCGGAAAAGAAATCGTAGTCGCCGTCCTCTTCTGGTTCGCATCCATGTTCGTTCTCGGCTCGCTCTCTATCACTTGGGCAGTCGTCGAAACCAAAATTTATCAACACAAGATCCAAGTCCAATCCAGCGATCACAACACCACAGTGACCAAACCTACCTCGCCCGAGCAAGAACAAAAACAGATGGCGCAGAAACTCATGACGATGGCGCCCAGCAATACGCTGGAGTGTTTCGCATGGGGCGCACTCTGTCTTCTCGTAGGCTTCTCTGAAGAACTGATCTTCCGCGGATACTTGCAGACGCAGTGCATCGCATTCCTTCGCTACATTCCTTTCGGCGTTATCGCCGCCGCAATCATCTTTGGCGCTGCACACGGCTATCAAGGCCTGCGCGGCATATGCCTTATCACCGTTTATGGTGCACTCTTTGGCATCATTGCACTGCTTCGTCGAAATCTTTTTCCCGGCATGCTCGCACATGCATGGCATGACTTCGCGACTGGAATGTTGCTCGCATTTCTCCGCTCAAGCCACTTGCTCGACAAACTTTCTCAGTCTTCTTGAGTCGTCATTGGTACCACTCCAAAAAAAATCCTTTGAAGATTTCCATTTTTCTCTTGACACTCATCGAGCATGAATCTATACCTTCATCCATTGCAGCAGTTTTGCTCGGACTGCAATGGAATCGATTCACAGGGAGAATCATCGAGCAACCAACAGGCAAGGAAACAAAAAGGCAACACAAAAAGGGGACGCTCAACGCGTCCCCTTTCGTGTCTCTACAGCAAGCATCTCATCAGGCGAACTGCCGCTTCAGCATCTCAGCACAATACTCTTGTTTCGGATAACCTTGTGTTCAGTGACCTTGCTTTTTGGATGATAGAGATCAATGACCCGACGCCGCTGGATCGCCGATACTTTTACTGAAACTCACGCAAGCCTCATCGGTCCGCAAGCCGAACATCTCGCCCGCGTACTTCGCGCGCAGCCCGGCGCAGAAGTAGACGTTGTTGCCGATGGACACGTTTACCTTGCCGTCATCGAACGCGTAAGCGTTGACGAAGTCATCTTTAAACTCGTCACGGAAATTACTGCTGAACCAGCGCTTCCGGTCACGCTCCTTCTAGCCGTCTTCAAATTTGATCGCATGGAATGGGCCATCGAGAAAGCCACCGAACTGGGAGTATCTTCTATCGTGCCCGTCATCGCGCGCCGCACAGAGAAACATCTGGCACAGGCAGCAGAAAAACGCGTTGAACGCTGGCGCCGTCTCGCGCATGAAGCAGCCAAGCAATCCCGTCGCGCCGATCTTCCAACCATCCATGACCCAGTCGCACTCGCCGCACATCTGCACCTGCCTTCGACGAAACAACACATTCTTCTCGCCGAAGACGAACGAAACACAACCCTGCGTGAACGCTTGCAAGAAGCCACACTCAAAAATGAATTGGAATTACCAGCCTTCGAATTCGCCATCGGCCCCGAGGGCGGCTGGACAACAGAAGAACTATCTCTCTTCAAAAAACAGGAATGGCAATCTGCATCCCTCGGCCCAAGAATCCTTAGAGCCGAGACCGCAGCGATAGCATCGCTCGCCATCGCCTCATCGCTCTTATAGATCTCTCAAGTTGAACACGCGAGACTGACACCGCCTCACGCCCGCTCAATCTGGTAGTGAAACGGTGGCCCAATCTCCGTTGCCATCCCTCGCACCGTCTGTAGAAAAGCCGTCGCTGCATACGACAACTTTCCATTCCTTCGATACACCAGCCGAAGCAAGCGGCGAAACTCAAGTTCATCCACCGCCACAGCCACCAGCTCGCCCGTCTCCAACTCACGCGCAACCGTAAGCTGAGGAACAAGAGCAACGCCGTTCCCCATCGCCACAAATCTCTTGATCGCCTCAATCGAAGGCAACTCAATATCCATATTGAGCGGAGTCCTGTGTCGCTCGAACGCCTCAATCACCTTGCGGCGCAATGGCGAAGGCACGTTATGCGCGACAAACGTCTCCTCACCCAGGTCAGCAATCGAGATCCGCTCCTCGGCCGCCAGAGCATGATTGGGATTCATCACCAGAGCCAGCGTATCCGCATACACCGCAACGGACCTGTACTGCTCCGTATCCGGCTTGAATGACATCACTCCCAACTCAAAGATGCGCGTACTCAGTTCCTCAGGAATCTTGCTCGCCAGCGAACGGTGTACCGTCACATCAATCTTCGGATACTGCCGGCGAAACGCATCCAGCACCGGCAACAGATAAAGGCACGTGTATTCATTCGCCGCCAGTTGCAGCCGTCCACGCTCCAGCGACTTCAACTCCTCCATTGCCGAAGAGGCCTCGCGCCTCAATGCCAGCAGCCGCGTCGCATACTCCCTAAGCAGTTCTCCCGCTGCCGTCAACGAACCGTCCCGGGCCGCACGATCAAACAGCACTTCTCCCACCGACTCCTCCAGCTTGCGAATCACCTGGCTGATAGCAGGCTGCGTCCGATGCATCCGCACCGCCGCCCGTGAAAAACTATGCTCTTCCGCCACCGCCAGAAACGTCTCCAACTGGTTCAGTTCCATCGCTCTTACCTCCAAACCTCTACATAACAAATTCTAATCGATTCCCTAAAAAGAATAACTTTGCGTTATACAACCCAATTCGGCGAAACTGTTGTCAGGCGGAATAGCGTTCCGCAACAGGTACCCCCAATGTCTATAGACACTAATCAGGTTTTGATTTTCGACACCACCCTCCGCGACGGCGAGCAATCTCCCGGCTGCAGCATGACCACCCAGGAAAAGCTTTCCATGGCTCACGCCCTCGAAGACCTCGGCGTCGACATCCTTGAGGCTGGCTTCGCCATGGCGTCAGAAGGCGACTTCGCCGCTATCGCCACCATCACTCAAGCCATTCGCAAGCCGCGCATCACCTCCCTGGCCCGCGCCAAGAGTGAAGACATCATCATGGCCGCTCGCTCTCTCGAACACGCCGACCGCGCCCGCATTCACGTCTTCCTCGCCTCCAGCGACCTGCATCTCGAGTACAAACTCAAAATGAGCCGTGAGCAGGCACTCATCCAAGCCGCAGAATCCGTTCGTCAGGCCCGCAGCCTCGTCGACGATGTCGAGTTCTCTCCAGAAGACGCCACCCGCTCCGACCGCGACTTCCTCGTCGAGATGGTTCGCGTTGCCATCGAAGCCGGAGCCACCACCATCAATATGCCCGACACCGTCGGCTACACCACCCCCGAAGAATACGGCCAGCTCTTCCGCGAAGTCCGCCAGCGCATTCCAGCCATCGACGCCCAGGGCATCATCCTCTCCAGCCACTGCCACGATGATCTCGGCCTCGCCGTCGCCAACAGCCTCGCTGCCGTAGAAGCCGGAGCACGCCAGGTCGAGTGCACCATCAACGGCATCGGCGAACGCGCCGGGAACGCCGCCCTCGAAGAAGTCGCAGCAGCCTTGTACGTCCGCGCCGACCGCTATGGAGTCACCACCGGCATCGCGCTCGATCATCTCTACCCTACCAGCCAGACCCTCGGCCAGCTCATCACCTTCGGACCCTCTCCCAACAAAGCAATCGTCGGCGCCAACGCCTTCGCCCACGAATCCGGCATTCACCAGCACGGCATGCTCGCCAACCCGCTCTGCTACGAGATCATGACGCCAGCCTCCGTCGGCGCCGCCACCACAACCCTCGTCCTCGGCAAACACTCCGGCCGTGCCGCTCTCCGCAATCGCCTCGAACAACTTGGCTACAGCATCTCGCGCGAAGAGCTGCAACAGACCTACTACCGTTTCGTAGCCCTCGCCGATCGCAAGAAAAACATTTACGACCAGGATCTAATCGGCCTGCTGCCGCAGCAAATCCGCGACCGCCGGCCAATGTCCTACGCCGAAGTCGACTAACTGAGTCGAACGGAAACTCCGGGTGCCCCATCCTTATCGCGTGCTTTGCGATAAGGGTGGGAATAACGAATGCAGATGACTCACATAAAGGAACACATGAAGCTGAACCTCCTAGTAGTAGCCGGCGACGGCATCGGCCCCGAAGTCACCCGCGAAGCCGTCTCTGTCCTGAACACAGTAGCCGAACTCGAAGGCCACGAATTCGCCGTCACCGAGAAGCGCATCGGCGGCATCGCCATCGACACCGACGGCACCCCGCTGCCCGCCGACACACTTGAAGCAGCACTCGCCTGCGACGCCGTCTTTCTCGGCGCCGTCGGTGGCACCAAGTGGAACGCCCTCCCCCCCAACACTCGCCCGGAAGCAGGCCTTCTCCAGCTCCGCTCAGCCTTAGGTGGATTCGCTAACCTCCGCCCTGCCTTCGCCATCGCAGAGCTAGCCGCCAACAGCCCGCTCAAGACTGAAGTAGTCGCTGGCGCGGACATCCTCTTCGTCCGCGAACTCCTCGGCGGCCTCTACTTCGGCTCACCCCGCGAATGGAACAAGACCACCGGCGAAGCCTGGAACACCATGCGCTACACCCGCGACGAAATCGTCCGCGTTGCCCGCGTAGCCTTCCAGCTTGCCGAAAAGCGCAGCAAGAAGCTCACCTCCGTTGACAAGGCCAACGTCCTTGAAGTCTCGCAGCTCTGGCGCGCCACCGTAAACGAAGTCGCCGCCGAGTTCCCCGACGTCACCGTCGAGCATCAACTCGTCGACTCCATGGCCATGCTTCTGATGACCAGCCCGCGCAACTATGACGTCGTGCTCACCGAGAACCTCTTCGGCGACATCCTCTCCGACGAGTCCGCCGTCATCACCGGCTCGCTCGGCATGCTTCCCTCAGCCACAATCGGCGGCAAAGTCAATCTCTACGAACCCATCCACGGCTCAGCGCCCGACATCGCAGGCAAAGGCCTCGCCAATCCCCTCGGAGCCATCCTCACCGCCGCGCTCGTTCTCCGTCACTCCGCCGGTCTCGAAGCCGAAGCCGCCATCATCGAAAAGTCCGTACGCCGTGTCCTCGAAGAAGGCTTCCGCACCGCCGACCTCGCCCGTGGCAACACAACAGACTTCAAAGTCCTCTCCACCTCCGAGATGGGCAAACAAGTCCGCGAAACCGTCAGCGAAATGCTGACCACCGAAACCATCTAGTAGACGTTTTGAAGGGTACGGGCTTCAGCCCCTACATCAGGTCAGAAAATCAGACGGGGCTTTAGCCTCCGAGGGCAATAACAACCATGAGCAACACACCGCAGAACTCGAGTAAGACACTCTTCGAAAAAGTATGGGAGCAGCATGTAGTCGTCGAGCCCAAAGGCGAACCGACCATCCTCTACATCGACCTGCACCTGCTCCATGAAGTCACCTCCCCGCAAGCCTTCGAGGGACTTCGCCTCACCGGCCGCACCGTGCGCCGTCCCGATCGCTGCATAGCCACTGTGGACCACAACGTCCCCACACTGCTCGCCGAGCGATTCAATATCCTCGACCAGATCGCCGCCAAGCAGATCTCCACACTCCGTGAGAACTGCAAGGAGTTCGGCGTCGAGCTATACGACATCGGCAGCCGCGAGCAAGGTATCGTCCACGTCATCGGACCCGAACTCGGCATCACCAAGCCCGGCATGACCATCGTCTGCGGCGACAGCCACACCAGCACCCACGGTGCCTTCGGAGCACTTGCATTCGGCATCGGAACCAGCGAAGTCGAGCACGTCCTCGCCACCCAGACCCTTCCCCAGGACAAGCCAAAGACCTTCCGAATCGCCGTAGAAGGCGAGTTGCCCAAAGGCGTGACCGCGAAGGATATAGTCCTCGCCATCATCGGCAAAATCGGAACCGATGGAGCCACCGGCCACGTCATCGAATTCGCAGGCTCCGCCATTCGTGGCCTCTCCATGGAAGGCCGCATGACCGTCTGCAACATGAGCATTGAGGCAGGTGCACGCGCCGGCATGATCGCTCCCGACGAAACCACCTACGCCTACCTCAAAGGCCGTCGCTTCTCGCCCAAAGGCGCAGAGTGGGACGCAGCTGTCGCCGCATGGAGCCAGCTCCCCAGCGACCCCGGCGCCAAATTCGATCGCGAACTCATCATCGACGCCGCCACACTCGCTCCCTACGTAAGCTGGGGCACCAGCCCCGGCATGGTCGCGCCCATCACCTCATCCGTGCCCGACCCAGCCGCCACGCAGAACGAAAGCGAGCGCCGCGCCTTCGAACGCGCTCTCGAATACATGGACCTCAAAGCCGGCACCCTCCTTGAAGACATCGCCGTCGATCGCGTCTTCATCGGCTCCTGCACCAACTCGCGCATTGAAGATCTCCGCGCCGCAGCCGGCATCGCCAAAGGCCATCACGTCAGCACCCACGTCTCAGCCATGGTCGTCCCTGGCTCACAAGCCGTAAAAGATCAAGCTGAAAAAGAAGGCCTCGATCTCGTATTCAAAGCCGCAGGCTTCGACTGGCGAGAGCCAGGCTGCTCCATGTGCCTCGGCATGAACCCGGACATCCTCTCCCCCGGTGAACGCTGCGCCTCCACCAGCAATCGCAACTTCGAGGGCCGTCAGGGCCGCGGTGGACGCACCCATCTCGTCAGCCCTGAAATGGCCGCAGCAGCAGCAATCACTGGCCACTTCGTCGACGTGCGTAACTGGGCCGCAATTTCGGCCACCGCGGAGGTCAACTAACATGGAACCCTTCAAGACCATCACCTCGCTCGCCGCACCGCTCGATCGCGTCAACGTTGACACCGATCAGATCATCCCAAAACAGTTCCTCAAGCGCATCGAGCGCTCCGGCTACGGCGAATTCCTCTTTTTCGATTGGCGCCGTCTACAGGATGGCCCCGCCGCAGGCGAGCCCGACCCGAGCTTCGTACTCAACGACGCCAAGTACAAAGGCGCAAAGATCCTCATCGCCGGCAAGAACTTCGGCTGCGGCTCCAGCCGTGAACACGCCGCATGGGCACTCAGCGACTTCGGCTTCCGCGCCGTCATCGCCCCCACCTTCGCCGACATCTTCTTCTCAAACGCAGGCAAGAACGGCATCGTGCTCATCAAGCTCTCAGAAGAAGACGTAGCCCTCCTCCTCGACCGCGCCGCAAAGACACCCAACTACCAACTCACCGTCTCTCTCGAAAACCAGACGGTCAGCGACGCACAAGGCTTCCACGCCACCTTCGAGATCGACCCGTTCCGCAAATACTGCCTCATCGAGGGCCTCGACGACATCGGCCTCACCCTGCGCCACGCCGCCGACCTCGACAAGTTCGAAACAGCCCACGACCAGCAGCACTGGTTCCAACCGAGAGCATAATCGGGAACTAAACAAATGTGGGTGCCCCATCCTTGTCGCCGCATTTGCGACAAGGATGGGATAACAAATCTCAACCAACAGAGAAGACAAAAGAGTAAAGATGACCATCGAAGGCAAGCGCCAAAGCATCCCGTTGACCGAAGGCCCCAATCGCGCCGCAGCACGCAGCTACCTGCGCGGCGTGGGATTCAGCAAAGAAGATCTGCACAAGCCCATCATCGGCGTCGCCAACACCTGGACCGAGATCGGCCCCTGCAACTTCCATCTGCGCGACGTTGCCGCAGCCGTCAAGCAAGGCATCCGTGAAGCCGGCGGCACACCGATGGAGTTCAACACTGTCACCATCCACGACGGCATCACCATGGGCACCCAGGGCATGAAAGCCTCGCTGGTCTCTCGCGAAATCATCGCCGACTCTGTCGAACTCGTCGCCCGCGGCAATCTCTTCGATGGCATCGTCGGCATCGGCGGCTGCGACAAAAACATGCCCGCCATGATCATGGCCCTCTGCCGCCTCAACATCCCCGGCATCATGCTCTACGGAGGCAGCATCGCCCCAGGCAAGCTCAAGGGCCCCGATGGAACAACAAAAGACATCACCATCCTCAACGTCTTCGAAGCCATCGGCTCCCACGCCGCCGGCACACTCGACGACGCAGGCCTCGAAGCCGTTGAAGCCAATGCCTGCCCCGGCGCCGGTGCCTGCGGCGGTCAGTTCACCGCCAACACCATGGCCATGGCCGCCGAAATCCTCGGCATCAGTCCCATCCAGCTCTCCGGCGTTCCCGCCATGAACCCCGAAAAATATGAAGCCTCGCGTAAAGCCGGACACATCCTCATGGATGCCGTCCGCGCCAACCGCCGTCCCTCCGACATCATCACTCGTGCTTCCATTGAGAACGCAATCGCCTCCGTCGCAGCCTCCGGTGGCTCAACCAACGCCGTCCTGCACTTCCTCGCCATCGCCCGCGAGATGGGAATCGATCTCTCCATCGACGACTTCGATCGCATTAGCGACAAGACTCCCTTCATGTGCGACCTCTCACCTGCAGGCAAGTACGTCGCGTCCGACTACCAGGCCGCAGGCGGCTCGCGTCTTCTCGCCCAGCGCATGTTGAACGCTGGCCTGCTCAACAGTGAAGCCATGACCGTCAGCGGCAAAACCATCGGCGAAGAAGCATCAGAAGCAGTCGAGACTCCCGGCCAGCAGGTCATCAAAACCTTTGAAGCACCCATCAAAGCCCACGGCGGCCTCGTCATCCTCAAAGGCAACCTGTCACCTGAAGGAAGCGTGATGAAGATCGCCGCAGCAGACCGCGTCGAACATCGCGGCCCCGCCCGCGTCTTCGACTCCGAAGATGATTGCTTCGCCGCCGTGCAAAACCAGCAAATCAACCCCGGCGACGTCCTCGTCATTCGCTACGAAGGCCCAAAAGGCGGCCCGGGCATGAGAGAAATGCTGCAAGTCACAGCAGCCATCAGCTCCAATCCGCATCTCAGCGCCACCGTAGCCCTCATGACCGACGGCCGTTTCAGCGGTGCAACGCGCGGCTTCACAGTCGGCCACGTCGCCCCCGAAGCCTTCGTCGGCGGACCCATAGCAGCCGTCTGCGAAGGCGACATCATCCACTTCGACATCGCAAATCGCAAGCTCACCCTCGAAGTCCCCGAAGAAGAAATCGCCAAACGCCTCTCAACCTGGAAAGCCCCCGATCCACGCTTCAAAAAGGGAGTCTTCGCCAAGTACGCCAAAGCAGTAAGCAGCGCCGCAGAAGGCGCAATCACCACGTAGCCGACAGGCTGTTTTGTAGAAGGGCGTGCCTTTAGTCATGCCACACATCAAGGCAAGAAACCCGGCTTTAGCCGAGCGAATGCAAGCTGAAAGGAAGGAAATCTTCCATGGCAAATGCTGATCCGAAAGACGAGAGAGAACAAAGCGCGCACCTCACCACCCCCACCCGCCTGACCGGTTCCGAAATCATCTGGGCCACCCTCGTGGGCGAGGGCGTCACCGAAGTCTTCGGCTACCCCGGCGGAGCCATCCTGCCCGCTTACGACGCCCTGCGCAAGTTTCCCATCCGCCACATCCTCGTGCGCCACGAGCAGGGCGCGTCGCACATGGCCGACGGCTACGCGCGCGCCGCCGGCAAGGTCGGCGTAGCCATCGCCACCAGCGGCCCTGGAGCCACGAATCTCGTTACCGGCATCGCCACCGCCATGCTCGACTCCATCCCCATGGTCTGCATCACCGGCCAGGTATCAAGCAAAGTCCTCGGCACCGACGCCTTCCAGGAAGTCGACATCACCGGCATCACCCTGCCCGTCACCAAGCACAACGTACTCGTTACCAAGCCCGAAGACATCGCCTCCGCAATCCGCTACGCCTTCCAGATCGCCAAGTCAGGCCGCCCCGGCCCAGTCCTCGTCGACATCACCAAAGACGCGCAGCAGAACTCTGCCATCTTCGACTTCGCCGCCGCCAAACCAGCCCCATACAAGCCACATCCAATGCTGTCGGTAGTTGACACCAGTTTGACCGACGCAGCCGGACTCATCCGCGCCGCCAAACGTCCCGTCATCCTCGCCGGTCACGGCATCATGCAATCCAATGCAGGCGAACAGGTCCGCACCCTCGCCGAACGCATGTCCATCCCCGTCGGCACCACGCTCCTCGGCCTTGGAGGCTTCCCCGCCTCGCACCCACTCAACCTGGGCATGATGGGTATGCACGGCGAGTCGTGGGTCAACGACGCCATCCAGCAAGCCGATCTCCTCATCGCCTGCGGCATGAGGTTCGACGACCGCGTCATCGGCACACCCTCGACATATTCGCCCAACTCAAAGAAGATCCACATCGAGATCGATCCCGCCGAGATCAACAAGAACATCAAAGCCGACGTAGCCCTCATCGGTGATCTCCGCGAAGTCCTCGAA
>Ga0302140_10009383_pt1 | contig 12137 bp, 11 predicted proteins | sample I_Bog_E1_1_FD_202095 | JGI IMG/M metagenome (GOLD analysis project Ga0302140, IMG submission 202095) | Peat permafrost microbial communities from Stordalen Mire near Abisko, Sweden - I_Bog_E1_1 | ecosystem: Environmental > Terrestrial > Soil > Wetlands > Peat | place: Sweden: Abisko, Stordalen...
ACAGATTCCAAAAATGTATCATAATTTAATCGAGGTGTTTCCCCATGCAACAAATCATTAGATATGTTATCCCCTTCTAATCTCACGGTATATGCAAAGAGTTGCATACCATAAAGACTCGCCAATAAAATGAAAATCAAAATAACCAGAATAAAATCCAAGGTGTTAACCAAAGTTCTTATCATTTCTTTCAATAGAAAAGAACCTGTTTTCCAGTAGTCCAATTCTGAAATAAAATGAAAAATTCGTAAAAAATTCAAGGATTTTATAGCCGGACTGCTTAAAGAATTGGGACTTAATAATGAGTCTCCTGAACAGAGTTCATAAATGATTTCAACAAGATTAGCACTAATTATTATGAAATCAAATATATCATAGGGCTTTGAAAAGAAAGATTTGGGACACAAAATTATTTTGCAACTAATTTCTATGGAGAAAACTATGGTTAAAACTAATTGGATTATTTCACATGCATGGGCTATTTGACTAGTTTCATCAAATGAATAGCCCACTATCAAAATAACAATATTGAAAATTACCAAGCAGCAGATAAAAATTGAAAATTTTATATTTTCAATGATTTTTTGGATCCTTTTAATAAATTTGGTTTCGTGAAATAATCCGTTTTGTCTAAAATAATTATGTTTTGTAATTTTTTCATTTTGAACGAGAACATTCTGATCAACTTTTAGTGTCAAAATGTGTCTCAATTGTTCAGCTGTGATATTTTTTTCTATACAAGACCAAAATAAAAATCAACTAATAAAATGAATTTGTATTCAAACTTGATTTTTTTTCATCCAATCCAGGAATTATATTTGGACTTGAGTTTGGACAAATATTTGTGCATGAAGCCGCATTTTTTCTTTTACTCATAGTTTTAATTCCTTTTTGGTTGTAATTGAAGCATTGATAGAGAGAGCCTGTCAGCATTTCAAAAAGAAAGAGTCCTCTAATTAAAGAATTTTGTTTATTGTTTAGTTTTATTTCAATTAATTCAAATCCATACACTATCATCAAAAAAGAAATGCTATAAATCGCAACCCAACATTTTGAAAATGAGTTCCAATACTAAAAACAACCAACTTGGATTTAGAAAAAAAAAAATTATATAACTATATCATTAATACTGCTCCACCCGGTGAACGTCAAATAATTCAAACCACTCAAACAAGAATAGAACATGTTAAAGAAATTCGATATTCCATAATTCAAAGCCTCAATGTCTGCTTCTGAACTATTCCAAGGTAGATATCTTTCAAAGGGAGAACCACAATAAGTTCTTTAGATTGTTCAAGAATTTTTAAAAATAGTTTGAAAAATTATAAAATTAACCCAGGATTACATGAACCGTCCTGATCTGGAGCACACAAAAAAGGTTGGGATTCGTCAGCCAACCAAATAGTTTGATTATTATTGATTACAGGATCTGGTGATAGTCGACAACGGTATTCTAGATTATCTTTAAAGGAGTTCAATCCCAACGTTGAAAATAACAAATAAAAAAAAAGTAAATTGAAGATCACGTTGCCGGATTTGCGGATTGCCACAAAAAAACTAGACATAAGTGATTTCAACCCTAAAATAATAAATTAAAATGCATGATTTTTTTTAATACTTGGAGCTAAATATATTAATTGGACAACTCTTGTTATTCTAATCACCTTGAAAATTTGAGACACAAATGGATTTTCAACATAAATGATAAAACTTGAAATCACCATCATTAAGTTTAATAACTTGCCTGAGTCCAGAAGATATGATTTCCGATCTCTAAACAGATCATTCGCCAACATTTCAATCACGACTTCAAGTAAAAAAAAGCAATTACACAAAAACTCGATATAAAATAGATTTTGGTTTCTTTCTTGAAGTTCCTCGCTGTTCAAGTAAATACGATAGGAAAAATCGTAGCAACAATATACCAGAACATTGGTAATTGTAAAGACAATTATGGAAATGTGATAAACCCTTTTTAAATGTTACTAAATTTAGATTAATTTTTTTCTTAACTTTGAAATAATCATAAAATGCAAAAGGCTTTGAAATCGAGAAATTTTTCCCTAATTTATTTAAATATATAATAAGTATAGATTATATTCATTACCTTCTTCTGAACACCATCGTTTTTTCTTTGAATTTTATTTAAATAATTTATGAGCATAGTTTCTTTTTTATCAAGGTCTCGTTGAAGGTTTTTTAACTAGATAATAAACTATAAATTTTTCATCTCAATTGAATTACTTGGTTTTTTTTCTGTTTTTTGTTAATTTGGATAATTTTTTTGACAATTTCAATAAATTTCAGTTTGAGATCATGGAATTTAGGTTCGTTTTGCAAGGGAAAGGGAGAAATGCGATGAATAGTTTTTTCATCTACATCTTGAAAATCTAGGTTTGAAGAAAGATTTGATTTATCGTTGGGATCGGTTTCGGTTATTGGTCTCAATTTTAGTTTTAACTCAAGTTTTGTTGTCTCATGGATCATTTTGAAATTTTCAAGGACATTTGAGTTGCCGCAATTCATTCTTGGTCTTTTTTGGTTTATTAGAAGAAAATAAAAATCTAAAAAAAAAAGAAAAATATTACAGTATTTTATTAGGCTTTGTTCTTTATTAAGGAATTCTTATAGAAAAAAATAAAACATTTTGCTATATTCGATTAAATATTGCCAAGTTTTTAAAAAAAAATTTGAATTAAAACAATCAAAATATATCCATATAAATATTAAATTCCAATTTAAAACCATAATTTCAAACAAAATGTCGTCTATGACTTATTTCCCAGATCTCTACATTTTTTCCTTTTTGATCCTGATAATTTATACAATAGCAGCAGCGGCTTTTGAGCACTACAAAGTTTTTTTTTTCTTTTTTCTTTTTCTAACAAACAATCTAATTTTTTCTAAAAATCAGATTCATTTTCTTCATGAAAGCGGGATAGCTATAATACTCGGAGTGATCGTAGGTGTGATATTTTACTTTGTGAATCATGGCCAATATAATTTAACTTTTGATGAAAGTGCTTTTTTTTATTTCCTGTTGCCTCCTATAATTTTTGCTGCGGGGTATAATCTCAAGCGAAGGAACTTTTTTAAAAATTTCCCCTACATTTTCATTTTCGGAATTTTGGGCACTATTGTGACTTTCCTCGTGATTCTCTTTTTGACATATGCTGTGAGTGAATCAAATTGGATCTACATCCAATCAAGTCCTGACCCCAAGCGCAACAAATCAATAATTAATTTATCAATGAGCGATTGTCTCTATTTCGCAGCGACCACATGTGCCACTGACACAGTAGCTTCCTTAACAATTTTAAAGCCTCGCAAATACCCCAAATTGTTTAGTGTGATTTTTGGAGAAAGCACATTAAATGATGCTGTTGCCATTATTTTGTTTCAAGCCATAAATATGATGTCTCAAGGTTCGGAAATCAATGTAGATGGAGGAGTGATTGGAACAATTATTGGGAATTTCTTCAAAATTGCAATTTTGAGCATTTTGATAGGTTTGGGTTGTGGGTTGCTTTGCTCGCTTTTACTCAAATACGCACATTTCTTAAAATCATCTGTGATTTTTGAAATTTCCATAATTTTCTTCTTTGGATATTTATCATATGTGATTTGCCAAAACATTGAACTGTCTGGAATTCTGTCATTGTTGATATGCGGGATAGTTATGGCACATTATGCATTTTACAATATAAGCATAACCTCAAAATTGGCCACAGGGTACTTTTAATTTTTAAATTTGATTAATCCAATAACATATAAAATAGTATAACTTTTCAAACGATATCTCATGCTGTTGAAGGATTTTTATTCATTTACATTGGGTTAGTTTGCGTTTTTAAGAACTCAGAATGGTCCATTGGTCTCATCATAGCAGAGTTTTTCGTTTTATTCATTGCCAGAATCGCTAACGTCTTTACAGTGGCCTTAATATTTAGGTTTTATTTTTTGTTTAATTTCTTCACATTATTTATTTTCATTAGTTTGATTTATAAAATCATTGGAATTAAATGGGACCTCGATATTTTTGAACTGATGATCTTGATATTTGCAGGAACAATTCGAGGTGCTGTCGCGTTTGCCTTAGTTCTTATAATGACAGGTGAAAACGCTTCCTTGCTTCAAGTGACAACATATATAAACCTCATGGTCTCAACAATTTTTATGGGGGCTGCAATGCCACATTTACTTAAAATAATCCTTTCTGCTAGAGACCGAATGTATCCAGAACGTGCTTTAAGTAACCAAAACGAGATTTCTGAACTCCAAAATCAAGATCGAACTCAAAGTCTTCTGCCTAATAAACACAAAAAATCAACTCGAAAAAGTAATATTTTGCATGCCAAATGGAGAAGGCTTGATGATGAATATCTCAAGCCTTTTTTCATTTATAATTACCATGAGGTCAAAGCAGAGATTGACTATCAACATAGACTTTCAATAAATGAAATTTATAGGGTCGAGTTCAATAACAATGCAATGGATTATAGGAACCCTCTTCCTTATTCTATAAAGGAAATAGATATTTCGCAAATAATATCGAAAGAAGCAAAAGAAGGAGTCACAAGGAAAAATAAAACCTATGGACATGTTAATGATCTGGATCTTTCCATTGAACAAAAAAGGCAACGTTTGAGGAAAAGCGATGGAGATCTAGAATATCAGCTTTATCAAAATAGAAATCGAGCATTTGAAGAAATGGAAATGAATAATCAGGAAAATGAAAGCTTGAGTAGTCCCAGGAAGGAGGATGAGAATCGCGAAGAATATTTGAGAAAACAGTATTACAGGGAAAAAATAAAAAATGAAAGAGTTATGAAAAACAAAAAGAAAAAATCAAAAAAAAGTGCTCATACTCATAGCAGAAGAGGTGAAGACAGTAGTATCAATAAAGGAGATGGGAATAGTGAAGATGGACTATCGAATGAAGAACCAGAAGAAAAAAAAGACAACAAGAACTAAGGGAAATGCAAAAATTAAGAAATAAAAGCTAAATTCAATTAATGACTTTTTTTTAATATTAAAAAGTTAAAATCTGTTTTTTAGGTTTTTTTTGGCAAAAAAAAAATAAAGAAATAAGTTGTTTTACTTGAGTTCCCATCAAGCAAATAAAACAAATTTATATTAAGCATGGACAATAGAAATATTGAAATTAATTTGAAAAAATACTATAGAAAAATACTTTTTTTATTTTGTTTTAAAAAAAATTGTTTATTGATTTTTCAGAAAATTATCGAAAAAAAAATCCACTTTCTATTAAAGTTTAGCTTAATTGTAGCCTTCTTCTTCTCCTTCTCCTTCGGCAGTTTCAATACCGACTTCTTCGTAATCCTTCTCCAAGGCAGCCAAATCTTCTCTGGCTTCAGAGAACTCTCCTTCTTCCATACCTTCTCCGACATACCAATGGACAAAAGCTCTCTTGGCATACATAAGATCGAACTTGTGATCCAATCTGGAGAAGACTTCAGCAATGGCAGTTGAGTTGGAAATCATACAGACAGCTCTCATGACCTTGGCCAAATCACCACCAGGGACAACAGTTGGAGGTTGGTAGTTGATTCCGACCTTGAATCCAGTTGGGCACCAATCAACAAATTGGATGGTTCTCTTGGTCTTGATTGTTGCAATGGCAGCATTGACATCCTTTGGCACAACATCACCTCTGTACAACATAGAGCAGGCCATATATTTTCCATGTCTTGGGTCGCACTTGGCCATCATGGAAGCTGGCTCGAAAGATGAGTTGGTGATTTCAGCAACAGACAATTGTTCATGGTAGGCTTTCTCAGCTGAAATAATTGGAGCATAAGAGGACAACATGAAATGTATTCTTGGGTATGGGACCAAGTTGGTTTGGAACTCGGTGACATCAACGTTCAATGCACCATCGAATCTCAAAGAGGCAGTCAAAGAGGAAATGACTTGAGCAATAAGTCTGTTCAAGTTGGTGTATGTTGGTCTCTCAATGTCCAATTGTCTTCTACAGATATCATAGATGGCTTCATTGTCCAACATGACAGCAACATCAGTGTGTTCCAAAAGGGAGTGAGTGGACAAGATGGAGTTGTATGGCTCAACAACAGCAGTGGAGACTTGAGGAGATGGGTACACAGTGTAGCCCAATTTGGATTTCTTGCCATAATCGACAGACAATCTCTCCAAAAGCAATGAACCAAGACCTGAACCTGTACCACCACCGACTGAGTGGAAGACCAAGAATCCTTGGAGACCAGTGCAGTTGTCAGCCAATTTTCTGATTCTGTCCAAGCATAGATCCACAATTTCTTTACCAATGGTGTAATGTCCTCTGGCAAAGTTGTTGGCAGCATCTTCTTTTCCTGATATCAATTGTTCAGGATGGAACAATTGTCTGTAGGTTCCGGTTCTGACCTCATCAATGACAGTTGGTTCCAAATCCAAGAAGACAGCTCTTGGCACGTGTTTACCAGCACCAGTTTCAGAGAAGAAGGTGTTGAAGGCATCATCACCACCTCCAATGGTCTTGTCTGATGGCATTTGACCATCAGGCTGGATACCGTGCTCCAAGCAGAAGAGCTCCCAACAGGCATTACCGACTTGGATACCGGCTTGACCAACATGAATACAAATTACTTCTCTCATTCTTTAGGCGAAGAAAAAATGATTGAAAGGGTTTGAAAGTGGGTCTTTTTAAAAAATTTTTTGGGTATTATAAAATTATTTCGTTTTCAAGGGGTAATTTAAGTCTGATGATGAATCTTGGAAATTTTGAATTCAAATAATTCCTCATATAATAAAAGTGGCAGTTTCAAATATATTTTAATATTATTTTTTATAGAAACGTTTGCCTTTTGAACAAAAACAATAATTCAAAAATATTTTTCTTAAATCTGAAGAAAAATTTTACTAAATAAAACCCCATCCATTTTAATTTTTTAAGAGCCAAAAATAAACTTGAATAGAAAGAAAGTATCTTTATAGACACCTTTCTCTTTTAGAATATAAACTAAAAAAAAGAAAAAATGACGACCTTTTAGGACATAATTAATTTATTGAACTAAAAATAATTTGTGTTTTTTTTCTAAAAAAAGTAAAACATCCTTTTTTTAAAAAGATTTCTTCCTTTTCTCACAAATAGAAAATTTTTTTAAAAAAAACATTCTTTCCCTTATTTCCTTATTTTTTTCTCTAAACAAACTTCCATAATTTTAAACTCTACAATGTTAATTTTTTCTTTGAATTTCAAAGGATAATTTTTCTAAATTTAATACTTTCACCTATTTTGATAAAATTTATTCAGGTATTTCAGGATATAAATTTCAGAAAGAACACTCGAAATTAAATAAAAAAAATATCCCCCAATGTTTTCGACAGCTGTCCGCAGAATAATCCTTCTTCGTCATCTGATGGTTAAATCTTTTACCACAGCTCCAAAATCCCCGCCTCCTTCTTCAAAAATCCTCGATTGTGTTTTACTTTCCAAAGTTCAAGTCAACTATGACTCATATATTTATAAGTTTCCAATCTTAGCTTAGCTCCTTCTAATATTTTTTTCGAAGATTCAACTTTAAAGACCCAAATGCCACTTTAGAACTAGCCTATGGCCAACATATCAAAATGTTGGCTGAACTCAAAACCCCAGAAAGTCCCAATAAGCCTGTTCCCATATCAAGACGTTATACCCCAATTTCTGATGTTTCTGAGATAAAAGGTTTTGATTTGTTGCTTAAAATCTATCGAAAAACAGCTAAATTTCCTTTCGGGGGTTTGATGACCCAATATTTGGAGTCGATGAATGTAAAACTTTTCTTTCAACATTTTAAATTGGCTTTTAGTTAGGTGATACCCTTAAAATCAGCGGGCCCGAAGGAAAACTTAGATATAAAAGTCAAGGGGAGTTGTTCATCGGTCCAGATCTCAAAAGGATTAAAACTTTAGGACTGATCGCAGGTGGATCTGGAATCACTCCAATGTATCAAATGATCAAAGCCATTGTAAATGACCCTAAAGATCAAACGAAAATCACTTTGCTTTATGCTAACAAGACAGAACAGGACATTCTTTTGAAAAAGGAAATGAAGGGCTTACAAACGAAAAAACCTTTTATCTGGAGAAACACCTTAGAACAGGTGCCTGCAGGGTGGACTGATTATCAAGGGTTTATCACAAAGGATATGTTGAAAACCTTGTTCCCAAATCCGAATCCTGAAGCCTTGATTTGCCTTTGCGGACCACAACCTATGAATAAAATGGTGCTGGATACTCTGATGAGCATGGGCTACAGCACCACGAATCTGTTTAAATTCTAGAGAATGTATGAGTTTTTTTTGGAAAGAAAAATTTAATAAAATTTAAAATTTATTTGAGGCAAAGAATACTTTGAGTCATTGGCCACCATTTTTCTTCAACTTTAGATATTCGTTGACTCTCATAAATAAATGTCAAATTTCTTTCAAAAATAACAAAGTTTTATTTTTTTTCAAATATTGTATTTTTTTTTAAAAGGAGAATTCTCTCTATTTATTTTAGGATTAAATGTTTTAAAATTTCCAATTTTTTTAAAAATGAAATGAAAATATGAAAGAAAGAAAAATCCTAAGAAGGGTGAAAAAAGATCCTTTTTAATAAATTTCGCGCAAATAAAAAAAAATAATGGAAAACGCAAAAAAACTTTATACTCCAATTGAGTTCCGTTTCGGAGGCTTATACGAAAGTTCCACCTCCTTCAAGCTTCCGACTCAAATTGCCACTGGTGAAACTCCTCCAAAAATTCCCCTTATCAACCAATGGCCCAAAATCATGAATATTGGTCCTGGTCTGCGTAATTTAGGAAACACTTGTTTTTTTAACTCAGTGCTGCAATGCTTGACTTATACTCCCCCATTGGCTGGTTATTTCCTTCATCCAAAAGCCCATACACCTGATAAATGCAACAAAGATAAATCTCATTGTTGGCCATGCCTTTTGTCAAAGCATTTCAATCAAGTTTTCGCGGGGACAAAGGCCAAAGTTTTAAGTCCTGTGGATATCATAAAATGCTTAAGGGGAGCTTGGAAGAAGTTCAGGCTTGGAAGTCAAGAGGATTCACATGAATTTTTGAGAATCTTTTTGGATAATGTGCAAAAAACTGAGAAATGGCTGATTAACGGAATTTATGCTGGGAAACTAAAGAATCAAGTTCAATGCTTGGAATGCAAAGGGGTATCGGAAAAGAGTGAGACTTTCATGGATTTGAGTTTGGAAGTGCAAAAGTCTGATTCCATACAAAGGTCGTTGGAGATTTTCTTTAAGAAAGAGAACTTGACTGGGAATAATAAATATCGATGTGGTAAATGCAAGAAGTTGGTTAATGCGTGGAAAGGGTTTGAGTTGGAAGAAGGCCCCATGATTTTGACAATACATTTGAAAAGGTTTAACAACAATTTGATGAAAATAAATAAATTTGTGAAGTTTACCGAAAAAATGGAACTTAAACAATTCACAAGAGATTCAAAAAACCCTTTAGTTTATGAACTTTTTGCCTTAGTGGTGCATCAAGGTTCGCAAATGTGGAGCGGACACTATTATTCATATGTGAAAAACTCAAATAGTTTGTGGTATTCAATGAATGATGAAACTGTTCGTCTGGCTAATTTGGATAGAGTTTTACGAGAACATGCTTATCTTTTGTTTTACGTTCGAAAAGATGTCGAGAATGTTACTAATATTAATAATAATGTTTTGGTGAATGGTGCAGTTCTTTCGGCTAATACAATTGCTATGAATGGAGCGCTTCTTATTGCTGATAAAATTGCTAAAGCACAGATGCTAAATGGTGACATCAAAAAAAGCATTGATGAAAATCAAAATAATAAGAATGATATTCTAATAATCAATGGAGTTGAAAAGACGAATCATAGCAACAGCGTGAATACAACAAATTCAACAGCAACAAATGAACAAAATCATAATAAGCCAAAGGAAAATAGTGATGATTATATGAAGAGATTAGACAAAATTAAAGAATCAGAAGAATGCAGAGGTTATCTGGACTCCATATTCAAAAAGACTTCGAACAAACAACAAATTCAACAACCTTTAATCAATGGACATAATAAGAAAGAAAATGAAACTGTTGAGACTCAAAAAGATAAAAAACCGAAAGAATGCAGAGAGAAAGAAAATATAATAGAAAAAACGAAAGAAAGCACCAAGAAAGAAAATATAATGGAAATAGAACAAGAAAGAGAAAACTTGGAAGTTGAAAAAAAAGAAATTGATCAAAATTTTTTGATTGAACGACCAGCATCACTTAAGAGATCCAAATTGAAAAAATTAAAAAAAATGACCAAATATTCTGGAAATTTCCTAGTAAAAAAACAAAAAGTAAACAATGATGCCATAAAAATTTGTGTTTCAGACCAAAAACTTGCAAAGGTGAAAAGCATTGATGAGATTTTTGAAAGCAAAATCTTCGAAAATGACGATTTGGAACTTCAGAATTCTTTGGTAGAAGGAAAAAGGAAGATTTTGGAGAAAAATCCTCAGTTTTTCGAGCACAAAGCTCGAAGCAAAGATGTCTACGATATTGAATATGATAAGGGAAAATTGAAAAAGAAAAGAATGAAGCGCGAAATGAAGAGGAATGATTTTCAAAAGGCCTTGGAAATAAAAAATCATATTCCAAGGAAATTCTAAGTATATTGATATTTTTTGTTTTTATTTTTTGAATGAATAAGGTTTAAGTTGGATGAGCAATTTATTGCTTTTAAAATGATGAAATTATATTTAAGAAAATGAATTTGCAATTTTAATTTCACCTTCCGCATTTTTTTAATGTAAATACAAAATGTTTAAAATAAAAAAAACACATAAATTGAGTTGAATTGAAATGAAATTATATTTTGAGAAAAATCAATTGTATTTTGAAATTTCAATATATTCCATTTTTTAATGAAAAAAATTTCAAATAAAAATAAAAACAAATAAAAAATCCACATAATTCAATGTCGATTGAGGATCAAGTCAGCAAAGAAAACGTCCTATTTAAGATTATTTTAGTTGGACCTCCATGTATCTATCATCCTAAAAAATATTTTTTTTATATTTCAATAGCTGTTGGTAAAACCTGCATTTTAAAACAATACACACATAATGAATTCTATTCTGACTACAACGTAACCATTGGTGTTGAGTTTTCTTCTAAAATCGTGAGAGTGAATGATAATACAGTGGTCAAACTCCAAATTTGGGATACAGCAGGCCAAGAATCCTTTCGTTCGATCATAAAAAGCTTTTATCGGAAAGCAGCCTGCGTGTTTTTAGTTTATAGTATAGCCAATCGGGAAAGCTTCAGACAAATGGACTCATGGCTAAAAGAGGCTCAAGAAAATTCAGCAGAAGCCTCTATTTTTATTTTGGTTGGAAACCAAAGTGATAGACCATCAAATGAGTAAAATTTAATTTTTATTAGTAGAAATGGCTTTATAATAAAAGGAGAGAAGTTACTTATGAGGAAGGAGTGGATTTTATGAAAGAAAAAGGATTGGCTTTATTTTTTGAAACTTCAGCTAAAAATGGAGAAAATGTGGATAATGTATTAAAAAAATTTTATATGAAATCTTAGAAAAATGTTTGATCTAAATTTTAGGCATTCCAAGAAGCTGCCAAAATAATTTTTTTGAAATATATCAATAGTGAACTGTTAAAAAATCTAAGCAAGGGGGGAGGCGTGCCTTTGGCTCATGAAAAGCAAAAATATCAAAAGAAAAAAAAATGTTGTTAATATAAATCCATTTTCCTCTATGTCCATTTGATAAAACATTATTTTTGAAATTTACAATAAAAACTCATTTTCTTTAAACATTTTTTTTTAAAGGAATTTCCTAGGGAAAGAATAAATTTAATAATAAATATATAAATAATTAAAACATTTTCCAACTTTTGCCATAAAAAAAAATGCAAACTCCTTTGAAAACATCAACTTGTTATGTCCATAAAACACCATCTCAAACCCCAACAATGGTTTTTAATGTGCCTTCTTATTTAAAAAACCAATATGGACAACGTCTCACTAATCTCGATGATAAAGTCACATATTTGGAAAAACTTCTTGGGCTGATGAGATTACCAAAACCTCAATATACAACCTACCTTCCGAAACAAAT
>Ga0302140_10009384_pt1 | contig 12136 bp, 13 predicted proteins | sample I_Bog_E1_1_FD_202095 | JGI IMG/M metagenome (GOLD analysis project Ga0302140, IMG submission 202095) | Peat permafrost microbial communities from Stordalen Mire near Abisko, Sweden - I_Bog_E1_1 | ecosystem: Environmental > Terrestrial > Soil > Wetlands > Peat | place: Sweden: Abisko, Stordalen...
CAGTCTCAGATATTCCGCCGCTGCCTTGATGCGAAGCAATCGCCGATTTGGAGCGCCGATCTTCCCTTGTCTCGCAGAATTGGCGGACTCGAAATTAGTCACGCTGTAGTCACGCATCCTCATAGCCTCCATCATTGCAATTGCTTGCAGAGACGCTGCGGTTTAGTAATCCTTCGCGTTGCGTTGTGGTTTCCGCATCTTCGCGGGCCTTTGGCGGGATTGCCGTTTCCGGCGCGCCCGCCCCTTGGGTGGTTGCTGGAGTGTGTTCACACTCGACCCCGGCTCGGGCCGAAGCGAATGAGAATTTCGGCGGCGGATTACAAACGCTCGCCGCACTCTCGTCCTTGCTATCTCCAAAGGCAAAATCCTCACCAGGGCTAGTAGGGAAAACCCCTTCGGTTTCCCCTACGACCCCATCCCGCTTCCCCGTTGGGGAGGAATCTGACAAGCAACGTGCGAAAGCTTCTGATTCCACGGCACTAAGAGGGGGCCTTCCTTGACTGGTGGACTTGCTGACTGAGGAACCCGGCACGCCCGTTTCCCATTCAACGATTCGCCGAACCACGGAATACGGCGCGGGGCCTTCGGTGTCGCCAATTTCCACGCGCGCTATGCGGTAAACGAAGACGCCAGGGGAGAGCCTGTCCCGGCGCGCTGGCGGTCCGCCATTTGCCCGGACCCATTCAGGGAGATACTTCCCCCGGCGTGAGGCGCGAGCCTTGTCACGGCTCCCAAGCGGGAACCACTGAGGCACAGTCGCAATCACGCGCAACAGATCGTCCGACAGCACGTCCCAACGCAACAGGCAGAGCCAGCGACGAAAGCCAGGGTCACGGTATTGCTTCCCCCACTTGCAATAGGCTCGGTACTCACCGGAAGGGATGCGCGGATACCCGCGCGTATCGAGAAACCTCCCGATCCAGGCTTCTTGGGATAGCAAATTCTCCATCCGCCGGATATGACTTTTGGCGCTCTCCAACAATGATCCTGCTTTCGACCTTTCCGCAAAGGCTTTTTCTATATACACGAACGCAGCCACATTTTCGATCTGGGTTCGAGCCTCACGGGACATTCGATTGCCGCCAAACTTCCTCGCCTCCTCCAGATTAGACAGTGCTCGCTCTAAATCTCGAGTGCCTTTGCGGTCATCGGCTCTTTGGCGCCACATCAGGGTAAGCGCCCTGGCGATTTCGACGTGGATGCGTGCTTCCTGGGGAGCAGTTCCAAGCGCGCGCCTTAGCAATCGGACCGCTTCTTTGGCATGACCGATTTTCCTGTGGACCATAGCCGACACAAGGTCCAGTTCGACCTGCTGGTCCTCGTTGGCCTTCGATGTTCCTGCAGCCCATTCGCTCAACGCCGCTGAGTATCGACCCTCAAGTGCCAGGAAATACCCGCCAACAAGTGATGGTCCGGGCTTGTGTCCCTGCCTCCGGCCGAATCAAGGACCTCCCTTCTCACCGACAAGACCTGTGCATCCAGGAAGCCGTCCCGTTGCAGCCGCTGAAACGCACGCGCAAGGTAGATCATGCTCTTATCGGTGAATGTCAGTTCCAAGGGAGTTCATCGGAAAATCCAGGAAATACGATCCGAAAACTGCGTTTCTTCGAAGGAATGATCCGACTTACCTTGATTGATTCATACATGCTCTTGGCTTTATCGACTGAGATTGCGGGTATCAGCTTGTTCAGTTCTCCCACCTCTTGCTGCAGGGCGACCAACTTCTCCTCGATCTCCAATTGGACGCTGCCCTGCCCTGAGTTGACTGCTGTCTGCAGCTCATGAAGAACGTCCATAAAATACTGGTCCCGGGTGCCCATCTGTTTGTCGGTTTCCATATTTGTCATGCCCGCCTCGGATGCCATCAGGAGGTTTTGGCATCGTCTCCAATCCTGAGCCGCTCCTTCGCGTCGCCTCTCCAGGTCACCTTCCACTTTGACCGGGGAGTCGTACAGTTCCAGTAGACGCCCCACCATCGTGAGGTTATCTTTAACAGCAGCCTTGTCGAGCGTCGCCTTATCGAGCTTATGCAATGACGCCAGCATGCAATAAGTCAGATCTCTTACGACCGGAAGTTGTAAGTGTGATCCAGCGGAGATGAACAGGCTATCCGATAATGCCGCGCTGACATTTGCCGAGGAAGAAACAAATACGACAGCCTTCTTTTTTGGGTTCAGCCGCGCATTTGCTATTTCGAGGTAGGTGCAGGCCATCGCGTCCGTGTGACTCTGGAGCGCGCGCTTCCCATTTCGATTCGTGTTGATCTTGTCATACCATGTGGTTGTGGTTTTATTCGCATTTCCAGCCCCCGCCGCATCGCACCCAGCGTGCGGATTTCCCGCACTGGGCGCACCTGTTTGCTTAGTGCCAAGAGTTATGTGGCCTATCGTGCTGGAGCAACTTTCGCACCTGACCATCGAACGAGCTGGTAGCTGTTAAACAACCCCAGCCGGTCATGTAGCCATTCGCTACTCCACGGCGTCCAGCCGAAGCCTTTGCGGCCCGGGGCACGCATCAAATGCCGCCGTACCTTCTCCTCTACCCAGCGTTTGACCACTCCAAAACAAATGCTCGAATGGCCGACCCGAAAGTAGTTCACCCAACCGCGCGGAGCTGGATTGATTTTCGCAATCACAGTCTCGACAGGCCAGCTGATATGTTGCCGGAAGATCTCCCTGAGCTTTTCAAACAGCGCCGTCCTCTTCTTCAGCTTCGGTGCATAGTAAGGTCGCCACTTCCGCTGCAAGCTGAGTATGCGCCGATACTCAAAACCCAGGAAGGTAAAGCTCTCTCCCTTTTTCAGATCCACCATCCGACTCTTGTCCTCGTTGATCTCAACGCGGAGCTTCGCGAATTCCTCGCGCAGCCGTCCGTCTATCGCCTTCACCAGCCAGTCATTCTGCCGTTCCGCGTCAATCAAGATCACCAGGTCGTCAGCAAAACGAGCATACTGGACGTTGGTTGACTTGCCCCTTCGTGTGCTATCCATCGCCTTCTCCAGCATCCGGTCTACCTCATTCAGATAGAGGTTACTGAGAAGAGGTGAAATCACACCCCCTTGGGGAACGCCTTTCTTCCCAGTAGCTTTGAGAATCATCTTGAGAAGATGCATGACCGCATCGTCGTGGACTCGCCGAGCCACTTTCTCTAACAGCAGAGAGTGCCGCACGTTATCGAAATAGGAGGCTAAGTCTAGATCAATGATGCGGGTCTTCTCTTCGACGATCGCTCTGGCCACCCGGGCTACGGCTTCATGCGCCGTCCGCTTCGGTCGATATCCAAACGACCCCGATTGGAAGTCAGCTTCGAAGATCGGCTCCAGGATGAGCTTTAGCGCCCCCTGAACCACTCGATCACGGATTGAGGGAATCGAATCCTTTGGAATCTCCTTCTTCCGTGCCCGCATGGGCCGATACGTGTTGGTAACTAATTCATCCCGAATCTGCCCGAGAAAACCCTCCGCTCCGCTTTCCTCGATGGCTTCAAACGTGACCCCGTCAATACCCGGCGCCCCGTGATTGCTTTTCGCCATCTGGTAGGCTTCCCGCAAAGTCTCCATCTTGCAGACGTGGACGTATAATCCCCAGAAGCGCCAAGACGGTTCTGCCTTCGCCTTGACATATAGACTCCTTCTCAGGTCCTGCAAACTGATGGGCGTGTTTGTCATTTCACCCCTGCCTCCCTTTTTGTTAGAGCCGTTACAAACAGCAGGGCCTCTTCGCTCTGCGGACATTACTCCGCTTCCTCGCTACTACAGACCCGGCCGAATCCCTCTCGCCTTCCACCGACTTCCCGGTGTCACCGGTTATACGGCTTCCCTGCTCCGACAATTTCTCGTCGGGGCGAGGAGGGCTTCTCCAGTTGCTTAGCATGACCTTGTCACCGTGCTGTCCCTACCAACCCCGCCGAAGTGTTTCGCCGCATCAGTCCATGCGACGCTCCATGCTGCCTTCGCCCGAAAAGTGAGGGCTCGGCCTTCGGGTTGCAGTACTTTCGAGGCCATATGGGTTCACTCCCGTTACGGCCCGGCGACTCGCTCACCATCCTTTCGATGGCTTCGTCAATAGGCTTCAGAGCGGGCAGTTTCCTCCCAACCCTGCTATTCAAGCTACGGGGCTTGGACTCTTACCCCGGTGGGACTCTCACCCACCGTTCATGCCAGCCTTCGCTGGACGCACACTTATCGGCACTAACCGGAATGGAAGGCCGATCAGGCCGGCACGTAGGTCAATCGGACCGCGTCCTCTCCGATGGCATCATGCTTCACCAGGCTAAGCGGAGGCAGGGGCCCGGCGAAGAAGGGTTTACCGACGCCGAGCACATACGGACGAAAGTACAGGCGATACTCGTCAACGAGACCCGCAGCCGACAGCACGTTCGCAAGCTCCGCGCCAGCGACGTCGATGTCTCCATCTCGTTCGGACTTGAGCCTTGCGGCAAAGTCGATCAAATCGCCGTGCACAAGTGTTGCGTTTGGACCAACGGACGTCAAAGAACGGGACGCAACCCACTTCGGCTTCGCACGCCAGACCTGTGCGAAATCACGATCGATCTCATCCCAATCCGGCTGGTCCTCATCCCAGTAGCGCATGATCTCATAAATGCGTCTGCCGTAGAGAAGGCCGTCAGAGCCACGGAACAGATCGTTCAAATGGCGACTGAGGATCGGACCCGGTGGTGGGAATTCTGCTGCTGCCTGTGACGATAAAAGGCTGTCCGGCTGCGGTCCGCCTGAACGCCCTGCGATATAGCCATCGAGAGATTGCATCATTCCGAAAATGAGCCTGCCCATCGCGCCTCCTGACTACTTTTGCAGAGAAAAGGTACTGGAAGACGGGCATCTCGCCGCTCCAGAAATTCACGCGGAGACGCGCAGCACTGCAAGTGCTTCGCCAGGTCCGTCCCTAATGCTTGTGAGACTCGCCGGTGGAGTTACCATCTCCACTTACGGGCGATCCGTCCGACCAGTTGCCCATGACAACGTAAAACTCGGTAATCGGCGCCGGATTCATCTGCTGAAAATAGATGGGTACTCCGGGCAGATTTGCGCCCCACGCCGCGCCATCCATGCGTGGAAGGTCATACATCAGATGGTTGAGGTTATGGGGCGGCTGGTCGGTAAGGTACCCTTCCTTCGACATCATGTAGATCAACGAGCCCGAAGCCGGAGCTCCCAATTCCTTCTTGTCGACGGCGGCCTTGATCGCACTGAACATTTGAGTTTTAGAGAATCCGGCCAACACCATCCCGGTTGTTTTTAGAAAATAGGGCAGAACGGAGAGCGCGGCCGACGGGTTGAAGCACTCAGGGCTCCGATTCTTTGGATTCCAGAACTCCGGGTTTTCAAATGGCGCTCCCCACGATCTGCCCACCAGACAGACGAAACCGTTCTTGCCTTCGACCACGGTCTCATAGTTCTTTTGTCCCATAACCATGACCGAGGCGTCCTTCGATATGGACGCAGGGGCCGCAGAGCGCGCCAAGGCTATTTCAGCATCACGGTCCATTCGGTATTGCTCAATCGGGGCCATTGCCGGGTAAGGCGTTTTCATGTCCTGTGCCTGAATTTGATTCGTCCCGGTCAGCATGGCGACCAGCACCAGGCCGATACCCACGATTGATCTCATGCGGCCGCTCCACAATCTACTTGCATTCTGCAAGTTGTTTGAACATAACCCAGACTCCATGCATACTGCAAGTGGTGGATGATGGAATTCATAAAAAAAATACAGACCAGGAACGAAATGCGCTCGGGCTGCCCGGTCAATTTGACGCTGGAGATGCTCGGCGACCGTTGGAGCTTGATCGTCATTCGGGACATCATGTTCGGCAATCGCCGCCACTATGGAGATCTGCTCAGGCTTTCCGAAGAAGGAATCGCGTCGAATATCCTGGCAAACAGGCTTGCCCGTTTAGTCCAGTCCGGTCTCCTCTCACGCAGCGACAACCCAACCCACAAACAAAAGGCAATTTACAGCCTCACTGAAGCGTCTATTCAGCTTGTCCCCTTGCTGGCCCACATGGGCGCATGGGGATGCCGGTTCACCCCTGCGTCCAGGCAACTCTCGATCCGCGCCCAGCTTCTTGAAGAAGGCGGCGAGCGAATGTGGAAGGCATTCATGGCCGAGCTCAGAAGCATTCACATGGGAGCGCCCATGCCGCGCCGGTCGGTCTGCGCCGAGCTTCAAGCCGCTTTTGAGTCTGCAATCAGTCGCAAAGACAATGCCCGAACAGGCAGTAAGACTCGGTAGCATTGCATCCGGAATTGGCCGAGCGTTGAGTTGCACATGTCTGACTGGATCGATACTGATAAACACCCAAGGGGCAAGGAACGGTGCCGTTCCCGGATTACCCCCAACCAGACACCGCTCTCGCAAATCGCGCCAGCCCAGCCTTGTCCGCTCCACCCCAATGCATTGCACGGAATTACCGTCTCTGGGCGCACAATGATTCTGAGAAGGGGGCAAAGGTCAAGGGGCCAAAACCAGACAGCACCCCCCCATAAGCGCTAAGATAAGCATTGATTATTGCTTTATTCGGATGTAATTTTCTGAGCATGCCTGAGCTTGAGGATTGGCCGGTTCTTCTGGAACTGCTTCCTGTTGGCTGGGAGCAGGCTGGGCGCAGCAGCGGTTCGGTGAAGCTGTTGCGCGGATTTTCTTCGATAGAAGCGTTGCTGCATACGCTTTTGCTGCATGTTGGCTGCGGCTGGTCGTTGCGCGAGACGGCGGTCCAGGCTAAGTTAGCGGGCATTGCCGATGTCTCCGATGTGACGTTGCTGAACCGATTGCGCGATGCCGAGGCGTGGCTGCGACTGTTGTGCCAGCAGTTGTGGCATGAAAGCGGAGTGAGCTTGCAGCCGGCGCTTGGCGGCCGCGCGGTGCGGGTGCTGGACGCGACCGTGGTCCGGGAACCTGGCCCGACCGGAAGCCAGTGGCGGATTCATTACAGCCTTCGTCTTCCCAGCCTGGAGTGCGACAGCTTTGTCCTGACTCCGAACCATGGCCGAGGATCTGCGGAGCGGTTCGGGCATTTTGTTTTCCAGCCCGGAGAACTGGTGCTGGCCGATGCTGGATACTGCCATCCGGCGGGGACCCCCTTCACCGCTTTTGCTGCATTCCATTGAAAAAGCAAAGTTTAAGTACAAATTTCCCCATATCAACCCATCGAAACAAAGCACTTAGATCCACCGGAATCTCAGGAAATCATGGTTTCGGTCCTTCCGCAGCGCGCCGAGTGGCCGACGATTGACAGACCACGGACCAAATTGATATCCAATTCACCGGACTACTATACGTTGATATCAAAGCACGTCCGCCAAAAGGAGAACCCTCGCCATGTTTACCCCCAAAGGAAGATTCGGCTGGTACGAACTGATGACCAGCGACACGCAAGCCGCAGGCAAGTTCTACTCCGACGTTGTCGGCTGGACCACCCAGGAGATGCCCGGCGACGGCCCTCCATACACCGTCTTCAATATCGGCAACGTTGGAATGGCCGGCATGCTGACCATTCCCGGACACGTCGCATGGATCGGCTACATCTCCGTTGAGGATGTCGACACGCACATCGAAAAGATTGTCGAAGCCGGCGGCAAGCTGTGGAGACCCGCCACCGATGTGCCTGGAGTGCTTCGCTTCGCCGTCATGTCCGACCCGCAGGGCGCTGCCTTCGTGGTCTTCACTCCCAACCCCGCCATGCCGTCTCCCGTGCGGCCCGCGCCGCCCACTCCCGGAACCATCGGCTGGCACGAACTCTACACCACGGACCTCGATGGCGGGTTCGACTTCTACAACAAGCTCTTTGGCTGGACCAAGCTCAGCGACATGGACATGGGTCCCATGGGCGTCTATCGGCTTTTCGATGAGGGCGACCACAAGGAAATGGGCGACGGCGGAATGATGAACAAAGCGCCGCAAATTCCCGTCTCGTGCTGGGCCTTCTACTTCCAGGTCGACTCAATCAAAGCGGCCGTCAAGCGCGTTGAATCCGGCGGCGGCAAAGTCGTCAACGGTCCAATGCAGGTACCCGGCGGCGGTTGGATCATCCAAGGCCAGGACCCTCAGGGTGCAATGTTCTCTCTCGTCAGCAGCCAGGAATGAAGTAGTTAGTCCCAGCAATGGAGATGGGTGCCCCATCCTTCGCGCACTTTGCGAAGGGTGGGATAGCACAGACCCCAACCCTTCGCGCCCTTCACGATTGCAGGAGTTTCCTGCTGCAAATCCCGTAAGTTCACTTAGGGAACCCCTGATCAAGTCGCCGTTTTGAAAGGGCACGACTTCAGTCGTGCCGTAAAGGCAGCAAAATGAACGCGGGCTTTAGCCCCTGAGGGAATGTTTGCTTCACCGAGACCCTTCTGCAAAGGCTCCCTAGCCCAGCCCGTCCCGATCTAAAACTCCAGGCAAATCCAATTGCATTGTCTAACCCGCGTTTGACCCCGGTGATAAATGAGAGTAATTTTAACTTAGGGTTGAGTTACATATCTCCCCTTTCAGGTTCTCTGAACTAAGGCAGTTTCTCTGAAGTAATTTATCTCTTAGCCCTTGATATCCACGAGGGTCTTGAATGATAGTTTCCAAAGTTCAAAAGCAGTCAAAAGTCAAAACCTCGCCTGCCAGCAAGTCGGCAGCGCCTGAAGTCGGCATTTCGCACGACAGAATCAGGGATCGGGCGTTCCAGATCTATGAAAGCCGCGGCAGCGAGCCCGGCAACGACACGCTGGACTGGCTCCGCGCCGAGACTCAAATCGCCGGGCGTGAAATCGTGTCGCGCTGATGGAACCAACTCTCAGATATCGCGTGCCTGGCCAAAGGCCGGAGGGCGAATCCACGCCTTGCCCAGTCTGCAAGCGTCTGGAAAGAACGTTCGAGGGTTGGAATACCGAGTGCATTAGGGCCCGTTCTTCTTTGTATTGCACCGTCAGCGACAGATTTGTTTCCTACGACGTTGTAGAAATGGAGCGCGCCAAGAGCGACTTGCAAATGCACCGCTCGGTCTGCGTCCTCGCCATCACCAAGGCTGCCAAGCTGCGCCTTGCCTCAGCTGCGCGCGCCTCCGTTATCCCCACCACCCGGCGCACCGTCCCGCCTCGGTTAGGTTAGTCGGAATATCGTTGATGCCGGACGCCGCATGTCTTCCTCTCGATAATTTCAGCAGCATCAGACGGTGTAGAATTCCGCCATGCCAAACGCCGTCGACCGCCCCGAATGCTGGCCGTCCCTGCCTCTCGAATCCTGGCAGGACACCCGCGCCACCCTGCACATGTGGACCCAGATCGTCGGCAAGGTTCGCCTCGCGCTCACGCCGCTCGTCAACCATTGGTGGAACGTCCCGCTCTACGTATCCGCAAACGGCCTGACCACCTCGCGCATCCCGTATGGAGAAATGTCCTTCGAGCTCTGGTTCGACTTCCTCCGCCACCAGCTCGTTCTTGAAACCAGCGCCGGCATCTTGAAATCCATCCCCCTCGCTCCCCGCTCCGTGGCCGACTTCTACCACGAAGTCATGCACTTGCTCCACTCCGCCGGAATCGAAGTCAAAATCTGGCGCATGCCCGTTGAAATCCCCGATCCCATCCCCTTCGACCAGGACACCATCCACGCGTTCTACGATCCCGTAGCTGCCGAAAAGTTCTGGCGCATCCTGCTCTCCGTCGATCCGGTCTTCACTCAGTTCAGGTCGGAGTTCAATGGCAAGTCCAGCCCCGTCCATTTCTTCTGGGGCAGCATGGACCTCGCCCTCAGCCGCTTCTCCGGCCGTCGCGCCCCCGAGCGCCCCGGCGTTGACGCCATGACTCGCGAAGCCTACTCGCACGAAGTTAGCAGCGTAGGCTTTTGGCCCGGCAACCCCGGTGTCTCCGACGCCGCCTTTTATTCCTACACCGTGCCTGCGCCGCAGGGATTTAACGAAGCCAAAGTCCACCCCGCCGCCGCCTCCTACAACACGCAGCTTGGCGAGTTCCTTCTGCCCTATGAGGATGTCCGCAACGCCGAATCGCCCAGCGCGGCACTGCTCGATTTTTGCCACAGCACCTACGAAGCTGGAGCAACGCTCGGTAATTGGGATCGCGAAGCGTTGGAACGGCCGAGGTCAGCACAAGCCCAAGCGAAAGAAAAGTAGACGGGATCACGCCAGCCTGCCATCCCCAGTCCGCAAAGCATCTGATTCGATGAACCCCTTGGCTGGCTCGATTCCGCCAACTGCGGCATCTCTACTCGCTGCGGGTCGCAGGCTCTCATCCAGCTCTTTGCCCATGTCGACAACAATCGGCAGCAAAGCCTCCACATCGGCGAGCGAGGTGCGAAAGTTCACGATGCAGACGCGCATGGCGAACTTGCCATGAACGACGGCGTTCGATAGATAAACCTTGCCGCTGCTTTGCAGCCTGGTCAGCAACTCCACATTCAGCTTGTCCAGGTAAATTGCCGCCTTGGCGTCGCCGGAATCGACATTCGCAGGCACATATCGAAATGTAGTAATGCTCAGCGAATGAGTAATTGCCTCAAGCTCCGGATAACGCGGTATCCGCTCGAACAGTTGCCGCGCCAGCCGGATATCGTCGGAAATCATCTTGACGTAGCCATCGCGCCCAACCTGCTGCAGCGCGAGCCACACCTTGAGAGCTCTGAATCCACGCGAATTCTGCGGACCCAGGTCGAAGTAGTTGATGGCCTCAACGCCGAAATGATAGTAAGGCGGGTGATACGCGAAGGCATCGCGCAGCCTTTCCTGATTGCGCACCAGCGCGCACCCTGCTTCAAGCGGCGCATACAGCCATTTGTGGGGGTCGACGGCCACGGAATCCGCCTCATGCAATCCCATGAGCGCGGCGGGAGCATCCGGCAAAACGGCAGCCAGGCCACCGTAAGCTCCATCCACGTGAAACCAGAGATCGAACTCGCGGCAGAGATTTGCCAACTCCGGCAATGGGTCAATTGCTCCCGTGCTCACAGTGCCCGCGGTGCCGACAACCATCATGGGTTTGTCGCCGGCGGCCACGTCCTGGGCAATCTTCTCCCGCAGCGCAGCGACATCGATCTCCAGGTCCTTGTTGGTTGGAATCCAGCAAATCGCGTCCGTGCCCAGCCCCGACATATCTGCTGCCTTCTGAATCCAGGTGTGCGTCTCCTTTGAGCAGTAGACGCGCAGGCGGGAGCCGGACATTCCGGCAGTGCGCACATCCCAGCCCGCCTTTGCCTGGCGCGCCGCCAAAAAGCACACGAAGTTGGCCATGTTGCCGCCGCTGACAAAAAGGCCGCCGCAATCGACCGGATAGCTCAGCATTTCGGCAATCCAGCGCACCGTCTGGGCCTCGATCTCGCTGGCCATGGGCGACAGCAGCCAGGCGCCGGTGTTGGGATTCACCGCGGCGGCAAGCAGTTCGGCCAGCGCGCCGATGGGCGCTGCAGATGAGGTGACGTAACCCCAGAAGCGGGGATGACCGTTGAACAGCGAATGGTCGAACAGCAGATCGGCCGCGTGGTTGAGCAGCAGCTCGGGACTCGCGCCTCGCTGCGGCAACGACCGCTCCGCCGCCAGGGCCTGGCGCACCACGGAAGGCGATTCCGCGGGAGTGACCGGCCGTTGCGGGAGCGAATCGAGAAAGCCGGCGATGCGGTCAATCAGTTGCGTACCCAGCGCTCGAAACTCATGCGAGCCAATGGCCAGCGGCGCATCGCGGTTGTCGTCATTTTCAGCCTTATCCATATCGACCTCGCAGGAATTGTACCCCACAGCTCTCGCCCTTGTGCATGCACATTCAACTCGAGCCGCGCCTTGCCAATCCGAAGCTTTGATCTCATTTTCCTGTCGAAGACCATTCGCAAACGAATGTACAATTCTCTGCATTCGGAGGAACAGAATCAATGGGCAGGAAATACGCCAACATCCTTGAAACCGTCGGCAACACTCCGGTCATCCGGATCAACAAGCTCGCGCCGGAAGGCATCAACCTGTTCGTCAAGATGGAGGCCTTCAACCCGCTCGGCTCCGTCAAAGACCGCCTTGCCCTCGGCGTGATTGAGGATGCTGAGCGCACCGGCTCTCTGAAGCCGGGTCAGACGGTGGTTGAAGCCACCAGCGGCAATACCGGCATCGGCCTGGCCATGGTGTGCGCGCAAAAGGGTTATCCGCTGGT
>Ga0302140_10009385_pt1 | contig 12136 bp, 8 predicted proteins | sample I_Bog_E1_1_FD_202095 | JGI IMG/M metagenome (GOLD analysis project Ga0302140, IMG submission 202095) | Peat permafrost microbial communities from Stordalen Mire near Abisko, Sweden - I_Bog_E1_1 | ecosystem: Environmental > Terrestrial > Soil > Wetlands > Peat | place: Sweden: Abisko, Stordalen...
AATCTGCGGCGGGAGAAGACACTGCGCAACTACTCGCGTCCGGTGAATCTGCGCCGCTTCGACCCTATCGGTTGGATGACCGCCGAGGAAGACGTCTGGCCGGTGCCGGAATATCTTTGCGCCATCCGCCACACCCCGGTCTTGCCGGCGAGCGTGGTCCGTCATCTGGGCCGTGTGGATGCGCGGCTGTTTGCCGCCGGACTGACGGGCAGGACAGAGCGCTGACGAAAACGGGGGGTGCCGACTCGGAGCGGCCGCGTAGAAGCCCGCTTGCTCCCGCGCGCAATCGCTCCCTAACGGTCGCGGCTCTGTCAAATGCGCATGCCGAGCGTTTGGAACCTATGGACCCGGACCACGAGGAAACGTGGATCGCTCCCGCGCGTCTACTTCTTCAGGTACGTTATACTTTGCAGAAGGATACATTCCCCATGGCCCGTCAGCGGCGATCCCTGTTTACACTGCCGGTAATTGTAGTGCTGTGCTCCCTTATAGGGGGTTTTTACGGGTCAAGGGGAAACGCCTTCGCGGCTTCCTCCGATGAATCGGCTGTCCCCAAAGGGTTCGGCGCGTTCACCAGAGCGCTGGTCGCCGTGGAGCAGAACTCCGCGGAAAAGGTGGATATGGACAAGGCCATCTACGACGGTGCTCTGCCGGGTATGATGCGAACCCTCGATCCGCACTCCAACTTCTTCGACCCGAAGGAATATGCTCTCATCCGCGAGGATCAGGAAGGCCACTACTTCGGGGTGGGGATGGAAGTAACGTCGCAAAACGGCAAAACCGTGGTGACGGCGCCGTTCTCCGGTGCGCCGGCCTGGAAGGCGGGGTTGCGGCCGGGCGATATCATCGTCTCGGTGAACGACAAGTCCACCGACGGAATGAATACCACCGAAGTGGCCGATATATTGAAGGGGCCGCGCGGCTCGCACGTCAAGGTGGTGGTTTCGCGGGAAGGGGCGCCTGACTACATCTCGTTTGCGCTGGTGCGGGACGAGATCAGCCGCAAGAGCGTGCCGGACGCTTTCTGGCTGCATCCCGGCGTGGCGTATGTAAAGATTCTCAGCTTCGGCGAATCCACCGGGCAGGAACTGGCGCAGACCCTGGCGCGTCTGGGCGAGAACAACATCAACGGATTGGTATTGGATCTCCGTGGGAATCCGGGCGGACTGCTGAATACCGCGGTCGAAGTGGCGGACCACTTTCTGCCCAAGGGCGCGGTGGTGGTTTCGCAGCACGGCCGCTCGTCGCCTGAAAAAGTCTACACGGCGTACAACGGGAACCGTGGGCGCGACTACTCCGTGGTAGTGCTGGTGGACCGCATGTCGGCTTCCGCGGCGGAGATCGTCTCGGGCGCTTTACAGGATCACGACCGCGCTCTCATCCTGGGCGAAACGACTTTCGGCAAGGGCCTGGTGCAAACGGTTTTCCCGCTACCCGAGCGAACCGCATTGGCGCTGACTACGGCGCATTTCTATACCCCCAGCGGCCGCCTTATCCAGCGGGATTACAGCAGCGAGTCGTACTTCGATTATTACAACGTCCGCAACGAAAACCTGAAAAATCCGGACGATGTGAAGATGACCGACAGCGGGCGCACGGTGTACGGCGGCGGCGGGATCACGCCGGACGAAGTCTATAAGGCGCAGCCCATGGACCGCTTGCAGTCGCAGCTTTACCGCAACGGTTTGTTCAGCTTCACGCGCAGCTACTTCGCCACCCATAGCAGCAAAGTCTCCGCCGGCTGGAAGCCCGACGAGCAGGTGCTCAACGACCTGCACGATTATCTCTTGAAGAACAGCTATAAGTTCACCGAAGTGGAGTGGGCCACGAACCAGGATTGGATCAAGCGGTACCTCACCAGGGAGATGTACGTCTGGGCCTTTAATAAGGATGAAAGCGACCGCGTCTTCGCACAGATGGATCCCGAAGTGGAACAGGCGGTGGAAGCGTTGCCCAAGGCCGCCACACTGGCCGACAGGGCGCGCAAGATCGTCGGCCAGCGGATGGCGCCCCGCGCTCCGGGACATTGACGTAGCCGATCTGGGGAAGGTCCGTCACCGGAGCGTATTCCGCGCCTGTGCCACCAAAGCGAACCATCCCACACAACTGGATCGCCATTACGAACATCCGCGGGTTGGCACGCGGTTTTTTTCCATAAGAACCTAAACCGTTTGCCCGGCCAGCCGCAGAGAGTCCTCGAGTTCGTAGATCCGATCCTCCAGCTTCCGCGTGGGCGCACTGGCAGCCTTGGCCTCTTCGAGCTTCTTTTTCGCCGTCGCCAGTTGCTTCTGCAGACCGGCCAGTTTCGGATCGGGCTTCTGCTCTTTGGCCTCCGGCGCCTTGCCGGCGGGCGGCTTGACCGGCTTCCTGGCCTTCGCTTTGGCGGAGGCCTTAAACCGGAAAGCCGATACCGCGGCGGGCGGCTTCAACGGTCCACCGAAATCGGCGCGATACTCCTCCGCAATCGATACCGCTTCCGTGAGTAAATCGCGGAAGCGCGCCTCCATCGCCTGTTTCGCCTGGGTCCTGAGGTTCTCGCCCTGCAGTTTCCATTTCTGATAGTCGGAGATCACGTCGGCCATGAGATTCGTTGTAGCACGTTGCGGCTACTTCTTCGCAGGCGCCGGATCCGGACCCAGCACCGGAAACGAGGTGATCCGCAGGCGCGCGGCGCCGTAAGGAATCAGGGTCACCCTCTCGTCCTTGCCCGGCGCCACGACGGGGCTCTGCGGAGGCGGCCCGGCGCTGTCGTTCGTGATGACCCATTGCGGCAGACGCCGGGCCTTCACCTGGAGCGACACCGGCGGCGCGCCACGGTCGAAGGGTTGGCGCGCGACCGGCGCTTCCACCACCTGGAACGATTCCGCCGGATTCTCCGCGTCCACGCGCAATCCGTAATTCCACGGCGACGTGGGAAAAACTTCGTAGTCGGTCACCGGACCGGTCTGCTTGAGGCGGCTCCAGCTCTCGCCGATCCGCAGGGAGTACACCAGCGGCCCGCGTTCCACTGAGACCGATCCGTTAAACCCCGTCACCGTCCGCACCTTCATCGGCAGGCCGATCTCCACGCGATCGCCCTTTTGCCATTCCCTCTCGATACGCGCGAAAGAGGCCGCGCGCACGCCATCCACCCGCTGTCCGTTTACCGTGACGGTTGCGTCATCGGCCCATGCGGGGATGCGCAGGTACAGCGGGAATCGCACCTTGGAGGCCGGCGCCACGGCCAGCGAGACGCTGTCGCGAAACGGGTACTCGGTAGTCTCGTCCAGCGTGACATCCACGCCCTTCACGCTGGTGTGCAACTGGCTGGGCCCGTAGGCGGCCAGCGCCAGGCCGTCGTCGCCGGAGGCCATCCATAGCGACGCTGCGAACTTGGGCCAGCCCTGGTGGAGGTTGGCGGTGCAACAGCCGTAATTCGGCTCCAGCCCGAAGAGGTTGGACTCGGGACCGTTGGTGCCCCAATCGCGCCGGCTAAGCGAACAGAGCACCTGGTTGGGCTGCTGATCGTATTGGTGTCCCCACAGATCGGCCGTCTGCCCGCCGGGCAGCGGATTGTAGGCGATCTTCTCCAGCCGGTCGCCCAGCGTAGGGTCGCCCAGCACCGCCAAGTCGAGTTCCAGCGAAAACATAGTCTCCACCACGGCGCATAGCTCAGTTCCCTGCGACGGATTTCGCCCGGCGAAGTGCTCATCGGCGCTGAACATTCCGTTCGGCAGACCCTGGAATTCGTCCAGTGTGCGCAGCATGCGGGAGGTGGCGTCGCGGTCGGCGGGGTCGCCCGAAATCAAGTGCCAGAGCGCCGCGGTCTTCAGTCCCATGGCGTTATTCACGCCGTGGGAATCGTGCTTAGCCTGGTCGCGCGCCACTTTGCCGGGAAACGGAAAGTTGTCGTACAGTTTGCGCCAGTCGAATCCCTGCCCCTTGAGTAGGCGCGCCAGTTCCAGCAGGTGCGGATCGCCATCGCGGTTGTAGAGCCAGAGCACGCTGGCCAGTTCGTCCTGCCAGCGATAGACGGCCCAACTCTGCAACGGCTCGCCGGCCAGAATGCGGCTCTGGTAGGCGAAATATTTCTCCATTACGGGGATCACGCGCGCGTCGCCGGTGGCCTCCTGGTACTGAGACAGCACCTTGAGCATGATCATGATGGGCCACCAGTCGCGATTTTTCGCGGGTCCGATGGCGCCGTCGGCGGACTGGTGGGTAAGGGTCCATTCGATCCACGGCCGGGTTTTCGCGATCAGCCTGGGATCGTCCAGCAGATACGCCAGCGGCAGCAGTCCGTCCAGATAATAAGGACCGCGCTCCCATCCTTCACCCGCACCGCCCAGCCACGCGGAGTTCGGCCCCACGTCCGCCCAGAATTCGTCCAGGTGTCCGGTGAGTGCCTGCGACTGGAGACGTAGCTGTTCGCGGAGCCAGCCCGCCGGCTTGACGGCGGTCAGCGGAAGGCGGTAGAAGACGCTTTCGGCGAGTGGCGCCCGATTCTTCACGAACGGCGGCGCGGCGGCCGGCATTGACAAGGCGGTCAGGATCAAGGCGAGGCCTGCGAAAACTGGCGCTCTCATGATTCTCAGTGTACTGTGCCGCGTCGCGGTCCATGGAGGCACTGACTGCATCGAGCCGCTGACTAAGACGAAGCTGTGAGCGAATTAGTTTCTATCGCGAAACTGCTGCGCGGCGGAGCAGCACCGCTCCCTTGCGGAGTGCCCTCTGGGCCCGGCTCAGTAACAAGTCCCGTGGAATCATCGCTGCGTTACCGAGCCGTGACCGCCAGGGAGCGGTTTCTTGAAACTCACTTCAGATGGCAAGGAACGCTTGCTGACGCGCGCGGCTCGGAAAAACGCTGCGACGATTCCGCGGGACTTGTCGCGTGCGTAAGGGCCCGCGAAAAATGCCCGCCGTGCTCCTATACTGGAAAGACCCGTATGCACTCAACTGTTCCTCAGCACCCCCGACGATGGGTTTTCGCCCTGGCCGCGGCCGCAGCCATCGCGTGGTTCGGCGGAAGGTTGGTTCGTTCGGGCGCCGTCTCCGCCGCGGACTCGTCTACGGGGCCGGCGTTCGTCGAATTTGAAAGTGGACACGTACGCCCGCTGGCGGCATCGCCGGATGGAAAGACGCTGTTCGCCGTCAATACACCCAATGGCACGCTGGAAGTCTTCGACCTTACTTCGGGATTTCCCACGTTCGAGTTTCGCGTTCCCGTGGGCCTGGAACCGGTCGCCGTGGCGGCCCGCACCAATACTGAAGTCTGGGTGACCAACCTGCTTTCGGATAGCGTCAGCATCGTCAGCCTGACGGGAACCCCGCACGTGGTGCGCACCCTGCTGGTGGGCGATGAGCCGCGCGACATCGTATTCGCCGGATCTCCACCGGGCGCTTTCATCTCGACGGCCCACCGCGGGCAGCAGCGCAGCGATCCCTCCATCGCCACCGTGCCCGGCGCCGGCGACCCGCAATTGACCACCGCCGGAATTCCGCGCGCCGACGTATGGGTATTCGACCCCGCCAACCTGGGAAACACGCTGGGCGGCACGCCCCTGCGCATTCTGAGCTTTTTCACCGATACCCCGCGCGCCCTGGCCGTGAGCCCGGATAACAATACGGTGTACGTAGCCGGCTTCAAAACCGGTAACCAGACCACGGTGGTAGCGCAGGGCAGGGTCTGTACCGGCTTTCAGCCGAATACGCCGTGCACCCTCGCCGATAACAGCGTGAGCCCGGGCGGCAATCCCGGTCCGGCAACCGATTCACAGAAGGAGCCCGCGCCGGAAGTCGGTCTCATCGTCAAGTACAACAACACCACCGGCCATTGGGAAGACGAACTGAATCGCGTTTGGGACGGCTCGGTGCGCTTCAGCCTCCCGGATACGGATGTGTTCGCGGTGGACGCCAACAGCCTCGCCCAAACCGCGGCCTTCGCGCAGGTGGGCACCACTCTATTTAATATGGTGGCCAATCCGGCGAGCGGCACGCTGTATGTTTCGAACACCGACGCCGTCAATAATGTCCGCTTCGAAGGCCCGGGCATTTATGGCGGCCACACCGTGCAGGGCCACCTGGCGGAAGCGCGCATCACCGTGATCGCCGGTTCCACAGTGTCTCCGCGACACCTGAATAAGCACATCGACTATAGCAAGCTGGCCGGATCTCCCGGTTTCGATCCGACGGCCAGGAGCCACAGCCTTTCCATGCCCCTCGGTATGGCCGTCACCAGCGACGGCAAGACGCTGTACGTGGCGGCGTTCGGGTCGAGCAAGATCGGGGTGTTCGACACCGCCAGCCTGGAACAGGACACCTTCAACCCGGTGACCGCCAGCGCCAACTACATCGCGGTCAGCGGCGGAGGGGTGAGCGGACTGGTATTAGACGAGCCGCGCGGTCTGCTATACGCCATCACCCGTTTCGACGATGCCGTAAAAGTAGTCGACCTGAAAGCCGGGCGTGAGGTAATCAAACTGGCCATGCCCAACCCCGAACCGCTGTCGGTGGTTGGAGGGCGGCGGATGTTGTACGATGCCACGCGTTTCTCGGGTAATGGCGAAGCCTCCTGCGCCAGTTGCCACATTTTCGGCGACAAGGACGACCTGGCGTGGGACCTGGGGAATCCCGACAACGCCGTGACCGAGAGCCCCATCCCCATCAACCTGAGCGGCCTTTTCAATCTTCTCGTGCAAGTCGGAGCGACGGGCCTTTCCACCCCGCTCAACGGCAGCAATCGGATCGTCGACTTCCACCCCATGAAAGGGCCGATGACCACGCAGACGTTGCGCGGGCTGCGAAATTCCGGGGCGATGCATTGGCGCGGCGACCGCTCCACGGGGCCGATGGGCACGTCCGCATTCGATTCCAACGTCTCGTTCCTGAATTTCAGCCCGGCTTTCCAAACCCTGGTGGGCAGCGCGGAGCAGCCCTTGCCCTCGGAGATGCAGAGCTTCGCCAACTTCCAGTTGCAGGTGATGCCGCCGCCCAATCCGGTGCGCAATCTGGACAATTCGCTGACCGCGTCGCAGCAGCGTGGTCAGGCCTTTTTCTCCGGCACGAGGCCCTCCGACGGAGTCAACTCCTCCATCCTGGACTCTCTGGTAGGGCAGGCGTCCTTCACCTGCAATGGGTGCCATGTGCTCGATCCCTCCAATGGATTCTTCGGAGCCGGCGGCAATCAGAGCTTCGAGATGCTCCCGCAAACCGTGAAAATTCCGCATTTGCGCAACCTGTACGATAAGGTCGGCATGTTTGGCACTCCGTCGGTTGGTTTCTTCAGCGCGCCAGACAGCGGCCCGATGGGGAATCAAATCCGCGGCTTTGGTTTCCTGAACGACGGTTCCACCGATACGGTATTCCGCTTCCTGAGCGCCACGGCATTCAATCCGACCAGTAACTCGGGATTCCCACAAACTAATCCGGACGAAACCCGGCGCGATGTGGAGCAGTACTTACTGGCGTTCGACAGCGATCTGGCTCCCATTGTAGGCCAGCAAGTTACTTTGACTAACGATAATAGCGCGGCTGTGGGGCCGCGGATCGATCTGCTGATTGCTCGCGCCGCCGCTCCATTTACTTCCAAGGCGCTAAACGGCGCGGTGACGGAGTGCGACCTGGTGGCGCAGGTAGTACAAAATGGGCGCGTGATGGGATACCTGTACGATCCCGTCGCCAATAACTTCATTCCGGACGACGGATCGGCGGAGATTTCCGATGCTTCTCTGCGGGCTCTGGCGGCGGCTCCGGGACAAGAAGTGACTTACACGGCGGCTACTCCGGGCTCGGGCGCGAGGCTGGCGTTCGCCCACCACCCGGTTCCTGTATTCCATCGGCGGCCGGGCGAGTAAGGCTGCCGATAGTAGGTGCGACCGGACGGGAAAAACAAAATTCACCACAGAGACACAGAGACACAGAGAAAAACCAAGAAATGTTGTCACGTGACATTGCTGTCGTGTACTTGTCCTGGTGATTTTGAGGCCACAGAGGGGACAGAGACCACAGAGAAAATATCAGGAACAAGGCCCACGGGTCGGCAGTGCGTTTCGGAATGAGTCCGCTCCCCGACCGCGGCGTGGGTTTTCTCTCTGTGTCTCAGTGGTGAAATTCCTGCCCGCAACCCCTCTTCCGCAGAATGACGAGCCGCTATCTTTTCTTGTCTCCCCTTTTTCTTTTGTCTTTCTCTGTGTCTCTGTGCCTCTGTGGTGAATAACTCAGGGTTTACCGCAGGCGCGGCGATTTGCCGTTCATCCGGCGCCGGACGCCGAATGCGGCCAGCAATCCAACCGTCATCAGGCCCAGCGTGCCCGGCTCGGGCGCCGGAGTCCCTTGTGCCGTGAGGGTCAGCGACTCGAAGTGGCCGGACGGATCAGTCGGCTGGATGCAATACGTTTCCTTGCTGCCACCGGCCGTGCAATCCCCCAAATCGAGAACGAGACCGTAAGACGTCGTGCCCGGCACGGAGAACAAGCTTTCAAACGCACCCTCATTGGGGTCGCTTCCGCCGTTCAGAGTGACGCCGGTTACCGCGATCGAGCCCATCAGATCGATGCCGATGTAATCCCCGATAAGGATGCCGTCGAAAGCCCACGAGGTCAACGAATAGGTTCCGTTGAGGCTGTCGGATCCGTCACTAGCCGAGAACGTGCCGCCCGAAGGCCCAAAGAGATCCCCAAGATAATCCCACGTGATATTGTTCGCCGTATTCGGCGTTTGGAATTGCCAGGTGAGGGTTCCGGCGCCGATCGGTTGGGTGCCGGTGTACGTGCAAACGCCAGCTACTGGCGTAACGCAATTTTCGCCGAGAGTGATAGTGGTGTCAGTCCCATTAAACGCCACGAGATCGGTACTACCGGTGAGGGCAATTGTTCCCGCCGGAACGGCACCGGCCGCGGCCAATGCCAAAAGAGTCGTATATATAGTTGTGCGCAAAGGATCTCCTCCGAAGGATCTCCCTACTTTACGTCGCGGCGCAACGCTTGTCTACTATATTTCGTAATAGTACTATTCGCGGCCGTCAGTTTTCCGACGCCTTTTCCGCGCGATCGATTACCAGTACTTCCGTGGGAACCTTGCGCGCTTCGAGCCTGAGACCGAGCTGCTCCTCGATCGCCGCGAAGATCGACAGACCCGGAGCGGTTGCGTCTCCCGCGGCGGCCGGCTTCGCCTGCAGGTCTTCCGGGGCAAATTCCAATGTGAAATCGAATTTTCCTTCGACTGCCGTTGAAATCCGACACCGGAACATGCAGTACCTCCGCCAGCTTCCGCGACAGGCACGCCATATCGCACCCCTCGGCTTCGATGCTTCTCCGGGTCGAATTGGATCGCGACGGCGTATCGGGTAGCGAGCGCTTGGCGCTGAGCCCTCTCTTGCTCCCCACCAGGGCATAGCCGGAAAGCGGTCTCGTCTCCCGGTGAAACACCAGCTTGAAGCGCTCGGCCAATAACGTCCGGAGCATGGGCATCATATCGTGGTCGCCTGCCGGACCGGCCGCCTTGGCGTCGATGTCGTAGCGGTCCTCATCGACCCATTTCGGACCGCCGAAGACTTGCGATTCGGGCACGTCATAAGCGGACCGTATACAGCGCTTCAGCGTGACGTTGCGCCCGGTGACTCGCCCCTTCCCGGTAGCGACTCCGGAGCTGCTGCCCGGTTCGGCGGCAGTAGGTTTGACGGAGGCCACTTCGAACGCCGGCGCGGTCTGAGCGAGAATCGGGACAATCCGCAGAATCGTCAGGGCTGCCAGCAATTTCACGATCCACCTCCAGTTTCGAGGTTAGACGCTCGAAAGCCGGAATGGACCCGCGGTCCGGGCTCCTGCGCCGCCAGAATCGACGCTTCGGCCGCGAGCATCCGGTTCCAGCGGGTGTCCAGTTCCTCCTGCGCGGTGAACTTGCGGGCCAGATGCAGAAAGATCCGGTAATGTCCCAATTCCGACAGGAACAGCGACCGGTAGAATGCCGCCAGTTCGCCGTCGGTGGAAACGGCGGCGAGAACCGAGAACCGCTCGCACGACCGGATTTCGATCAGGGCCGCCACCAGCAGCCGGTCCAGAAGCTCGCCTGGCTCCCCCTTGCGGACCAACTGGCGAAGCGCGTTGGCATACGGGTTCTTGTGAAAGCGGTCCATCCGGCCGCCGCGGCTCAACAGAATGCGCATGACCTGCGCCAGGTGAGCCACTTCGTCGCGGGCCACCCCGGTCATGGCTTCCACCCAGCCATCCAGCCAATCGTTGGGCCAGCGCGTCAGCAATTCCAAGGCGTTGGTAGCGGCTTTCTTTTCCAGAAAAGCGTGATCGACCAGCAGACTGAGGGGTTCAGCCAGTACCGCGCGGCCCCACTCGAGGGGAGTCCGCGAGTGGAGCGGCAGCGCTTCGATCTCGGGAAAATCGGCCGGATACACAAAGTTCCAAATTAATTTTACAGTGTGTGGGCTTTCTTACACAGTTTTGACTAGCCCATTATAGCTAGCCGCGAGGGGCTTGCCGACTTGTTAGAATAGCAGGGAAAGTAGTTACTGGGGATTCTCGAGCGGGTGCGGTTTAGCATCGTCTTTACAGCGACACCGGGTCGAACGGGTGGATTGACGGGTTCTCCAATTGATAAAGGGAGATAAGGAGCGGTCCATTTCTTTATGAAGATTTGCGTGTTGGGTGGAGACGGCTACTGCGGTTGGGCAACGGCACTGTATCTCTCGCAGAGAGGGCATCAGGTTGCCATTGCCGATAATTTTGCCCGGCGCCAGTGGGACCACGAGTTGGGCGTCCAGACCCTGACGCCTATCCGGTCCATGCCCGAGCGGCTGCGAACCTGGAGGCGGGTCTCCGGGGAGAATGTCGAGTTCCTGTCGGGCGATATCACCGACTACGAGTTCATCTCGCAGGTGGTGAAAAAGTTTGCGCCGGACGCGGTGGTGCACTTTGCCGAGCAGCGCGCCGCGCCCTATTCGATGATCGACCGCAAACACGCGGTTTTCACACAGGTCAACAACGTAGTGGGAACCCTGAATCTGCTGTTCGCACTGCGCGAATTCCGGCCCGACTGCCACTTGGTGAAACTCGGGACGATGGGTGAATACGGCACTCCCAATATCGACATCGAAGAGGGCTATCTCACCGTCGAGCATAACGGCCGTAAGGACGTATTGCCGTTTCCGAAGCAGCCCGGCTCTTTCTACCACCTCTCCAAGGTGCACGACAGCCACAACATCATGTTCGCCTGCAAGATTTGGGGCTTGCGCGCCACCGACCTCAACCAGGGAGTGGTGTATGGAACCGTCACCGACGAAACTGCGTTGGATGAAACCCTCATCAACCGCTTCGATTACGACGAGATTTTCGGCACGGTGCTCAACCGCTTCTGTGCGCAGGCCGCCGTGGACCATCCATTGACGGTGTACGGGAAGGGCGGCCAAACGCGCGGCTATCTGGACATCCGGGACACGGTGCGGTGCGTGGAGTTGGCTTGTTTGAATCCGGCCCGGCCGGGAGAATGCCGCGTGTTTAATCAGTTCACGGAGCAGTTTTCCGTGCTGGAGCTGGCCCGCATGGTGCAGGTGGCGGGGCGGAACCTGGGCCTGACCGTCGAAATCGATCACCTGCCGGACCCGCGCGTGGAGGCTGAAGAGCACTATTACAACGCGCGCCATTCCAGGCTGGTGGAACTCGGGCTGAAGCCGCACTTGCTTTCCGAGTCGCTGCTGGATTCTTTGCTGAATATCGCCATACGGTATCAGGGCCACATTGACCGGTCGCTTTTCATGCCCCAGGTAAACTGGCGCAACGCCAACAACGAGCGGCGTCCGAAGGTGGTGGCGCAGACCGCGGGGAGCGTCCCGTTTGACGGGCCGTTTGAATCCAGCGCGGTTTCCGCCAGCGGCAACGGCCATTGCGACAAGGGCGACTAAGAAGCGGTTAAGAAATAAACTTGCCTAACGCTCCCTTACGGTTAATGCCGCATACTTTTGTCGATAGGAGTCTGTCTGCAAGAATAGTGGGGCAGCCAATCGTGGCTGCAGCCGGCTTTTAGCCGGCTCTTTCGGGACACGAGCACTTGTCGACGGCCCCAAGAGCCGCCTGGAAACGCGGCTGCAGGCAGGATTGCCTGCCCCACAACAAATACAGAATCCCAGTTGTGGGAAAACTATGCGGCATTA
>Ga0302140_10009387_pt1 | contig 12135 bp, 3 predicted proteins | sample I_Bog_E1_1_FD_202095 | JGI IMG/M metagenome (GOLD analysis project Ga0302140, IMG submission 202095) | Peat permafrost microbial communities from Stordalen Mire near Abisko, Sweden - I_Bog_E1_1 | ecosystem: Environmental > Terrestrial > Soil > Wetlands > Peat | place: Sweden: Abisko, Stordalen...
GGCCAACTAAACCTGGATTAAGCAACTACCTTTCATTTATATGGACACACGGCAGCAAGAAAGATCAGCTAAAAAAATATCTGGCAATACTATTGAATTTTACATGGGAAAAACTAACTTTACGATAACTAAGCCCTAAAGCCATGAATCCACGAGGAATTGACATTTCAGACCAAAACAGCCCAATCGACATTGCTTCATTGCCTGCAGATATTGCCTTTGTCGCCATTAAAGCTACCGAAGGGATAACCTTTCAGGACACAGCCTTCCAGGGCTATTACCATGCCCTGAAAAATGACCGGCCGGAAATTATTCGCATCCCTTATCATTTTTTTCGCTGGCAAGATGACTCGATCGCCCAGGGCGATAATTCATTAAGCTGCGGAGTTGATTTTACAGAGCCGGGCACCGCGCCGTTAATGCTCGACCTTGAGAGTAACGGTACCGATGTCGATGTTTGGATGGCTCAAAACTTACACCTGTGCCTGGCACGGGTGCAGGAATTTGTAGACTATATCTTCCAAAAAACGAGCCGGCAATGTATCATTTACTCATTTGATAGTTTTATTAAAGAAAACCTGGCTGGCCGCACGTGGCCCAATAACCCCTATTGGGTATCGAGTTTTCAAAGTACGCCGCCGCCTCTTATACCGGGTTGGCCCTACTCGTTTTGGCAATACAGCCAGTATGGGCAGGTGGACGGCACTACTACCGGCGGCAACCTCGACCTGGATTGGTACATAGGTACACAGGATGCGTTAAATGCGCTGGCGAATATAACCAGTCAGGCTTAAATTTCTTGTCATTTAAATGATCCGGCCTAAACGGTCAGGCTTACAGCGGCAGCCGGAACAACTTGTTTATCTTACAAATTCGTAAATTGTATACTTTCAGGGGCGTCATCATAAAAAAGTTTCGTTTTTCTACTTCATCCTTTATAATTTAACGAGATTTTTTGACAGAGTAGCCGATGCCCATTTGTACGCGTCCGAGTTTAACCGTTTTCCGCTGCAAGGATTTGCTCGTAAAAATGTTTTTTTGCCTGTCGCTATGGCTGCCTTCCCACTTGTTTGGTCAATCCTTTACGCCCGATCCGGATTGGCGTTTCGAAAACTTTAATAACCAAAATCACTTTGCCAATGCGCCGGTAGCGCAATTGGCGGTCGACAGAAAGGGATACGTATGGACCTGCGGCACCGGCCTGCGTAGGTTTGACGGAATTAACACTATCGATTTCGGCGGAATCGAGCACACAAAGTATGGTTTGCGGGGCAACTATCCCGGAATTTTCCGCGATAATGCCGGTAATGTTTGGGTAACATGCCGTGGCATATGCCGTTATGATGATGTAACTAACCGGTTTATTTATGTAAAAGCTGACCCGAAGCGCAATTTTACCGATGCCGAGAGTTTTTGCACACAAAGTTATAATTTATGGTTCGTCACCGAATTCGGACTGCTTAAACTGGATACCCGGACACTTAAAATTTCCTATTCCTCGCTTACCGGAATACACGATCCCCTGTGCACTTCGATGATCAACGATAGTACATTATTTGTTTCAAGCCGCGAAAAAATATATTACTATAATATACGAAAAGACACCTGGACGTCTGCCACGCTGGTATATAACCGGTCGCTCGTTAAAATATTCAGCATTTATAAGGCCGGCGAGCGGTTTTATTTTGGAACCAATAACGGCCTTTTTGTACTGGATCAACCCGACAAGATAACTGCGGTTTGCCCGGAGACCAGGGACGTGAATATAAATGCGTTGACGGTCCTACCCGCTGACAAGGCGCAAAAATATCTGCTATTGGCCTGGGAGGGAGAAGGAATACAGGTCTATAACACAAAAGACGATAAAATTGAATTCAAATATCTGCATGACGATAATAACCCCTTCAGCATACCCTCCGATGGCATTACTTGTTTTTTTGTTGACGATAAAAAGAGGATGTGGCTGGGCGCCGATGTGGGCATGAGCCTGCTCGACCTTTCTGATCAGCGGTTCAGGATGCGTTTTTTGAACAAAAGCGATGCCTACCAGGATGGTATTAACAAAATAGCAATTGATAAATACGATACTGCAAAAGCCTGGATGTGTTCGTATAACCAGGGGATGATAAGTATAAACTGGAAAACCAAACAGGTGGAAAGGATTTACAACGATGTCCCGTTCGCCAGGCGTTTATACGATTTTGCGCAGGTCACAAAAAAAAGATGGCTCATTGCTACGCAAAAAGAACTGATGGAGTGGAGTCCGGCGACCGGCCCCAAACTCCGGTTAAAGCTGCCCGTTCCGGATTCGATCGCTTTGGTTTGCAATATAAAGCGGATAATTGTGGCCGACGCCAACACCTGTTACATTACTACCAACTACGGGCTGTTCAAATATGACCTGTCAACCCGTAAGATAAGTGCAGCTTCTGCTGCTAGTGTGCGCCGCAGCGGGGTCGACCCATTACAGTACATCCTCCTGGAAGGTTTTCGTGAAAAAGGAGCGCTATGGATCGCCTCGCGCAATGGCGTATTTCGATATGAACTGGCTGACGGGTCAGTGAATGTACGCAGGGGGAAAGGCAATTTCGGCGACTACTTTTTATTCGACGTGACAAATACGACCGGCGATGACCTGGTTTGTGCAGCCGGCCAGGGCATAACGATATTCAATAAAAAAAAGAGGCAGTACCGTATTGTCAACCGGCTGGGTAATTTCGACGGCCCGGGTTGTTTAAGCGTGTTCGCGATAAAAAGCACCGTTTGGATAGGAACGGACCAGGGAATTTTGACTTACGACCTGGAAAGCGGAAAATCAAGGGAGGCGCAATTGAGCCGGTCATTGGGCGATATTTTTCCAACCTCGCCGTTCGCATTAATAGGAAAACAGCTTGTTTACGGTTTCAGAAATGGTTTTGCTTATTTTAAACCCGAAACAAGGGATGATCAGACCCCTTCAGATCCGCTGATCGAAAGAGTATTTGTAAACAATCAGCCTGTTACACAAAGCTACCACAACACCGGGCTGGTATTTACATACGCTGAGAACTCGTTCAACTTTTTCTTTACGGCATTTCAATATAATTATCCCGAAGACATCCGGTTTCGTTTTCGCCTGAAAGGCATCGACAAATCCTGGCAAAACGTGGATAATCAGCGCAGCGCAAACTATGCCCAGCTGCCGCCGGGCGGGTATACTTTTTATGTGCAAAGCGGAAATAAAAACGGTTTTTGGAACAGCCATATCGCATCCTTCACTTTTACGATTGACCCGCCATATTGGGCCACCTGGTGGTTCAGGGTTTTAATTGTCGCGGCAATTGCCCTGGGGTTGTATCGTTTATACCGCTATAAGATAGAACACCTGCAGGCAATTGAACAAATAAGGGCAAATATTGCGGCTGATTTTCATGATGACCTGGGCAGTACGCTAAGCAGTATTTCGATTTTTAGCCAGGTGGCTATCCAAAAGGCCGAAACCGACCTCCCTGCCACAAAAAGCATGGTGGGTGATATTGGCACCCGGGCAAGGGCCATGATCCATTCCATGAATGATATGGTTTGGATCATCAAACCGGAAAACGACAGCCTTTTTAAACTGATGCAGCGTATGGAGGAATTTGGGTACCCCGTAGCCGAGGCCAAAGACATACCCCTGAAATTTGTGATGGACAAAGGCCTGCACGATGTGAAACTTGACATGCTTACGCGCAAAAACCTGTTTTTAATTTTTAAAGAAGCTTTTAATAATGCGGTGAAATATGCCTGTGCAAAAAACATTAGCATTCAGTTCGAACTGAAACAAAAAAAGATGCTGACCATCCAAATTGTGGATAACGGATGTGGCTTCGAATCCGATGGCAATAAGAGAGGCAATGGGCTCGGGAACATGCAAAAAAGGGCCGCAGAGATGAGAGGCAAACTAAAAATTATAACGGCACCCGGTAAAGGGACCACCATCCAGGTTACCTGCGAAATCACATAGATATGTGATACTATTATCCAAAATAAATGGCCTAATTTGTGCCTATGGCAATACGTGTGATGATAGTGGAGGATAATCCGAATTTGCGGCTGGCGCTGAGAAGCCTGGTGGCGATATCGGATGACCTGGTTTGTGTGGGCGATTACGAAAGTGCGTTGCCGGAGATCAATTTTACTGACCAGGATATGCCCGACGTTATCCTGATGGATATCGACCTCCCCGGCGAGAACGGCATCTCCTACACACGTCGTATAAAGGAAAAATATCCTTTTATTAATATACTGATGCTAACAGTTGTGGAGCAGGAAGAAAAGATTATGGATGCCATTTGCGCCGGCGCCTCAGGATACCTCATCAAAAGCGCCATTCCCGATAATATTCTCGAAAACATCAGGGTTATACACAAAGGGGGCTCCCCGCTTACGCCTTCCATCGCAAGGGTGATTTTTAAAAACATCAAAAGCCAGCAGGGTGAAAAAAAAGAAAAAGTATACCTGAGCGCACGGGAAGCCGAAGTGCTTAGCGGACTGGTGAACGGACTTACCTATAAAATGATCGCCCAAAAACATTTTATTTCCGTTGACACCGTACGTTCGTATATCCGGAGCGTATACGAAAAACTCGAGGTTCACTCCCGGTCGGAAGCTATTGTAAGGGCATTGAATGATAAGCTGGTTTAACCGGGAATGAAGAACTCGGATCCATGTACCTGACAATGTCTTGAGCTTTTGCAAGACCTTTGCGATCACGTTAAAGTCCATCTTTATTTCCCAATCTTAGAATTATTGCTCACCGCTGTCACCGCTTGCGCATCATTTTCACACACTTATGCGAATTGCCTGCAAGCCGTTAAAACTCCAGTTTTGTTATGGTTTCGCATCGGGCTAAGTTGTTGCGTAGCCAACGCTAAAAACCCTGGTTAATCTTAACTAATGCATGCCTATTGTTATCCACTAATGACAAACATATCTTTATGAGTACATATTTACAATTTTCGAAATTGCAGCACCTGCGGTCCGTTTTTTTGTTGCTGCTTGTTACCGTATTTTGCTTAAACAATGCAGCCGCTTTAGGGACAGGCAGGGCAACGATCAGCGGGAGAAATTTAGGTTCCAAATCAAAGATCAAACCGCCGGCTGTAAAAACGCACCGGCCAAATACGCAGGGAGCGCCTACCATAAGCTATACCACTCCGCATACATATTATGCCGGGCAGTCTGTATCGCTTACCCCAACCAGCAGCGGTGTTGCAGCGCCTGCATTTGCCACTACCCCTACAACTTTTTATAGCGGCGCCACACCTTACAGCGTAGCAGTGGATGGAGCGGGCAATGTTTACATGGCCCTTCCATTTAACAACGCTGTAATGGAAATACCAGTGGGCGGCGGTACGCCGGTAACCATTGGTTCCGGGTTTGTATCTCCCATCGGCGTGGCTGTTGACGCAAGAGGCGATGTATACGTCGCTGATGCGGGCAACAATGCCATAAAAGTGGTGTCCGCAGGAGGCGTTGCCAGTATAGGAACGGGATTCAGCTCGCCCACCGGCGTATCGGTTGATGGTGATGGGAATGTCTATGTTGCTGATTTTGGCAATGGCGCCGTAAAAGAGATTTTGGCAAGTAATGGTTCAACCGTGGTGCTTGCAAGCGGCCTGGACGAACCTTATATGGTTGCAACAGACGGTTCCGGGAATATTTATGCAACAGAAGCCGGGAATAACCTGGTTGTGGAAATACCTAAAGGCGGGGGAACGCCGGCTAGTATTGGGTCTGGGTTCAGCAACCCTGAAGGTATCGCGGTCGATGGTTCGGGTAACGTATACGTTTGTAACAGCCAATCCAGTGTAGTGGAAATGATCCCCGCAGGCAATGGAACGCCGGTGACATTAGGATCAGGCTTTAGCAGCCCGAGAGGTTTCGCCATCGATGGGTCCGGCAATTTGTACGTTGCCGATTCGGGCAATAATGCGATAAAGGAGATCAACCCCGTTGGCGGGTACTATTTAAACCAGTTTTTGCCTCCTGGTTTAACACTGAATAATTCAACCGGGGTGATCAGCGGTATTCCCACTTCAACAACATCGCTTTCTGGCTATACCGTAACTGCATATAACAGCAGTGGCAATGCCAGTGTGGTTGTTAGTATCCAGACAAATATCCTCAACATCAGCTATGCAAGTCCGCAAGTGTTTACCGCGGGTACGCCGATAGGTACAATATCGCCCACGGAAACAAACGTAGCCGCGATTAACTATAACAATGCGGTGCTTGCTACGACGACGTTATTTAGCGCGCCCGGCCAATTGGCTGTTGACGCACAGGGCAACGTTTATGTAGCCGATGACGGCAATAACAGCATCGACAAAATTACTCCTGCTGGCGTTGTAATCATTTGGGGTTCAGGGTTTAACCACCCGATGGGCGTAGCGGTCGACGGGTCAAACAACGTGTACGTCGCCGATTATGGGAACAACGCTATAAAGGAAATTCCAGCCGTCGGGGGCAGCATTGTGACGCTGCTGGGCGGTTTGTCTTCACCTACTCAGCTGGCGGTTGACGGCACGGGAAATATTTATTATTTGCAGCAAGGCTCAGCTAATGTGGAAGAATTACCCGCTGGGGGCACCTCACCCGTATCGGTAAGCAGCGCATTTGATACCCCGGTTGCAATTGCATCGGATCTTTGGGGAAACTTGTATGTCGCCGATCAGGGCAGCACCGGAATTTATCGGATAGCGGCAAGCGGAGGTCCGCCACTTGACATCGCATCCGTGACCACCCCAACAGCAGTGGCAATTGACGTTTCAGGAAACGTCTATTATTGCGACCATAGCGTAAATGCTATTTATATGATACCGTCGGGCACAAATGCCCCAACACTGGTCAGCGGATCGTTCAGCAATCCTGTAGGCGTGGCGGTAGATGGCTATGGCAATGTTTATGGCGCTGACAATGCAGCTAACACTGTGCAAAAAATAGCGCCCGCCGGAGGATATTTTATTAATAACCCATTGCCGTCCGGCTTGACTTTTAGCAGCAGAACAGGTGCATTCACAGGCACACCTGTTACCGCAACTTTGGCTATAAATTATACCGTTACAGCCTATAACGCTTACGGAAGCAATTCAGCGGTGATAACTGTTAGTTCGGTCTTGCCTGCTGTTCCGATCGTTAGTTACGGCAGCCCGAAATTGCTCAACATCAACGCTCCCATTACGCCATTGGTGCCGGCTGGCTACCGGGTTGCGCCGCTCACCTATAGTCCACTGGCGACATCCCTTGGGTCGGGGTATTCGCAGCCGCAGGCAGTAGCAACGGATGCGGCCGGCAACTTGTACATTGCCAATTATGGCAATGGTGAAATTTACAAAATTGCCGCCGGAAGCTCCGCACCTGTGTCGATAGGCTTCGTCAATACAGCTGATGGAGTCGCGGTGGACGCATCCGGCAATGTATACGTGAGCAGTTGGGACAACGAAGAAATTTTTAAGATACCTGTTGGCGGGAGCCCCGCAGTGTTTGCTTCCGGCTTACACGGGCCTGCTGGCCTGACTTTTGACAAAGCCGGTAATTTATACGAGGCAGAATATAATATCGGGGTGATAAACGAGTTTCCGGCAGGTAGCAGTAGTGTAGTAACTTTTGCAACCGGGTTTAGCCGGCCGAATGCCCTTGCAACCGACGCAGTCGGGAATATTTACGTTGCGGACCCGGGCGGACCGGCGATATATAAAGTGCCGGCAGGCGGGGGAACTACCGCTACTATCCTGTCAGGCACCAGCTCCGGAATATGGGATCCGTATGGCATAGCCGTCGATGCATCGGGTAATATTTTTGTTGCCCAACGTTCACTAAACACTGTTCAGGAGATTCCGAATGGCACCACAACGCTAGTTCCGCTAGGCTCTGACTTCATCTATGCTTACGGGGTCGCCGTTGACGGATCAGGGAATGTTTTTGTGGCCGACTATGGTCACAATGCTATCAAAAAGGTAACACCTTTGGGCGGGTACTACCTTGCCAACGCTTTGCCTGCGGGACTAAACTTCAATAATGCAACGGGCGCTATAAGCGGCACGCCAACGGCCTTATCCAACGCAGCGAATTACACGGTTACCGGGTATAACCCGGGTGGCGGCACCCCAACAACGGTTAATATTGCCGTCGTTTCGTCTGATGCAACACTTTCGGCATTGAAATTGATTACGGCGACGCTGTCTCCTGCCCTTGCGGCGGGTACCACGAGCTATACAAGTTCCGTTTCGAACGCTACGGACAATTTATCCGTCCAGGCGGCGACCAATTTTTCCGGCGCAACAATGGTGTTGAACGGCAATGCATTTCCGGATAATTCCGTGTCGGATCCCATTAATCTTAACGTCGGTCAAAATATAATTACGCTGATAGTTACTGCCGAAGACGGCGTTACCACCATAACTTATACCATCACTGTAACCAGGGCGGCCCTGCCCCCCACGCTCAGTTATGTTAGCCCTCAAGCCTATATCAAGACGGTAGCGATAACGCCGCTGACACCGACGAGCAGCAATATAGCTGCCCCGGGCTATAGTGGCAGCCCGGTTGCTGTAGGCACCGGCTTCAGCGGCCCGACAGGGGTAGCCGCAGATGCCGCAGGCGATGTGTTTATAGCCGACTATGGCAACAAACTGGTAAAGAAAATACCGGCGGGGAGTAATACCCCGGCAGCGATAGGTTCAGGCTTCACTAACCCCTTCGGTGTGGCAGTGGATGCAGCGGGCGATGTTTACGTGGCCGATTATGGCGCCAGTGCGGTCTACAAAATACCGGCAGGCAGTAATACCCCGGCGGCGATAGGCTCCGGCTTCAGCCACCCGACCGGCGTGGCGGTAGATGCGGCAGGCAATGTGTATGTAGCCGACCACGCCAATAATGCGGTAAAGAAGATCCCGGCGGGCAGTAATACTCCTGCAGCGATCGGGTCAGGCTTTAGCGGCCCGATCGGCATAGCCGTGGATGCGCAGGGCAATGTGTATATCGGGGATTCGGGCAATAATGCCGTAAAGGAGATCCCTGCGGGAGGTAATATCCCGGTAGTGATCGGTTCCGGCTTTAGCAAACCCTATGGGATAGCCGTAGATGCATCAGGGAATGTGTATGTGGACGATTATGGCAACAACGCGGTGAAGGAGATCCCGGCAGGGAGCACCACCCCGGTAGTGATCGGCGGAGGTTTTAAAAACCCGGAGGGGGTAGCGGCAGACGGGGCAGGCAATGTGTATATGGCAGACCAGGGCAACAATGCGGTCAAACAAATAAAACCGGTTGGCGGCTATTATATCGGGCCATTTTTACCCGCCGGATTAACTTTTGATAATACGACAGGGGTATTCAGCGGAACGCCAACCGTGGCAAGCGCGGCAGCAAACTATACCGTTACGGCCTATAACCTGGTTGGCAGCAGTATATCGGCAATGGTGAATATCACCGTTGCCGGAGCGCCCACTATCAGTTACAGCAGTCCCCAAACCTATAACCAGGGTACGGCCATCACCCCGCTGGCCCCAACAAGCAGTAACGTAGCTGCCCCCGGTTACGCCGGCAGCCCGGTTATTGTGGGCACAGGGTTCAGCGGCCCCGCCGGGGTAGCGGCAGATGCCGCGGGTGATGTGTTTGTGGCCGACTATGGCAACAAGCTGGTGAAAAAAATACCGGCGGGGAGCAATACCCCGGCGGCGATAGGCTCCGGCTTCACTAACCCCTTCGGTGTAGCCGTAGACGCGGCGGGCGATGTATACGTGGCTGACTACGGGGCCAGCGCGGTATACAAGATACCGGCAGGCAGTAACACCCCGGCAGCGATAGGCTCGGGTTTCAGTCACCCGACCGGCGTGGCCGTAGATGCGGCGGGCGATGTGTATATAGCCGATCACGGCAATAATGCAGTGAAAAAAATCCCTGCGGGGAGTAATACCCCGGTAACGGTCGGTTCGGGCTTTAGCGGGCCCATCGGCATAGCGGTGGATGCTGCAGGCAATGTATATGTAGCAGACAAGAGCAATTCGGTAAAGAAAATACCGGCAGGCAGCAATACCCCTGTAGTATTTGTTTCAGGCTTCAGCAACCCTTATGGGGTAGCCGTAGATGCATCAGGGAATGTATTTGTGGACGATTATGGCAACAACGCGGTAAAAGAGATCCCGGCAGGGAGCACCACCCCGGTAACCTTGGGAACGGGCTTTAAAGACCCGGAAGGTGTAGCAGCAGACGGTGCGGGCAATGTATATGTGGCAGACCAGGGCAATAACGCGGTAAAGCGAATAAAACCTGTTGGCGGCTTTTATATCGGGCCGTTCTTAGCTGCGGGTTTAAGTTTTAATAATACCACCGGGATCATCAGCGGAACACCAACTGCCGCAAGCCCGGCAGCCAATTATACCGTAACGGCTTATAACCTTGCCGGCGACGGTACCGCGAGCTTGAACATCACGGTTACCGGAACTCCTGCCATCAGTTACACCAGCCCGCAAACCTATACCGAAGGTACTGCCATAACCCCGCTGACGCCAACAAGCAGCAATGTAGCGGCGCCGGGGTATAACAGCACTCCGGTTGCGGTAGGCTCTGGTTTCAGTGGCCCTGCCGGGGTAGCGGCAGATGCCGCAGGCGATGTGTTTATCGCCGACTATGGCAACAAGATGGTAAAGAAGATCACGGCGGGCAGTAATACCCCGGTAGTGATAGGCTCCGGATTTACCAATCCTTTCGGTGTGGCGGCAGATGCGGCAGGCGATGTATACGTGGCCGATTACGGGGCCAGCGCGGTGTATAAGATACCGGCCGGCAACGGCACCCCGGTAACGATCGGTTCGGGTTTCAATCATCCCACCGGCGTAGCCGTAGATGCGGCAGGAAATGTGTATATAGCCGATCACGGCAATAATGCCGTTAAGAAGATCCCGGCAGGCAGCAATACCCCCGCAGCGATCGGCTCGGGCTTTAGTTCACCCATCGGCATAGCGGTAGACGGCGCAGGCAACGTGTACGTCAGCGACAAGGGCAGTAATTCGGTAAAGAAGATACCCGCGGGCAGTAATACCCCCGTGGTGGTGGCGTCAGGCTTTAGCAGCCCCTACGGTGTAGCCGTAGATGCATCGGGGAATATATTTATGAATGATTATGGCAACAACGCGGTAAAAGAGATCCCGGCGGGGAGCACCACCCCGTTAGTGATCGGTGCAGGTTTTAAAACCCCCGAGGGTGTAGCGACAGACGGGGCAGGCAATGTATATGTGGCCGACCAGGGCAACAATGCCATTAAACGCATTAAACCGGTTGGGGGTTATTATATCGGGCCATTCTTACCTGCCGGCTTAACTTTCAACAATACGACAGGTATTATTTCGGGCACGCCAACCGCTTCAAGCCCGGCAGCAAATTATATCGTAACCGCATACAACATTGCAGGCGGGAGCCCGGCAACAGTGAACATTAAAGTATTGTCAAACAATGCCAGCCTTTCTGACCTGGTATTAAGCAGCGGGCCGTTGACCCCGGTATTTGCAACCGGCACTACCAGTTATACGGCAAGTGTTGCCAACACCGTCACCAGTGTAACGGTAACGCCAACGACCAGTGTTTCCAGCGCGACCGTAAAGGTGAATGGTACAGCGGTAACATCCGGAACTGCATCAGCATCGATTGCTTTGGCGGTCGGCGGTAATACCGTCACTACTATCGTAACCGCGCAGGATGGAACAACCACCAAAACCTATACAGTTGTGGTAACACGTGCATCAGGCGGCGCGGATGGTTACATCCCGATAGCTATCGGGACGGGCATCAGTGTCACTAAACCAACCGAAACGCCGGCCATCGCCGATGACGGCATTGTGGTGCACCAGGGGGTATCACCCAACGGAGATGGTATCAACGACTTTTTACAAATCGATAATATCAGCCAATATCCCGATAACAAACTGATGATCATGAACCGCAACGGCCAATTGGTTTACGAAGCCAGCGGTTATAACAACAGTTCGAAGATATTCGATGGACACAGCAGCATAAACCGGCAAATGCAATTACCGGGGACGTATTTCTATCAGCTGGATTATACCGTAAGCGGTATTATTAAACATAAAACCGGGTTTTTGGTGCTGAAGTATT
>Ga0302140_10009397_pt1 | contig 12126 bp, 11 predicted proteins | sample I_Bog_E1_1_FD_202095 | JGI IMG/M metagenome (GOLD analysis project Ga0302140, IMG submission 202095) | Peat permafrost microbial communities from Stordalen Mire near Abisko, Sweden - I_Bog_E1_1 | ecosystem: Environmental > Terrestrial > Soil > Wetlands > Peat | place: Sweden: Abisko, Stordalen...
AGCCAAATATCTATATTACAGGACACGACAGGACGCTGGGTATCAAGGTAATTTGAGAGACGATGATGGGGTTCAAGGGATAAATAGGCGCCGGGCGCCAAGATATGCTGGTAAGGAAATACTATTTCTGCTCGTTTGCAGATTGTGTGATGCTTCTTCTTGTTCTTCTTCTCCGTCGGTTGACTCGTTCACTAGCTGATTTGTTGGGCCGCCATTCGACGATGGCGATTGTGAGCCCGTGTCGACTTCTGACTCCTGATTCAATTTCTTCAGCTTATGATATGCTTTGTACCGTAAAAGGTTATTTGGGCAAATCATTCTGCTGTGTTCCCTCGGAACTCTTGGATCGACTTTCTTGACCCCAGAATGCTGCAAACCCTGCACTCCATATTTTGTTCAGGACATGCTCTTTGCTCGGTCTGCTTGACTTTCTGGATCCTCCTCTGCATCAGGATCCACGAGGTATGCTAACGGAGCCCACACCCTCCAGTGCAAGATGCCGATGTGTGCGATCCTCGTCGCGATCTCCGTGATCTCCTCCTTGGCACCACTAACTTGTGGAGTAGTGGCGCCGGGAAGTGTTCTTGGGGTCGTGGCTGCTTCGAAAATTTGGAGACTCGTCAGGGGCGTGTAAGTCTCGATGAGTTTCTGCAGGATAGGGGCGAGTTGAGTAAGAACACGTGCTTCCGCTTCTTGGTAGACTCTGGACCGGGGATTGGAGAGGTGGAAGGCTAAATGAGATTCGAATTGCGGAAGGTGGGTAAGAGGTGTTGTCGTTGAGCGGAGAATTTGAAGTCCCAGAGCTGGGGCCAGAGAAGCCCATTTGTCGTTCATAGTTGATGAGGAAAGTATCGCCTGGAGAGACGTCCGAACTTGGGAAGCAGAATCGGCGACTGGTTGTGACAAATAGAGCGGGGTGGGAGGAAATGTATCTGGGGTAGATGCCGTTGATGAGGGAGATGATCGCGGACTAGAAGTGGCTGAAGAGAACATGCGGGCTCCTTCAACCCTTGGAACCCAGACTTGTCTGCCGGCCAAAGTTCGAATGAAGTGACCTCGTTCTTGGGAGAGATGTTTTGGTCGTGACGTAGAAAAGTCATCAGGCTCGGGGAGTGTTGCGGAGGACAAAATCAAGTCATCTGCAGGTGATGCTGGTCTAGATGTCACCATAGATAATGTCGTTGGAGTGTCGTCGGAGGCGATATACAGGCTCTCCTGTAATCTGCACTGCGCATCCAAGTTGCGGTAAAGGTACATGCAGATCTCGAGGTTGAGCAGATCTAACACGTCCGAACGAAGCTTGATCAAGCGCTCCTCGTCGAAAAGGAAGGTGTGTGGCACCATTTCAAGAGATTTCGAAGGCAAAGTGAGATTTACAAGTGCTCTGATGAAATCCCACGTGTTCCCTTGAGAATGTGCATTGCCGTCCGTTGGGAGGTTGTCGGGCAGGCTGCTAGCTCGACGGAACCATGCGTGAGCTCCTGCAATGTCAACTTTTCCCAGAGCAATTTTCTTCATGAAAAATTTCTGCTCGAAGTGAACAGTATCCTCAATCAAAAGTGGCCGTAGGCAGCGTATTTGATGATTTGCAACGTCCTTTTTAGAGGTCAGTAAAATGTAAGGAGTTGCCTCTCCACATAAACTTACGAGCTTCATCGCTTCCAATACTCCAAGCAAGTTTTGCATGCCAGCGACCAGCAACTGCACCTCCCCATTTCGATCACCCTTACTAAGTTGAGTAACCATTTCGTCGACCCAATTGTCCCTCATTGGTGCACAATGGCACTTTAAAAGTTGAGATAACCAGAGAGCAAGCTTCTCGAGGTCTGCAACACCCTTTCGAAACTGCTGCATCAACAAATCAACGTTGAAGGTCTCTTCAACAGATGCGCGGTCTCGTTGAGGCACTAGAGTCTCTAAAATCCCTCGAATTGCCTTCAGTGTAGCTGGTAAGCACCATTCACCATCCCCCAGTTCCTTTTCGAATTGCTCTCGATTTGTAATATAACTTGCCAGCTGTGCTCGCATTGTCGTCCAGAAGTCATTTGCCCGCTGCGTCTTCCTTCTCCCTTTCTCTCCATCTAGATTCGGCCTGAAGTGCAGGTCTGGGTCAAAGTTGATATCGTGCCTTAGTTTGGGGTTATTGACTATCTTATTGACATCGAGTTCGCTGAGGGTTGTCTTCGTCACTGGGGGCTCCACCGCAGGACTGTGTTCCCTTGTGCTCGATTTCGTCGACTTGTCCACCGAGGTTGAACTGAAGTTTTGATTCCGCGGACCCATACCTCCAACCACAGATTTGTTCTTTTGTGAGTCCAGATCGTATTGAGATTCCATACTCTCCATATTTTGGGCCCTGGCGTCTGCTACCTGCTGCGTCCTCGCTAACGCTCCACCATCGTTGTTGTTCGGAGGAGAACTAGGATGTCCATTCGTCGTTGCAATACTGTTCGATCGTTCCCTCTTGCTCGCATCCGACGACATTATGATTATCTTCCCAGCCCAGCTGCGGAACCCCTTTGCCACGAAATTCCGTCCTCAGTCGTTCTGGAGCAGTACAAGCCAATATCCAGAAGATAGGTGCCGATCGCTTTCGACAGCGCAAATGAGAGAATCTGCTAGCCATTGATATCAGTCTCCGACGGTACAACGAGGGTATATGATAGGGCAAACAAGGAGCGAAAGCCTGTGCGAGCTCGGTGTCCTCGTGGGTGGAGAAGTTACGGGAAGCTACATATTGTACGACTTCGTTCTTCGACCACTTTCAAGAATGTCTCGAGGCACCCGGCCTTTCGCCAATGGTCAAAGGACTTTTTGTGTTTGCACATCTGCAAGGCGGACGCTCACATACCTGATTTTGTGCTTTGCAACGGGCAAGTAATCTGTTCTATTCAAATCCCAGCTTTTTGTCTATAGAGGATCTAATACAACCAATTGAAAGGACTGGAAGGGTCGAGTGTCGCCGCCCACGATGTGGAAATGAAAACAAAGAGCCGCCGAAAAGTTGGAAATCAATGGGAGTTGACGAAAGCAGAATTAAAAACAAGGGGGGCCAAAAATGCGCAAGAAGTATGGTATAGGCAAGGCAAGGTATGTAAGATATTTACAAAGGTAGCGAGGAGAGCCAGACAGACGAGCTGGAATGGAAGGTGCAGCAGGGGGCGCCTTGTCCGTCCAAATTAATCCAAAGCGACTGGGAAAGACCCCAAAAGGATTTCTCCTGCAATCGATAGCTGGAACGCGGTCCCCAATATTATATTACAACTGGGACAAGACACGGGCCACGACGCCATAGGCGACGATCCAGGGCCCAGGGCGTGCAAAGATAGGGGGTCAGGAGCCCAAGAGTGAAGAGTCAGGGCAGTGGCAATGGCAATGGCAATGGCGAAACAAAGTTATATTACAGGTCCAGCTCCAAAGACGCTGATGTGTTTGACTAATTGCGAGCGCTCCAAGGCCGTGGACGAGGAGTCCCGAGAGATATAAGTGGCTTGCCATCGAGGACAGAGAGCGATTTCGCAGCAGGGAGTCAGTCGTCAGTCGTCATGGAGTCGCCCCATCCTTTTCGCAAGGCCAGCTCGCCTCATCAATTTACAAAAAAGCAACAGCGAGGTGCATCGCTGCTGGTGCATGCATATGCACTGGTGCCACACTCGTAACGGTTTCTGCTCGCGGCTTCCTCGCCATCAGGGCTTCATCCAATGCATGAGGGTTCATGCCACGGCAGCGCCGGCAACGCGTGAGAAACCGGATCACTGCGCTGCGCTGCGCAGCACAGAACAACACAGCACAAGCACACCGCCGTGAGTCAGTAGTAGTCAGCTTCCTCTTGTCCAGCTTACTCCCGGCGGCCCTGGACATGAGGCCATCCTCATCATCCTCTCATCCTAGACGAGCTGGGGTAGTCAACATGCAACCCCTACCCAGCGGGACCTCCTCTGAGCCTCTCCAGCCGGGCGTCCTCCGCTCGCTACCGACATATGTGCTGCAGCTGCATGGCTCCCCTGAACGTTTCCGGTCTTTCTGTTTGCGGGCTAAGACCGCAGTCACCACCCTCAACGTGGATGAAATTTCTCGAATCTCAACAAAATCGTGGTGTGGTCGCAAGCGGCATCTGATATAAAGCCTCATGGTCCCCGCTGTCTGTCTGTTGTCTCTGATAGCCAGCCGATTTTTTCAGGCTGGGGATCTACGCCAAGGCTAAGAACAACACTTCACCTTGCACAGTGCCAACTCTTTCTCTGGCCGTGCAGCTCTGCATCTACACGTCCGCAATGCAACTAGCCTTCGAAAATGCCAGGTTTGACCTCGACCTTTGGCCAGCACACGTTGGCCGGGCGTACTCAATCGATGTTCCTCCTCACGGGCCTGCCGCACCACCCTCAGGATCAAGTTGGGCATCCCATATCTCAAAAGAGGAAAGAGGCGTTTTCACAACCCACGCCCCCATGGACGCCATTGACCACCTAGGTTTCCGAAAGATACAATCATCCCGCGTATCTTAGACAATCCTTTTTGCACAGAATTAAAATACTCGAAACCTTCTCTTCGAACTCTGATTCTTCCGTGGGTGTTACTTCGGGAGTTCCGTCCTACTGCATAGTATCAAACGACCCCTTCACCACCCACGGACTGGTTGGTCATTGCGTCCTGGAAACGGTCTGTGGCATCCAGGCGCCCGACTACTGTCCGTCACCTCCCGTTGCTGGAATGTAGCCGCGAAGCCAAACCGATTTTGTTTGATCACATTCTCGAACTTGTATCGCCCTCGAATGGACAGAGTTTGGAACATATGAGCCGCAATTTCTCAGGCGCGACATTGGGATTGGTTCTAGAACACCTCACTGCCATTTCACAATATTGGCTATGAGACCAATCAAGCGCTCGAGTGAGCGTATTTCGGGCATCGCGAAAAGGATTATCGTGAGTCGTCAATTCGCCTCACTTTCTTTCGCATGCGAGATGAAGGGGGCGCAAATCATATACGGCACGTGACACCTCCTTTGAGTTTAACCATCCCTTCAACATGGATGAGGTGGTTCGAAAGCCTCAAACGACAAGAGGATCTGCTTCAATTGCTGATCTTTTAGATAATCCGTGCCAAGGTAAGAAGTACATTATCACTGTCACTTGCATTGCAACAACGCAAACTTGGAACTTTAGCTTTGCGATCTGCGCGTCAAGCGAGGCTGCCCCTTTTTTGAGAGCCAACCGAATGATCTCGCTACAGAAGCCTCGTCTGAAGCTATGATCGTCCCTACTTCTATCTTATGCTGTCGTATATCCCCATTTTCTACTGATCCATTCTGCAATGGACAGAAAGTCACCAGGTACTCGGATGACAGGATCCGAACCTCAAGAAAGGGGTATCCTGTCAGACGCTCTGCCACCCAGCGGTCACAGCGTGCCAGTCTGCCAGAGAAGCCGAGCGGCTAAAGGTCTTGGGGCGCAACAAATTTATTATGTGCAGGATCGACGAGTCAGGGTATTATCATGGCCCGCCTCCTTTCAAGTCAGGTAGCGCTGATTTCTCCAAGAGAGATATCTTCGCCCGAAGGTCGCCGATCGTCCCGCGCGGGTAACCCGTTGGTAAGTGCCAGGGCAGTTGTTGATTCAGAGCTATTCTTCTCTCTGGCTATCTCAACTGTGAGGCTGTCTATTGACAACTCCTGCAGCGTCAGCATCGAAACTATTGCATCTTCAAGGACGCAAGGAGTACCATTTGAATTTGCTTGTTGTGGATGCATTTATCCTTGGAGCCCTAGAAATGATCGGTAAACTCGGCAACAGTCTCAAGTTGCAGCCTTGCCAGTTTGCCTTATTTCGATTGTTTGGCTCTGCTCCAATTCAGATGGGCGACTTCGAGGAAGACTCGTTCCGTGCGAAGTTGGAGAACTCTCAATTCTAGTGTACGTTGAGACTAGAGCAGCCTCTCTCTCACCAGGTTGCTTGAATCTACACGGATCGTCTGACTTTGATGAATAATACTATTTCTTCTGGAGGGGCTGCAGCTTCAAAGTCGGAGACGCTGACCTGGCTGTTTGAAATAGATTGTTACAGCATAAGATTTACTAAAGTTTGAGTGGGGACGAAAGACGTATCTGGGGCTTCGAACGGGATAGCAATGCGTAAAAGTGCCAATTACACCTACTCAAGCAAGTCCGAGGCTCAGGAAGTCGTAAAAGCGATCCAAAACTGAATTCATGTTTCAACCCCCACCAAAGGGATCTCAAGACTTTCACTCCTCGATTTCTCATAAATTGTACTCGAATTATAAATCCAAAATAACTCCTTCTATCCGGAGAAGATGCTTCGACTCCTCTATCCCACACCAGAACTAAGTCGTATGACCAATTTCAAAACCCCCTCAAAACACCATACAAATGCCTCACACCACAACTCCTGCACAAGGCTGAACTTAAGTGTTTCAGCCCGGCCACAAAAAATCTCCTTCAACCTTGTGAGCTGCCGTTACCCCGCAAAGAAAAATCGCGCAATTCTTCCACTTCCACCCCCTGCTCAGCCCTGCGGTCCACCCCACCTTCCTGTTCCTGTTCCTCTCCCTCTGCCTCGTTGCCCATTTCCACTTCTCCACCCAGCATCGCCATCTCCTCCTCTCCGCCGACTCCCGCTTCCTCATCCCGTCCTCTCGCGCTCGCCTCCCCAGCCTGCCCCTTCTTCACAGCAACATACACCGCACTCCCAAGAATCAAGCCACTGCCCCCTAAACTCCACCACCCAGGACTCTGTCCAAACACTACCTTATCCAACGCCAGGGCAAACAGCATGTTCGTGTAAATCATATTCGTCGCCCTCGCACCATTGCCCCTCCCACCCTCCGCGAGGCCTTTGGTGAGTAAATACTGCATCACGAATCCGCACGTCCCCAAGAAGAGGATTAGGGACCACTGTCTCGCACCATTTGGCAGCACGAACGTGAGGGTGTCGGAGAGATGCAGCGGTTTTGAGAGCGAGAGCACGAGGGCTGCGATCACCGTGCAGAGGATCGAGAAGTAGTTCACGCTGATGAGCGGGTGGGCTTGGTTTCCTATCCACCGGATGGACGTGAATGCTCCTGCGGAACCCAGCACGCCGATCATGGCTACGGCGACGGCGGAGAGGCGCTGTGCGGATGTTGGGACAGGGAACGAGGACTCGTAGCCAGTGCTGATTGTTGTGTTTGAGGGGGAGGGGAGGTCTGGATGGGAGGTGAAGAAGGAGGTTGGGCGCGCGATGAGCACGACGCCGAGCAGCGAGATGAGAGAGGCGTATTGTGCGGATCGGGGGAAGGGCTCGTGCAGGAAGAGGTAGCAGCCGTAGCTTGCTACGGATGGCGCCAGGAAGGTGATTACCACTGCGTCGGCAACGGGGAGGTATTGTAGTGAGTCTGGTCTCTGTTAGCTTTCTTTCCTATTGTTTTGTGAAGAGCTGCTTACAGTACATCCCGTATATCCCAAAGAACCCTGTGCAAGCTCGAGCAACCAATAGCTTTCTTAATCCCTTCACACCAAGCGGGAAGTCAGGGACGTGAGCCCACCACATATATACCGTGCACAGTATCGCGGTTAAGCCTTGCCTTACAAAGAGCAGTTGAGTAGGCTGCATTCCCTCTCCTTCCAGTTCTAGCAGTCTGGCCGCTACATTCATGGAAGCCCCAAACAGCTGCGAGAAGGTCACATAGAAGAGCCCTTGGTTCTGGTTCCAGAAGTTCTTGATGCTTTGCTTCCATGTTTTTGGACTGTGTCTGGTTGGATATGGGTACGGAGATACACTTCTTGCTCGCCCCATGGACGAGATGGTGCTTATCGAGAGCCGTCTGAAGGTTTCTGGGTCGAGAAGTGTTTCCCCTGTCTTGGATAGATTCGGGGAGAGGAACGTCCGGTTGGTACCGCCATTTAGAGCAAGGTCGAGGTTTGAGGGGATGTTGTGGAGGGCATCTTCCGCGTCATTGTAGTCGAAGGGCTGCTTGGGCGGTGTCTGGGGGAGCGGGGTGTATGGTGGCATTTTTGCTTGGATTCATTGCATGAAAGAATTATTTAATGTATTCATAGACAATAGCAAACACTACACTGCACATAGAAGACAAGAAGGAGGAGAGAGGTTGCAGAACTGATAGGAGAGGAGAGTGATACAGCCTGATTCAGGTACACACGTCTATCTGCAGTCTCTGCAGAAATCGGAGGTAAGAAGGCAAATGCAACGACCTACGGCAAGCCGGGTATTGAATTACATACAGACCGCAAGACGAATGGTGGGATGTCATCCAGTCGAAGTCTTTGGGCTTGCCCGCAGTGGGGCTCTTAGCTCTTAGTCAAGAAGACGTTCCATTCAGCGATGACGCTGACCGGACTTGTTCATGGTGGCGTACCGCCGAAATCCTTCGGGCTGGAAAAGATGCGGATTGGGAACCGAAGAAAGAAACGGGTAAGTCACGAGCCTTACCATGGAGCTTTTGTGTTACTGTTTTGGATTGCTGGTCCAATTGCTCTGTGATGAGAGAGAGAAGGGCTGAAGGATTGCGTTGGCACATGTTGAAGTGTCGGATTGTGGCTGCAGGGCCTAGATGGCGGAATTCAAGGGGCGGATGTAAAGGCAGGTCTGCCGATTGGTGGTGAAGGTTGCGTCAGGTCCGTTTTCGGGGATGAGTATGCCGTCTGTTGGTTTGAACATGTCGAGATCGAGATGTTTCAGTAATTCTGGCCGTCGGTGAGTAGGGGTATGGCTGAGATCACTGGGGAACATGGGCCCGCTTCCCCAGAATGGCGCCTCAAAAGTGGGGGACATGTTGAGACAGGAAATATTCTCTGAATTTGTCGAATTTTGTGATGAGCTGTGCATTCAGCTGGGTATCAAAGCATCTCTCCATGCACCTAACACCTTCCTCATGCTAGTACCTCTCGATACGCCGTGAAATGCAACGCACTCTCTCTGTTCCCATGACATAGTTTCCCCATAAAGCGCCTCGACGCACAAGAAAGTGAACCTGTGATCAGCTGGCTCCAGGAAATTCTGAGATCCATCTGGACCATATGCATGGCCATCCAACAAAGTCGAAAAGTTCTGTAAACGGCTTCTCCACTACTTCTTGCCAAAGCTCTTGCCCGGCTTGCCAGCCACATCCATATCCACATCATCATCAGCGGCAGTGAGCTCCTCCTCAAGCGCCTTCACTGCCGACTTGGCAATCTTGTCATCATCAGGGTTGATCAGCTTTCTCGTTTGATCAATATCCTTCTTCTTGTCCAATATCTCCTCAATCTTCCCCAGGTAGAGGGGGTTCTTCCGACACGCAAATCTGACATCGTCGAGTTTGATCTTTTGGCGGCCGGCGAGACTTGCGGATCGGTGGGCCTCAAAGCAGAGCTCGGTGATGAAATCGGTGATTAGCTCGTCGAGAACTTTTTTGGTGGTGTCGAGGGATTGATGGGCATCGCCGTGGGCGTAGAGGAATGACGAGACTGCAGAGTATTAGATAAGTTGCCAAGAGAGAACGCGCGACACGTACGCTCTTGATCTGTGAAGTTTTGTTGTCCTCGATTCTTTCCGACTCGAGCTCTTGGTTCCATAGTGGTTGATTTGATGTGCTAGATTCGAGGAAGATGACTTGAGAAGAGGTTCGGATCTGGTCTGTCTAGGGCAGCTCGTGGTAGAGTAAGAGCGAAAACAAATCAATCAAGTAAATGGTCCGAATCGAATAACTCAAGATGTTGAAATGTGCAACCGTGAAGGCATAGATGTAAATTCGTGGGAGTTGAAACATCCCCAGCTTCCTTCGTACATTTACCTGCGGCGGAACCTCGGCTCGGAGGCACTTTCTTGCGGCAGCGCTAGCCCAGGCGGCCGCAGCTTCCCAAATGTCAAACTGGTAACTCGACCTTGACAGCTTTCACTTTGACACTGTTCCAGCTCTGCCTCAAACGGCAACAAAGCAAATATGGTATGTATATCCTGCTCTACAGTTGCGAGTATGCATGCTGGAAAAGATAGGGCTGATGTTGATTTAGTCGGCGCTCTTCAATTTCCAGTCAGCCTTGATGGTGCTGCTCCTCCTCATCTGCACCAGCGCATACTGCCATCAACTCTTCCCCGCGTACATGGATCGGAAAAAGGACTCGTACGTTGAGACCGCCATATTTTAGAGGCGTTGGGAACATTTACTGATGTTTGCAGGGCCGTGTGGGGTATCTTCTGGAAGTGCGCGAGGATAGGGGAACGACTCAGTCCATACATAGGTGCTTGTTGTATTATCTTCGCCGTATGTGTCAGCCATCTTTACTAGGATTTTTCAAAAGCTGATCAGAATAGGTCCGGTTGTTCATTGGCGCATAGGGAGTTCTTTCGAGCAGGCGTTCAGGGGATCGGGATTTTATACCACACTTCACAAGGCAAGGAGTGAACAATCGTGTACAGTTATGAAATTCATTATGAAGTTCTGGTACTTTGTTTACATATAGTACATGAAAATCGTCTTGGTCTCAATCGCCGAACGCCAACGCAATGCTGAAAGAAAATGAGATGCCTTATTCATGAAGGCTCGTCCTGGCACTCTCGTTCTCGCCCCAGATGTCCCGACTTTCTTGCTCCACAGCCTTCATAGCATTAGCAACTTCCTCCAGCTTGGCAACGACATCCAAGACCCCCTCATTAACCCTCTGAAAATACTTGTCATTAGCCTCCCTTCTCTTCCTGGCCAGTATGATATCAGCCTCTGTCTCCTTCTCCAGCTCACTCCCAAGCCTCTCAGCTCCAGCAACAGGAGCACCACTACTCCCTGGCCTTCCACTCCCACTAGGGACCGTACTGCCAGCCGTATCCAGAACACTCTTCCCTCCCTCACTACCCAAGGGCATCGACTTGCCTACACTTAATCCTTTGCTCTCCTTATCCGCGTTCTCAACCGCATCATCAGCCTCACTCCTCGCCCAAGCTTGCGCCAACTCAATCTGCGCAGCCCGTAATCCATCCAAAGCCTTCCCATGATCCGGGCCAAAAACATGCGTCCCGTTCACAGCACTGAGCTCCACCTCCTCCAACGTACTCTGCATCTCCGCCCATAACGCATCCGTTCGATCAGCCTGCTTCTTCCCTTCCGAGTCCTGCTGCTGTCTCGGCAGCGCTGTTCTTGGGAGAGAAGACCCGGGTGCTGCATCTGGAGGTCCATCGCGCTGAGCAAGACGCTGGGACCGTTGGCGGATGAGAGGAGCTCTCGCGGGGTTCAGATTGGAGGGGTTCGGAGGGGGAGGAACAGGAGCCACGCCTGGGAGGGAGACATGCGAGGCATTTTGCGAAGGAGGGCCAAGAAACAGAGACGGTGGTGGCTCGCGCAGCTGCTTGGCTTTCGTTTTCGGTGATGAAGACATGGTTACATGATGCTCATTACTTCTGAGATGCGAAATGCGGTACATCAAGCTTGGTTCGAAGCTTCATCGGCAAAACTATAATCCTAGATCATGTGACCATTTTCGCTTACAGGCCCACCGCACCACTTTGGTCAAAATTCTACCCGATTTCTTAAACCACGACGACAACGACAACTTCAACCCTTTCAGCACCCATATCGCCATAAACCGGTAAGTCATCCCACATTTCCCAATCTCGCCCCCTCTGTCTTTCTAACGGACAAATTACAGCAATCATGGGTAAAGGAAAGCCCCGTGGACTCAACGCCGCCCGCAAGCTGCAAAATCACCGCCGCGAGCAACGCTGGGCCGATCTCTCATACAAGAAGCGCGCGCTGGGAACGGCATTCAAGTCCTCGCCGTTCGGAGGCTCGTCGCACGCCAAGGGCATCGTGCTCGAGAAGGTCGGTGTCGAGGCCAAGCAGCCCAACTCTGCTATCCGGAAGTGTGTGCGTGTGCAATTGATTAAGAACGGAAAGAAGGTTACTGCTTTCGGTGAGTTTGGACGCTTTGCCACATACATTCTGTTTGGAGATTGGTTGGTTTGGCTTGGATTGGAAGAGGAGTTTGGATAGATGAAGGGAATGAGATTAGGATAATTGCTGATGATGACGATAGTCCCCAATGATGGTTGTCTCAACTTCGTAGACGAGAACGACGAGGTCCTGCTCGCTGGATTCGGTCGTAAGGGCAAGGCGAAGGGTGATATCCCTGGTGTGCGATTCAA
>Ga0302140_10009400_pt1 | contig 12123 bp, 11 predicted proteins | sample I_Bog_E1_1_FD_202095 | JGI IMG/M metagenome (GOLD analysis project Ga0302140, IMG submission 202095) | Peat permafrost microbial communities from Stordalen Mire near Abisko, Sweden - I_Bog_E1_1 | ecosystem: Environmental > Terrestrial > Soil > Wetlands > Peat | place: Sweden: Abisko, Stordalen...
CATCAGGCATTTGGCTGGAGGCGGGAACCAATCTCGCTGGCATTCGGAATCACCGCGATGACGTTGGCCATCTGCTCGCCAGGCATCGGTCATCTGCTCGACCGTTATCCCCCGCGCAGAATCATTCTTCCGGCGATCGCCCTTTTCTCGGCCGGTGTGGCATCGCTGGCCTTTCTGGGACCGCACATTGTACAGTTCTACTTGTCCTACCTCCTGTTGGGGATTGTGGGCAATGCCACTGCTCAGCTCGCTTACTCACGAGCCATCTCGACATGGTTTGTTGAAAGACGAGGATTTGCTTTCGCGCTCATGCTGACGGGTAGCGGCGTCGGCTCAATCCTGCTTCCGCTGTTTACACAGCGCACGATGGATGCATACGGCTGGCGTGCAGCTTACCTGGAGTTGGGCGCTCTGGCGCTCCTCGTTGGATTTCCCTTGACAGCTCTCTTCGTTCGAGAAAACCCCTCCGCCCTCCGCGTTGCCAACCATGAATCTTCAGTGGGGATGGCGTTTAGCCAGGCCATGCGGAGCAGAGTCTTCTGGATACTCATGCCGTCCATCCTGCTTTATGCGCTGAGCGCCAACGGCACCATTGCACATTTCTCGGCCATCCTGACCGGATATGGAGTGGCAGCTCATAGCGCGGCCATTGCCCTTTCAGTCTTGGGAGCATCCGGGATTGTTGGCAGGATCGTGACCGGCTACTTGCTCGACCGGTGCTTCGCGCCACGTGTCTCGATGTGCATGCTCCTGCTCTGCTGCGTCAGCCTCATCCTGCTGGCCCACACGCACTCGGCGGTGGCCGGCATCTCTGCCGCCGCGCTTCTGGGCTTCGGTCTTGGCAGTGAGGCCGACGTGACGCCCTACCTGATTGCGCGCTACTGCGGGCTGAAAAACTTCTCGATGCTTTATGGCCTGAGTTGGACCGCATATGCCTTCGGCGCAGCGTTCGGGCCGGTGATCATTGGTAGAGAGTTCGACCGATCCGGGGCCTATCAGAGCAACTTCATCATGTTGCTTTCCCTGCCTTGCTTCGTCGGCGCTTTGCTCACTCTGTTCCTCCCACGCTACGCGACGCGCCCTTTGACCGAAACCAGTCTAGACGTGCTGGTGCCGTCCACTGGCGCTGACTGATTCATGAAAGAAGCGTGCGTTCCGAGGTGAAATTCGGACAGGGTCAAGGAATGGAGTAGTGCCTGGATCGCCTGTTCGGAAGTGTCGCCAACTCGACAGTCGCCAACTCGGCAGTTACACATGGGTAAACAGCACCACTTGAGACAAGAGGCCCAACCGGCCGGCAGCATCAAGAGCCATATACCAGGAGGTTGCTAGAGCACCTGGTGCAAAACCAGGGGGTCGGAAATTCATACACCCTTTCCTAATCTGCTGATAGAGAAGAATCTAGGATGGCCGCGAGGTCAACGTAGATGATTTTGTAGTCGAGAGAACCTCCAAAATCCACACCGTTCAACAGGTTGATTTTCGCAAATAATTGATTTTACAAGGCTTGCTGAGGGTGGAGAACGTGGTCCCGAACCAGATTCTGCGCCTTGTTGAAGTGCGTTGAAATCGATCGAAATTAAATGCTTTTGATTGAATGCGTTGCGACCTTCGTATTGAGAGCTGTGGTTATGAATGGTTCCAGAGTGCTTTGACCGCTACAAAATCGACGACACACGTGAATTTCATTCCGAAGCCTCCTCTGTAGACTCGGAAGCCGAATAGGGTCGTATCGCAGGTGGCCAGCCCCCTCCTTCGTCTAGTTCGTATTCCAAAATGGACGGATTTAGGGGGTCTCGTCAAGAGCATGGCGCCCATCTGTCACAACTCCACCTTCGGATTGACGCCCAAACCATCCAATCAGGGGAAGACTCTAGACCTAATGCGTGCGATCCTTCATTGTTAGAGGCGCAATGACCTGTGAGCAACTGGCGATGGACTACAAACATTTGGGGTCATCGCACCATACCCGGCTCCTCCAAAAACAATGGATTCTTCGAATCAGGGCGCCGCTCTGCTCGTAGATTTGATTCGTTCTCACAATATGACCTATCGGAACCGTTGCTGCTCGGTTGTCTCGGCTGTTCTCGTAGAGCGAATCCAAGGAGCGGGATTGCTCACTAATGCAAGGAAATCAAGCCGGCAAGAAACCTGTGCTTGTGCCATCAACACATCCCCTCCGACTATCCGAAACTCGTTCCGAGCTTTTTTCATAAGGATGAAAGGCCCAGGGAGCGGACTGGCGGTGCGAGTGATACTCATCGAGACGGCAGGAACCGAATCTATCTATGAGGGATTCGGAACTTGGCGCCAATTTAGGCGCCGGATCGTCCAGATATCCGGATGCGTTATCCTCGGGGAGCAGTTTGCCGTAGTTCAAAAACGCCTCGAGCTGAATCGTATGGCAACCATCGACGAAGTGCAAGCCTCCTTTCACGATCTTGAGTCGGTCGGATTTCGACGTGCAACCAACTGAACGAGAGGGATCCAGCCCTGGCCAGGAGACCCGCTCTGAAGCGCCCGACGCGCAACCCTTGCTCTCCGAGACGCTGAAACAGCGGGGGCCGTTGAGCATCGCCGCTATCAGCTATGCCGGTTCAACCTCCCAGGGCTCCATCTGCCGTCTTTCTGCCAACTCTTGAGAGCGATGACACGTCAACGAACGCGTCGGCTCATCCAGCATGCCCTTGCCGAAATGACCCGCCGTATCGAGACGGCGTTGCTTAAATTCGGTTACCATTCATTCGACGCTCTCCTCTTAAGAGTGGATCCCCGATGAATCGTCTAACTAGGTCGGCAATCAAGTTTGTCTCGTGCGTACTTTGTCTGGCATGCAATTCCGGCCAAGCTACAGCTCAGGTTCCGCCAGTGGCGCCGGATTTTGCGCTTCGGGATCTGAATGGAGATGTCGTGCGACTTAGCAGCTTTCGAGGACATACGGTAGTTCTCGATTTTTGGGCAAGTTGGTGTCCACCTTGCGTTGCTCAGGTTCCGTCGATGCGCCAATTGACTGAGAAGTACAAGTCCCAAGGTGTTATTGTGCTCGATATCAACGTGCTGGATGAGCAGAAGGTTGTCGAGAAGTTCATTTCCGAGCAGGGGCATTTTGGATCTGACGTTCTGCTGACATTAACGGACGAGGGTACGATGAGCGCCTTTGGGGTCGAGCAGTTTCCTTCAACGATCGTCGTTGACAAAAGAGGCAGGATTGTCGCCAGGTACTCGGGTGGAGCCCCGGACGACTTCGCAAAAATCGAGGCAACTGTCAGAGGGCTCACATCTCCTTTGAGTTCTCGAAGGGTGGCAAGGAAGTGATAAGCGACCCTCGGTGTGGTTGAATCCTGCTTCCGGCCCCGACTTGCCTCTTCAATCGGAATCCTGCGGACGAAGCCTCTGCGCGATCCCACTTGAGATTGGAGGCCCATCTCCATCGGATGGCGATGACAACGCCTGTGTGTAGCACTCTCGTGGTCGTAATTTTCATCCAGCAAACGCAGTCGAGTCGATCTGGGGTCGGCGTCGGCAATTCGACCTTCAGAAGAGTTTATGTTCCCGGCGGTAAAGTAGTCGGCTCGATCGATCCCTTCAGCAAGTTTGTGCGATCGACGGTTGTGTCCGTCCTTCCAGCTGCGGCCAGCAAGAAGTATTACGTTGTCTACCAGCCCCACTACTGGCCGATCCTTTTTGTGGGCGCGGCTTTCTGATTCTGCTGTTGATGGATCTGCGCGTCACACGTTTCTGGTGCCGGGCGCTATGTCCGCTTGGCGCACTGCACGGCGTGGCCACGCGGTGGTCGATTCGGGGTCGCACAAGGATGCGGCCACCTGCAACGAGTGCAGCCGCTGCCTGATCAACTGCCAGGGCGGCGACGATCCGATCGGGGGGCTATGGCGTCGTAGCCAAGATCGCGGATAAATACGGCCAGCGACGACACTACGAAGGCGGAGTGGCTGTAATCGTCGTCGTCCTGTCTGCTTGCGTCCTTCTTCCATTTCAACAGAATCCTCGACAAAAGCGTTTTCCGCCAAGGAAGGGCCGTCCTCCACCGAATGGGCGAGTAGGTAGATCCGCCTTTAGGTGGATAGGACTCCTCCACTAAAAGTCAGACGAAACTCTGCATCGGATGCACGATGGCAAGACATGAATCAGGGAATATGGTTATCCCACTTTTTCTTTTCGGCCACCGCCGAAGATTGTGGAGAGCCATACATGCACAGAGTTGCCTGCAGGATGAGTTGCGCCCTGTCGTTGTTTTTCCTTCCGATGCTGCTGTTGGTCTGCCTGCCAGGGCACGCGCAGTTGACGGAAGGTACCTTGAAGGGCAGCGTTTCCGACTCAAGCGGATCAATACCGCACGCCGCCATTGTTGTCACGAATCAAGACACAACAATCGGCCGTTCTGTCGTTGGAGGCGATGATGGATCGTTTACCGTCCCCGAACTTCCGCCGGGCTTCTATACCGTCCAGGTGAAGGTCCAGGGATACAAAACATTTGAACAACGAGGCGTGCAACTGAATGTCGGAAAGACTTCCGAAATCAGCGTACACCTGGAAGTTGGCGGAGTCGACCAAACCGTGGAAGTGAATGCCGAGCAGGCCAGAGTGCCTGTTTCTACGGATGGACGTCTCTCTGACACATTGGAGAAGAACCAGATTACTGGTCTGCCGATTCCTGGACGTGATGTTTTCTACCTAACGAGTTTGAGTGCCGGCGCCAGCAACGTACCTGGTGCCTCGGCGTCAGGCAAACTGACGAACTCGCCCGCCGTTACCGTGAATGGAAATCGCTTCCGTGGAAACGATTATGTGCTCGACGGCGCTCTCGACGAGTACATTCTGGAAGAAGGAACGCCGTCGATCGTGCCCAGTTTGGAGTCGATCGAGGAGGTCCAGGTCCAGACCGACAATTTCTCGAGTGAATATGGCAGAGGAAATGGCTCGGTTGTAAACATTCGAACTCGTTCCGGTACAAACGCATTTCACGGCAGAGTCTGGGAGTATCACAAAAACGCCGCGTTCAATGCGGCCAATCGATTCTCGGCGAATGGTGGCCCATCACCGCTGGTCTACAACCAGTTCGGTGGCAACCTTGGCGGACCAGTGTTCAAAAAGAGGACCTTCTTCTTCACCTCGTATGAAGGTACCCGCAGTGCTCTGGGAACGCCATTCTCATTTCAGGTGGAAACCCCTGAGTTCAGGAACTATGTTCAGCAGCAATATCCCTCGGGCATTGCAGCGGGGCTTCTGAAACAGTTTCCCGCGCCGACGCCGGTGCGGGTCGGCGCGGGGTATCTTGGGGAAGTGGATCTGAATGGGATTCCCGCGAGTGGGTTGGCCGAGGTGAACGTTCCGGACAGCCTCCGCTATGACCAATACATTGCCAGGATCGATCACACCTTCAATCAACAAAAGGACACCGTTTTCGGGCGCTGGATCTCTGAATATGATCGCGACAATGGAACTGCCCCGACAGGCGCTCAAGCCTCGCTAGGCAAAGCCGATCGTGGATTTGTAGACCCGACCAACTTCTTCTATGGCAACTTCGACCTCGGGGAGACGCACGTTTTTCAGAGGCCGTTCATCAATGACGCTCGTTTCTCCTTCAACAACGTAATTTTCTCCTTCGATCGCCCCTACAAGCAGTATCCAGCCATTAACATCACCGGAATCACCATGCTCTTTGGAGATCCAGCCAGCCTGAACAGCCATCTTAGGACCTTTGAAGCGCGGGATTCCTTCAGCATCAACCGGCGCAACCATCTCATTCGGGCCGGCTTCGAACTGAGGCACCTCTTTGTCGGCTTCAACATCGGCCAGCCAGCCGCAGGCGCATTCTACTTCAGCGGACTGAGTACGTTCGCAACGGACACGCCGTATGAGCAGACGTTGATCGTTAACCCATCGACCGGCAATCCAGCCGAGCAGGAACGCGACTTTTCATTCATTGAATACGGCCTGTTCGCCCAGGACGACTGGAAGGTGACTTCGCGCCTCACACTTACCCTGGGTGTGCGGAACGATTATTTCGGCGATCCTTCCGAGCGGCGCGGTGAACTTACCTCCATCATCTTCGGAACAGGGAGCACATTCGATCAACAACTGGCTGATGCAACGGTGGGGCATGTCGGCCACCTTTTCCACGCCTCCCCTCGTAACTTCTCGCCGCGCATTGGCGTGGCCTACGATCCATTTGGCGATGGCAAGAGTTCAATTCGCGCCGGTTACAGTTTGGCGTATGAGCCTGTCCACGGGCACACCGTGATGGGAGGAACCGCTAACCCGCCGTATGCGATTCAAGGTGTCATCTACCCGGCCAATGGCTATGGGACCACGATTGACTATGGGATCCCAGTCCCCTTTAACCCCGAGTTTCAGGCTACCCTCAACGCTCAAGGCGGAGTGGTCGCGCCGCCCGGAAAGCCAGCGATCCGAATCTCTCCCTGGCTTATCGATCCAAAGCTGAAGACCCAGTACAGCGAAAGCTACTTTCTCTCTCTACAGCGCGAAGTTGCGAGGGGTTGGATCGTCGAACTGGGATATGTGGGAACCGACGGCATCAACCTTGAGAGGCGCGACGATATCAATCGCTTCACGGGCGATCTTCTGTTGAACAAAGGTCAAGCAAGGCGGATCAATCAGAATCTTGCCGGTGTCACCTATGTTACGAACGGAGTAACTTCAAACTATAACGCTTTTACCGCCGAAGTGCGGCGTCAAGTAGCCACCGGCTTGACCTTGCAGGCAAACTATCGCCTGTCACGGTGGCTCGACTCGAATTCCGATACGAACACGGGTTCATTTCTCGACAATGCGGACGGATCGGTTGGCGCGGAAGATGTAAATTGCCTCAAATGTGAACGCGGCCTATCAGAGATGGATGTGCCCCGGCGGTTTACAGCTTCAGTTGTTTGGGCACCTCAGTTTGGCAAAAGCAACGGGTTTGCTGCGAGACTCTACAGGAACTGGCAGGTTTCGAGTATCGTCTCGGCACAATCCGGCAGACCGTTCAGTCCTTACTGCTCCGCGCCATCCAAATTGTCCCACGATGCATCAGGAAATCTGATCGATATGGGTTGCGACTACAACTTGGATGGTGGCGGTGGTATCGGAAGCGGATTCTATGACCGCCCGAATGCCCCTGCCAAAGGCGCGGTCAAGTCGTCTTTCAAACAACAGGATTTTATCAAAGGACTCTACAGTCCAACTGTCTTTCCGCAACCCGTGCTCGGAACGGACGGCACACTGGGCCGGGACGCGTATCGCGGCCCCCGCCAAATCTCGACAAACCTGGCGCTCGGTCGAAGCTTCAGCCTGGGCGAGAACAGAGTATTGCAGTTCCGTGCCGACGCATTCAATGCGTTCAACAACGTCAATCTCTTCTTCCCGAATAACGATCTGGCTCTCGCGCTTCAATCCAATGGGACTTACTCGAGCACGTCGATCTTCGGCAAGTCCACTAAAGCTTTCGATCCAAGAGTTCTTCAACTCGGCGCCAAAATCGTTTTCTAATCGCCGTGGAGGCACTCCCCTGCCTCCACTCCCTTTCAAATATCTCTGCCAAGGAGAATGCAAATGATTCTGCGCAATTCCACTGCGCTTCTCGCAGTTGTGCTCGCAGGAGCGCCAACATCATTCAGTCAGTATTGGTCGCAGCCGGCGCCCATGCGGTTGCACCCTGTGAGCGTTGCCACACTCGAAAATCAAGCGCGGACCCACGCGGGATCCAAGCCTCGTATCGACTTATCCGCATCCGCTGCTGGATTGGTTGATCCAGGAGACAGCCTGGAACCGGCAGGCAGCGAGAATGTACCGAATTATGTGAAGGTTTTCGCCTCGCGTCCCGGCGCCCCCGCCGCGTTCGCACACGCTGTCAGAGCATTTCTCTATGGCGGGCTTGTGCAGCCGGAAATCAAACTGGGCATGGGTTTGCGCGTTGCTCAGTTCAATTCCAACCCCTACCTCGCTGCTCATGCCGTGCGTTTCCTGCGCTCAACGGAGGAAGGCAAGAAGTTGCTGGCGGCTATTAGCGCGGAGAAAACAGCGGCTCTGCCAATCGAACAAAGGCTGGCTCTCAAGTATGCGGATGAACTCTCGCCGGAGTTCGGCGGAGTCGATGATGCGACGTTTCGAGAGGTTCGCGGATACTATAACGACTCCCAGATCATCGAGCTCACGGAGACAGTAGGCTTCTTCAATTACTTCACCCGTCTGGCTGAAGGGCTCAATCTTCCCGTTGAGGCATGGGTGCTTGATACTCCGGCACGCCCGGATGTCCCGGCATTTCATCCTTATGCCGGTCGCATACCGTTCCTCACGGATGAGCACCTGGCACGAATCGATGAATACCTTCCCAGCACAGAGGGAACGAATCGCTATAACTCCGAGAGAACCCAACTATGGGAGCCCGATCTTCCCGAAATCTGGTGGGCGTTCGGCAAGATCGTCTCCAAGACTCCGTCGACGCTGCCCCGTGCTATCAGAAGCTATGTGACCTTTGCCGTGGCAACTTCCAATGGATGCCGCTACTGCACGTTGCATACCCTGCTCAGCCTTCGCCGCGCAGGAATCGATCCGGCCAAGCTCGCTTCCATCAAGAAGGACGACTCGCAACTCAGTCCTGAAGAGCTTTTGGCCGTGCAATTCGCCAGGAAGCTGACGCGGCGTCCCGGAACAATTACCGATGCGGACTGGTCCAGCCTCGTGAAGACATTCACTGAGCAAGGTGCGCTGGACATACTTTTCGGCGCCTGCGGAATGAATTATCTGAATCGATTCAACGACGCCATGCACTCGCCTTCTGAAGACGTCCCCATCGCAAACTATCGCGAAGTCTATGGCGACAACTGGACGCCCACCCCTTTATCCGCTCTTGCCAAGTGATGCGCCATTCGCGCGTTTGCGGAAATCCGCAGAAAATGCGCGAGCAAATTCTGCTTGCAGTTTGGTTTCAATCGTTGGGAAGTCTTCGGGATTTCCGTTTAGGAGAATAACCATGAGTTTACGCAAAGTCGCGGCGGTTTTGGCGATCACTCTATTTGGGTCTTTCGCCGCATTCTCTCAATACTGGTCGCAACCATCGCCGATACGGCTTCATCCGGTGGCCGTGGCCACGATTGACAAACAGGAACGAGCCCAGGCCCATGCCACTGCGCGCATCGATCTATCTTCGTCCGGTGCCGGTCTTGTTGACCCAGCCGATAGCCTGGAGCCGGCCGGCAGCGAGAATGTGCCCAACTACGTCAAGGCATTCGCATCGCGGCCAGGCGCTCCAGGTGCATTTGCGCATGTGGTCAAGACCTTTCTCTATGGCGGTCTTGTCCAGCCGGAAGTCAAACTGGGCATGGCCTTGCGTGTAGCGCAGTTGAACTCCAACCCTTACGTCGCCGCTCACGTCGAGCGCTTGCTACGGTCGACCGAGGATGGTAAGTCCATTCTCGCGGCGCTTGCGGCGGAAAAGCCAACGTCCCTTCCAATCGAACAGAGATTAGCCCTCAAGTACGCCGATCAACTCTCGCCGGAGTTCGGCGGTGTCGACGACAGTACGTTCCGGGAAGTGCGCGGCTATTACAACGATTCCCAAATCGTTGAGCTGACTTTGACCGTGTGCTTCTTCAACTACTTCACGCGCCTTGCCGAGGGACTCAATCTTCCCGTCGAAGCTTGGGTGCTCGATACACCGGCACATCCCGATGTCCCAGCCTTTCATCCCTATGCGGGACGAATACCGTTTCTGACGGATGCACATTTGGCAATGCTGAACTGGGATCAGGACGCCCCAATGAAAGAAATGGCCGAGCGAACAAAGGCGGGGATGGGCATGTATCTCCCAAATTCGGAAAGGACGATGTTGTGGTCGCCAAACTTTCCCCAGGCATGGTGGGCGTTCGGTAGCATCGCATCCAAGACCCCATCGACACTGCCACGCGCCATTCGAAGCTATGTGACCTTTGCAGTCGCAACTTCGAACGGATGCCGCTACTGCACGCTCCACACGCTGTTGGGGCTGCGTCATGCCGGAGTCGATCCGGCCAAACTACTGGCGATGAAGAAGGACGATTCTCAACTCAGCCCTGACGAACTGACAGCCGTGAAATTCGCTAGAAAACTCACGCGACGCCCCGGCACCATTACGGACGAAGATTGGTCAAAGCTGACAACAGCGTTTGGCGAAACCGGAGCCCAGGACATACTTCTGGGCGCTTGCGGCATGAATTATCTCAATCGGTTCAACGATGCCATGCACTCTCCGTCTGAAGACAACGCAATCCAGACTTATCGGGAAGTCTATTGGGGCGATTGGACACCGACTCCGGTGTCAGCCCTTGCCAGGTGATCGTTCTTCAGTGGCCTTCCCGGCTGTCTATCGAAACTTTGCGAAGTCATCTTGTTGGTTGGAGTGCGAATGAGAGTTGGTTGCATCCTCATCCCTGTGCTACTGTCTGGGGCAGTATCATCGAATCTCTGTGCCCAGGTCGCCTCCAGCAACAGAGCTGCAAAGCGGCCGCCCGCATCTTTACACCTCATCCCGCTTAGCGTGCTTGAGGTGGAAGCACGCGCGAGGATGAGTGCAAAGCCCAGGGTAATCCTTGAGAAAGAAGGCAATGGGCTTATCGAACCTGCTGACGATCTGGAGCCGCCCGGCACCGGTCGCGTCCCCAATTATGTGAGAGCCTTTTCCGACCGCCCCGGCGTGCCCGCAAGCGTGGCTCATCTTATGCGCGTTGTGTTTTACAGCGGCTCAGTAAGGCCAGAGACAAAGATGGCAATGGGTATCCGCGTGGCCCAGTTAGACAACAGTCCATACGTGGCAGCCTATTTGGAGCATATGTTACGCGCTACTGGTGCTGGCGCTTCAACGCTGGCTAAGCTCCGCTCCGGAGACGAAGCAGGGCTCTCCCAGGAAGAAACAATGGCGCTTCGTTATGCGACAGCGGTATCCACAAATGCGAGCGGGATCGATGATTCCGAATACCGCCGGGTCCGAGCCTTTTTTGATGACTCGCAGATGGTTGAACTCACGATTTCCGTATGCTTCTTCAACTACTTCACCAGGATGGCCAATGCATTTAACCTGCCTGTCGAAAGCTGGAGCTTGGCTCTCTCTGCCAAGCCGCCGGAGCACGCCTATGCGCCGCCGGCAGGTCGCTTGACCGTCCTTGATGACAGCAGGTTGACGCTCCTGAGTAAGGATGACCCTTCGTTCAAAGACGCTGAGAAGCGCGGCCAGTCCTCGATGGGGATAGGACTTCCCCATGGTGAACGCATCATGCTGTGGTGTCCCGATGTTCCGCAGGCATGGTGGGACTACGGACGGGTTCTTGGGCCATCGGTGACGCTGCCCCGGATTCTGTTGCGTTATACCTCGCTCGCGGTGTCGACGGCGAATGGCTGCCGGTACTGCACGCTCCATGTGCTCCTTGGATTGAGGCGAGCGGGGGTTAATCCATCCAAGCTTGTTGAGATGAGGACAGGTAACCCTGTACTGAGTTCCGATGTGCGATCGGTGGTAGAGTTTGCCCGGAAGTTGACGCGCCATCCAGAGCTAATCGGCGATCAGGACTATAGAACAATTGAGGAATCGTTTGGGAGCAAGGGCGCAGCCGATATCGTGTTGCAGACCAGCTACTTTGCCTTTATGAATCGCTTCAATGATGCAATGCGGACGCCTTCCGAGGACTTGGCTCTTCAGAACTATCGAGAGATTTATGGCACTGATTGGCGCCCGTGACGAACGGCCATTGCCGGTCCTACGCCTGACTGATAGTGGGAGGACAGGTTGTGACACGAACTGCGAAGATGATTGCCAGCTCGCCAGGAGCTTGGGGCATTGATCCAAACCCCGCATTGCAATGCGAACACTTGGAATAGCCTGTAGACGCCACTTGAGAGCGTCTGGAATAGAGTGAGCGGAAAACCCCATCGGAAAAAGCCTGAAAGAGTGGTGCTTCTAAACGCTTTCCGCATGTGCCGTGAAGTGAGCGGGAATCTAATATTTTCCGCCCGCAAGACTGTGCGGAATAGCGATGAAGCGAGTGTCACAGAACACAGCTCCCCGCCGTGAGTACAATGCTCCCATCTGGTCCACTTTGGGGGAATGATGTTCGATGGGAGAGGGCTGCGAGA